>Ga0154804_1069_pt7 | contig 12261 bp, 13 predicted proteins | sample Rifle2008BG16ft_FD_105812 | JGI IMG/M metagenome (GOLD analysis project Ga0154804, IMG submission 105812) | Planctomycetes bacterium RBG_16_55_9 | reverse complement strand
TTAGCCTTGGAGACCCATAATATCAATACTATTTAACTGTAAGTAGCTTATTTATAAGGCGTTATATGAGCGCGCCCTGCAAGTTACGCTCAATTTCTTTACAAAAAGAAGCAAAAACATTTAGGAATAACTGGTGATTGACATCGTTTTATTGCGATTTGCCCGGCCGCGTGCAAAAAATGCTTCCCATTTGCTTTCGTTCTGTGGTATTATCGTTTCTCATGTTAACGTTGTGTGTTCAGATGGGATTGTTTGTCGATCCCGCGCACGGCGATTTTTTTACGAAAAAGGAGACAACAGTGAAAACGAAAATCTACATTGGGATATTAGCTTTGGGCGGCCTGATGGTGATGTCCGTACTCGCAGCAGAGGAGGCCTCTAAACAGGAATCCGGCGCCCCGGATCCGAATGTACAAGCCGCAAGCCCGCAAGCCCCGGCGCTCAAGACGGAACAGGATAAGGTTAGTTATATCATCGGGACGCAAATGGCTCAGAGCATCAAGAAGCAGGGTGTCGAGGTCAGTCTTGAGCCGCTGATGTGGGGGCTCCAGGACGTCCTGGAAGGCAAAACGTTGAAGCTTACCAAGGAGGAGACCCAAAAAGTCTTCGTCGCTTTTCAACAGCGTATGAGGGCAAAACAAACGGAGGAGCGGGCAAAGCTGGGGGCTGAGAATCTCGCCAAAGGCAACGCGTTTCTCGAGACGAACAAGACCAAGGAAGGCGTGACGGCCCTGCCGAGCGGCCTGCAATACAAGGTTATCAAGGAAGGAACCGGCGCCACTCCCACCGCGGACGATAAGGTGAAAACCCACTACCGGGGCACGCTCATCGACGGTACGGAGTTCGACAGCTCCTATAAGCGGAACCAGCCCGCCGAGTTTGCCGTTACGCAAGTGATCAAAGGCTGGACGGAGGCTCTGCAGCTCATGAAAGTGGGCGCCAAGTGGGAGTTATATATCCCGGCCAATCTGGCTTACGGCGAGCCCGGAAGACCCGGCATTCCACCCAATTCCGTGCTGATCTTCGAGATCGAGCTGCTGGAGATCGTTAAGCCGCAGTAAGTGACTAAAGTGAGCTAAAGTGACGGCGAAGCTGTCATTGCGAGCGCAGCGAAGCAATCTTATTGCTCGCAAGCCAGATCCCTCGGCGGAGTTTACCCTGAGCATCGCCGAACGGGCTCGGGATGACACATGCGTGTCACTTTAGGCACTTCTTGGATTCACGCCATTGCGGGCTCGAGAGCTTGTTGGGGGTGGAATTCTTCGGCGTGTTGTTCGCCCGGCCTGAACGGCAGAGGCTCGGCGAACTGAACGGCCACGCGGCGCCGGAAACCGTTCACGTTGTCCACCCGGCACACGTAGCCCGAACGGGTAAAATTCTTCATGTCGAACGAATCATCCGAGCCGTAACAGGGGACGCTAAAGCGAGCGGTAATATGCTGTCCGTGGTAAGGGCAGCCGTCGCCGGCGTAGCATGTAAACGCCGCCGCCCTGCTCGATATGTCAACCATTTGCCCTTGCGAAAGTGCCCTGTTGACGTCCTCGGCGAACCAGATGGGCCAATAATACCGTAATCTCTGCTCTCTTCTCCGATCGCTATTCTCTTCCATTTCAATCGCCCCGGAAATAAAAAGTCGCACGTCAGATGACGAATGACAAAAGTCGGAAGACAGATTTCCAACCTGTTCCCTCTGTCTTCAGTCTTCCGTCTGCTGATTTCCGTCTCAGAATCGACCGATTTATGGGCCGACTTGACAAACGCCGCCGGGAAAATCACGCCTCTTTGGGTTAATAAGGACTTTTGTTGCGTTTTTCGCCCGCTGCGCTGGAAGGAACGCTTGAAGGTTTTTTTCAATTTTTATAACCGTTCACGGAGAAAAATGGCGTTTAGTTGTCATTGCGAGGCCTTTTAGGCCGAAGCAATCTCAAAAGTGTGCGATGTTAGATTGCTTCGCTTCGCTCGCAATGACAAAAATGCGGTTTTTCTGTGAACGCTTACCAATTTTTCAGATTTTGCTGAAGATATTCCTATAACCAACACTGAAAATGGGGTGCGCAAAACGTACTCGCTTCATCTATCATTGTGAGAGCCATGGCGTAAGGGCCGACCCATGTGCCCACTGATCGAGGATAGCTCTTGAGAGAACGGCAAAAACAGATTTTGCAGTTATTGGATACGTCGGGGCCCCGTCTGCACCGGCTTCTGGGACGATTGACCCGCCGGGAGGACGTGATCGGCGACCTGCTGCAGGAGCTTTTTCTCCGGCTGTGGAATTCCAGAGCGTTTGACAAGGTGGAAGACCCTTTTGCGTATGCTTACCGCACGGCGATCAACCTTGTCTTCGAATGGCGCCGGCGACAGCAGATCGCGTGCCAACCGGTCGAAGGGAAATACCCGGCCGCACGGGATAATCCTTCGACGTTGGGTAAAATGATTCAGGCCGAAGAATTGGAACAAGTCCTCGATGCGACGTCGAGATTGAGTGAACTGGCGCGCGACGTCGTTGTGATGCGCTATATCGAGCAGGATTCGTATGAGGAAATCGCCGAGCGGCTCGGCAAGAAGCCGCAGCACGTGCGCTCGGTGTGTGCCAAGGCTATGGCCCAGCTTCGAGAAGCGTTGACACGTGAAAAGGTATGACCTCACGATGAGGTAGAGTTATGTCGGAAATGGATGAAAGAGAAATCGAGCGTCGTTTCGAGGTGATATCGCAGTTCGAGCCAAATCCCGAGATCACTGCCCGCGATCTGAAGCGGGCAAGAGAGGGTCTGATCGAGCAAACGACGGAACAGCAAGCAAAACAACAAAATATATGGAGAATAATCATGAAAACCAAGACATTGAAAGTTGCTGCGGCGGCGGCCATCATCATCGCCGTGCTCGTAGGCATATACGAAATACCCGGAAGTCCGTCTGTTGCGTGGGCCGACGTGATCCAGCCGATCCTGAGCGCCCGGACGGCGAGTCTCGATATCCGTATCGGCTCTCAGGGTAGCGATTTTTTAATCCACGACGACGTGATGGGTTCGCGCATCCGCCGAACAGTCTCCAATATGGAGAGTGCGAACATCGTTATCGACTTCGAGCAACAAAGAGTTTTAACCATCGATCACGCCAAGAAAACAGCGGTTTACGTCGGATTGAGCGGCCTTCCCGACTTGAGAAACTACGTTGAGCGTCTGCGAGATATGATCGCAAGGCTTCAGGACAAACCCGACTTCCAGGTTGAGAATCAGGGCTTGCAGAAAATCGAGGGGAAAGAATTCCTTGTCTTTGTCGCGGGCGGTGACAATGATAAAGTGACCGTTTGGGCGGATCCGAAAACGGCCTTGCCCGTCCGTATCGAGCAGAAATCGCCGAATATGCTAATCACATGCGATAATTTGCAGTTCGACGTTGCGTTTGACGAATCGCTGTTTAGTATGGAGGCGCCTGACGGATATATGGTTCAGGATGCGGGGGCCATTGATTTCAGTGAATCGAGCGAAACGGCCTTTATCGAAACGTTGCGTATATGGGCCCAGATCATCGAGGACGGGCAATTTCCCGACAGCATTAACCTCGAAGACATTGTAAAGATGGGACCGAAGTTCGCCCAGGGCATGAAGCGAGCGGGTCTTACGGAGCAGCAGATGGCGGAGGTTGCGATGCGATGGGGACAGGGCCTGGTGTTCATCCGCTTCTTCAAGGGCCAGGGCCAATGGCATTACGCCGGAAAGGGAGTGAAACTGGGCGACGGCGAAGCCCCGATCTTCTGGTATCAGCCGCAAGGATCGAAAACCTGGCGCGTCATCTACGGAGATTTAAGAGCAGAGGACGTCTCGCCTGAGAACCTTCCTCAATAAGCCCCCTCTTTTGGAATAACAACGTGCACTTGAAGGCCGAGCCGGTTTGATCGCGCTCGGCCTTTCTCATCTGCCACGTCAGTTTTCCGCAGTATTTCTGTCGGGAGGATTGATGGCGGTCTCGACCTGCTTCACGAATGCCTCAGCCTGAGAAATCCACGGCTGGACTTGAGATTGCTCAAAACGGATAAAATCCACGTAATCACTTTCCTGTCGTCTTTCAAAAAGGTCGTTGTAAATCTTAGCCGTTTCTTTACCGACTTTCCCGATTTTAACGTAATGTTGGTTGAAAAGACCGCGGACTCCTGAGTGTTTGGAAGAAGACAAACCGTCTTTTATCAGGAGAGCCGAAACCGCATAGAAACAAGCATAATATAAACGATTTACAGATGCGTTCCAGCGACCGGCGTTGGCCAAAAGGCGAGCGTCCTCAAGAGCTTCACGGGCTCTTTGGATTCTGTAGTTAATCAAATCGCTTCTTGAATCGTTCACAAGACGATCCCTTCACGCTCGACGTTTTGGCGAAAAGGCATAGCTTGGTAAAGAGGACTGTTCCATTCCTGGTGGCTACGCACGATACAACTGATGACTTCTCCGTGCTCCCACTCAATCTCGTAAAGCCGATGACGAATGGCATCCACACGTTCTTGTCCGACGTTGCCGTCTAATAGGACAAGAAAATCCCAGTCGGATTCGGACCCCGCTTGCCGACGAGCTCGAGAGCCGTAGATGATAATGTCTGCATCAGGTTCCACTTCGAGAATGGTTTGTTTGACTTGATCGAGAAGTTCTTTTTGATCCATTTTGCCGATTACCTCTGAACATCCAACTCCATTTGTAAGACTCTCTACTGTCGTGCCGCCAACAGATAGCAAATTTACATTGATTAGACGATTGAGTCCACAACAAATCAGTAGACGGAGCCTGTAGGATGGGCAACTTGTTGCCCATGCTGTTAAATTGAACCGCATGGGCAGTCCCGATGTCCATCGGGATGCCCATCCTACGTTGTCTGAACACCAGCCTTCTTTGTGCTGAACGCTCGCACAAGATTGATGAATTCCCGGCCGCGGTGTTCGTAATTGTCGAACATGTCGTAGCTAGCGCAGGCGGGGCTTAATAGAACGACATCGCCGGCAACGGCGAGGGCATGGGCCAATAGAACAGCTTCGGCGAGCGAACCGACGATCTGGCTTATCGTGACTCGTGGCTTGTGACTCGTGACTCGTAACTCGGCGAGCTGGATTGCATCGGCGATTTTGGGGGCAGTTTGGCCAATGAGAATAGCAGATTTGGCTCTTTGGAAGATTTTTTCACCGAGCTCGTCGAAGGGGAGATTCTTGTCGTATCCGCCGGCGATGATGATTATGGGCTGTTCAAACGCTTCCAGAGCGGTGATGGCGCCTTGCGGCGTGGTGGCCTTTGAATCATTGTACCACGAAACGCCGTCAATTCGCTCGACAAATTCGAGCCGGTGTGGCAATGCTTTGAACTCCGGCAGGGAATTTCTGATCTGGTTTTCGTCAACGCCGAAATGCCTCGCAATAGCCATCGCTGCTGCGAGATTCGAGAGATTCGCCCGGCCGGGCAAGGAAAAAACGCTCCGAAGCTCCTCGCTGACATCGCCGGCGCAGAATTTAATGCAAATCCTGCCGGGATCGTTCTTGTATTTCTCGAACCACGCGGAGGCTACTTCATCTTCGGCGTTGAAGATAGAGATAGCGGGCGAATCCTCGTCCAGCGTCTGGAATTTGAAGATGTTTTCCTTTGCGGCGCAATAGTTGGCGAACGTCCCGTGACGGTCGAGATGGTTTGGCGTAAGATTCGTCAGAAGAGCGACTTTGGGGGCCCTCTGAATCTGGGCTAATTGTTCGAGCTGGAAACTCGACAGCTCCAAGACGACCAAATCGTCAGGACTCATTTGATCCACGGTTGTCAGTAACGGCTGATTGCCGATGTTGCCGCTGAGCCAGACGTTTTCGTAGTGCGTATTGCGTATTGCGTATTGCGTGGGTTGAGATTGCTTCGCTTCGCTCGCAATGACAGGCTCGTCGCTCGTCGCTTGTGGTTCGTCCCTCGTCCATCGTCCCTCGTCCTTCGTATTTCTGAGCAGATGAGCGGTCAGGGCGGTGGTGGTGCTCTTGCCGTTGGCGCCCGTGATGCCGATGATCGTGGCCGGGCAGAGCTCGAAGAAGATGTTCATCTGGGAAGTAACCAGCTTGCCGGCCCGGCGGGCGATTTGAAGAAACTCATTATCGTCAGGCACAGCAGGATTGGCGACGACGATATCGGCCTGCCCGAAATCCGCCGGATCGTGTGAGCCGAGATGGAATTCAATGCCTTCGAGGTTGCCAAGCCGGCTGACTGAAGCGCTCAGTTGCTCAGCCTGAGCTAAATCTGTGACGACCACCTTAGCGCCGGCCGCGTGGGCGAACGTTACAACATCAACTCCCCCGCCGAAGCGGCCCAGGCCCATCACAAGCACTTTCTTGTTGGCGAAATTATAAACGGAACCTCGCATATACTTCACTTTTCAGGCGAGCGCCCGGGTGTACCAGCACCGGGCTGACCGGAGGTTTTGGCCAACTTGTTAAGTTCGAGGCCGATGTCGAGGCCGTGGCCTTCGGCGCGGACGACGCCGATCTCGTCGATTACCATCGTGTACGGTATTGGCCTATCGAAAACATAAGAGTTCTTTGTTCGATCCAGCACTCCATGCTTAAGCGCCTTCCAGTTGGATTCTTCCACCACCCTTTCCCAAATCGCCTTATCGTGATCGACGCTTAGCGCCACAAAGACAATGTTGCTCCCGGCCGATACCTTCGTGGCCAGAGAATTCAACTCCGGAAGCGCTCTTAAACAGGGTGCACACCAGGTTGCCCATATGTCCAGAACTACAATCTTTCCAGCCAAGTCCGAGAGTCTCCTGGTATCGCCCCCTTTCCAGTCAATGACGATCTCCTCCAGGGGCTTGCCCACAGCAACGGGCAGCTTCTTTAAGCCAAGCACAATGTCCACCGAAACCGAGGCGTTTTCGACAAGAGACTGTTTGCCCAGGTTTACGCTTGTGTTCTCGGAAGATACATACACCAACCTGTTGGGACGCACTCCAACGAACTCGAACCGTCCGTTCGAATCAGTTGTCGATGCCGGATAATATAGACTCAGGTCGTATCCATGACTTGTCAGTGGAATGACGTGTACAATTCTGTTCGCCAGAGGTTTCTTGTCGGGTCCGTACAGCGTTCCTCTGATGGTGACATCACCGGCTTCTACAGTTGAGTCGATCTGCGGATAGTTGGGATCAAACCGATTGGCCAGGCCGGGCTTTATCTCAACTTCGCAGTCTTCACAGAGGGCCGGCGTTCGTGCATTTAGCTGAATATCACACGCTCTTGCAGATATTTTATATGTGCCGCCAGCCAACCCGGATATTTTCAAAACGCTAGGTCTTTCTATTTTTTGCTGCCCTCCCCATGAAAGAAAAGTCCGCTTGTGGTTTTTGATGGTCTCTCTGTGCAAGATCACCTCGGCCGGAAAGGTTTCGATGCCTTCAGGCGGATTGCGCAGATCGTACTCGAATGTCGCCGGCATCCCGGGGGAAAACTCTACGGTGCGCCCCGCGTGAGCTATGAAAGGCTCAGAGCAGTAGCCGAACATTCTGGATTTCTTTGCAAACCAACTTTTCTCCGCGATCCACCCAATAACGTATTCTTCATCCTCTACGGCATAACAAGTCCAGGTATTCTCTCCTGCTTTCGCTGATACTGAAGATGCTCCACTGGTTTTCTCGAACAACGCGTCAAACGTATTCTGGGCGGAAACAACCTTGGGTTTGCCTGGCACAGTCTTGCCTTCGAGCTTCAACGTTATCTCGACGAGCTGTTTATCACGTCCAGTCTCATTGCGTAGCTCTTTGGCGCAAACGCCGTTGAGGACATTGACATGCCTGTTGGTTGCCAGCGCACTGGCGACAAGAATGAACAATGACAGGTGGAAAATGGCTCTGGCTTTCTTCATCGACATAATTCTCTCCTCAACGCCGTAACGATCAACCTGCGCCCGAACAATTCTGGCGGCGCGCCGGACCATCTTGCCCAGTTACTCGCCGAAGGGCCTGAGGTCCATCATCGGAACTCTCTTGCCGGCGAATTATTCCTCTGTTCATCGTTCTTCGCCAAGCAGATCCCGGACCCGCTCATATAATGCAGGTAGATCGCTGCTGATCACGTCCCAGACAACGGGGTCTTCAACGACATCATATCAAGCCGCATAAAGCACCGTCCGGTTTCTGTTGACGGACTCAAGAAAGTAGGGATTCTTTATAGCGCCTGGCATTACCAGATCGACGTGTCTGCCAAAAAGCTCATCGAGAGATTCGAGCAAGCCAAAATATGCGTCAGCGTACTCGCCCTGTTTCAGGGGCAGAAACTCGACCAGAAAGTCCAGGTCGCTCCGTTCGGAATGAAAGTATTCGCCGGTTAGAGCTGAACCAAACACTTCCAGCCGCAATACTCGGTATTGTGTACACAGGTCTTTGATCGCTTCCCGGCTGTCTTCGATTAGACGGATCATGGTTGTCTATAGCAAGGTTTGCATGGCGTTGGCCAACTCGACTTTGGCGTCGATGACGGCCTGCTCGATGCAACGCTTCCAGTCGTCGCCGTACTGGCTCTTATATTCCGGCCTCTCGTAGGCGTAGATGATGGAGCGCGAGGCGTTGATGAGGGCCCCGGCGCCGTCCGGCTTGCAGAACCGCACGCAATCGGCGGCGGAAGCCCCCTGGGAGCCGTAACCCGGCACGAGGAACCATATCTGGCCGTATTTATGCCGCAACGCGGTGGTCACCTCGGGCGAGGTGCCCCCCACGACCATTCCGATATTACTATAGCCGCTCTCGCCGATCCGGTCCTTCTGGCCGGCAATCTCGGCGACGACCTCGGCGAGCTTTTCGTACATTCGCTGCCCGTCGGCGCCGGCAAAATCCTGGATGGCCCCAGCCGAGGGATTGCTGGTCCTCACCAGCACAAAAACACCCTTGCCCTGCCTGGCGGCCATATCCGCAAAAGGCACGATACCGTCCGTGCCCGTATAACCATTGATCGTGATGGCATCCGGGGCCAGGGTTTCTTCCAGGCCAGCCAGCTCCGGATTTTCCAAATGGGCCGAGGCGTAAAGCTCCGCCGTGTGGCCTATATCGCCGCGTTTGACATCGCCGATAACCTCCAAACCCAGATCGTCGGCCTCCGTAATCAGATTGTAGTACGTTTCCAGCCCCTCCCAGAGATACTTCTCGAAGAAAGCGATGTTGATCTTCACCGCCGGGACCATCGGCGCTACGATCCGCATGGTCTGCGTGCAAAAATCGAAGATCGCATCGACGGCCGCCGCGGCATCGAACTCGTCGTTCATCTGACGATGGCCCCTGATCGCCGTCGGCAACCTGTTATAAACCGGGTCCAGCCCGACTATGAGCGAAGTTTTCTTGGTTCTCACTGCCTCACAAAGGCGGTCAGCAAAATGACTTGCCATATTTTCGTTCCTCGTCTTTGGAAAAAACTTTTTAGTCAACGTCGCGGATACTATAATCCCGTGGATGATTTCGGGCAAGAGAGAAATACCGGATACTCGAACAGATTCGAAAAAGCTCAAGAAAACCAGGATCAAGAAGCTGGTCATTTGGTTGTCGATCGATCTGGTGGTCGTTGCGGTCGTGCTGATCTTGTTGCTGTACACGCCCGGTCGCTACGCTCCGGCTGACGTCGAGTCGTTCGGCCACGAGCCGGGGCAGGTCAGTCCGTATCTTACGCATGAGCTGTCGCCTCAATTCTATAACGGCGCGCAGCGCGGCGAGCCGTTCGAGCTGGTCATCACGCAAAAGGGAATCAACGAGATCGTCGCCGGCTGGGGATGGCCCGTGATGTCGGAGGGGGCCATGCTGTATGCCCCGGCGGTGCTCTTCGTGCCGGACTCCGTGGTTCTGATGGGAACGGTCAGCGTGAAGGGCGTCGAGTTTGTGGTGACGATCGCGCTCGATCCGAAAATCAACGAGGACGGTCTGGCGGATTTACGGGTCACGGACGTGAAGGTCGGCGCGATGAATATCACGTGGCTCGCCAAGCCGATTGCCAAGAAGATGTACGCCAATAGAATCAGCACGGTGCCCGTGGACACAAAGACCATCGAGGCGAAAATAGCGGCCTCATTGCTGAATAGCGAGCCCTTCGAGCCGGTTTTCGAGGTGGAGAAGAGAAGAGTCCGCATCGAGAAAATAACCGTGGGCCGTGAAAACCTGACGGCCCGCCTGGTTCCGGCCCCGTGAGGCGCTGGACCTGGTCCCTCCTGAACAATCCGGGCCGAAAGGCGTAAAAAGAGCAGAAAACCGGGAAATCCGACCGCGCCGGCGTGATCGTGAGAAACAGCTCGCTCAGCACGGTTGGGATTGGGCAGAGGATCCGGGCCGAGAAAAGGCGGTTTTTTGAGGACCTTTGTGGTTTTCCCGGATGGAAGCGCCGGCCGGGCCGGGAGTTAGCAAAAAAAGTGCAAATTTGACAAAAAAGTTATTGTCCTTAACGGATTTGACGACTATTATAAGCAGTTTGGTTATAAGGGTTAATAGCTGCCAAAAGAACGCTTTGGACTTAAGAGGTGTCTTGAAATGCTTTTGACGGGATTAGCGAACAGTGCAAAGTAGGCAAACTATGGATGTGCGTGGCAGCGCCTATGTGCCTATGTTAGCTTGGCAATCGCTGTTTCTGCTTCGATGTCGGGAAACGAACGAGGTTTTATTACCGGGTTCCGGCTTGCGAGAAAACCGGCAAGGCCGGGGCCTCCATTGGAGGCAGATGATGTAGTGCGTAGGGAAGGATAACCTCTGTTCGTTCTTGACGTGCAAGGGAGCGGATCGATCCGTCGGCTCCCGCAAGGAGTGGAAACCGGGATGGTTTCCATTTTTTTTCGGCGCCTTTTTGGAGCCAGGTTGCAGGATATTAGTCAGGAAAGACAAAAGATGAACCAGGAATTGCTGCGAATCGTCGAAAACATTGCTCGCGACAAGAACATCGATAAAGAATCGATCTTTGTGGACCTTGAAGAAGCGATGGTTTCGGCGGCAAGAAAGCATTTTAATGAGCCGGAAAGTGATATTGTCGTTAGAATCGACCGCACTTCCGGTCAAATCGTTGCTTTCAAAGACAAGGTGCAGATCGACATCCAGCAACTCGGTCGGATCCCCGCCCAAACCGCCAAACAGGTCATCATCCAGAAGTTACGGGCCGACGAAAGAAGCAGTATCTTCGCGGAGTTCGCCCAGCGAAAAGGAGAGATCATCAGCGGTTCCGTCGTGCGATACGAAAGCGGCACGCTGATCGTCAATCTCGACCGCTGGACCGAGGGCTTCATGCCGAAAAACGAGCAGATTATGGGCCAGAACCATCGCGTGGGCGAGAGAGTGCGATGACTGATTCTCGATGTCAAAGAGACGTCTAACCAGGTCAAAATCATCCTGTCCCGAACGCATCCTGATTTTATCCGACGCTTATTCGAGCTGGAAGTGCCCGAGATCGGGGAGAACATCATTGAAATACGCACCCTGGCCCGGGAGGCGGGCTACCGCAGCAAAGTGGCCGTGGCATCGTTCGATGAAAAGGTGGATCCCGTCGGAGCGTGCGTGGGCGTGCGGGGCAGCCGGATAAAGAACATCGTCGATGAGCTCGGCGGGGAAAAAATAGACATTGTCCGCTGGAATGATTCGTCACAGGTGCTCGTCTCGAATGCTTTGATGCCGGCGAAAGTCAGCGAAATCGCCTTGTGCTTCGAGCTGGGACGGGCCACCGTGGTCGTGGACGAAGACCAGCTCAGCCTGGCCATCGGCAAGCACGGGCAAAACGTGCGATTAGCCGCCAGGTTGACGGGTTGGGACATCGACATCCTTACGCCCGACGAATACAATCAGGGTATCGAGCTGCTGGCCAACTGCGTCAAGAGCGTGGACGGCGCCGATGAGACAACGGTCGATAAGCTCATCGCGCTGGGCGTCATATCTATTCCCGATCTGGTGGACGTGGGCGCCGAGCCCCTGGTCAACGATCTGAAGCTGAACTCGGACCTGGTGGAGAGGCTGGTGAAGACCGCCGCGGCGGAGGCCGAGCAGATGGCGGCTGATTCGAAACGAAGCGCGAAGGAAGCGGAATTGGCTCAGCAGGCAAAAACACAGGACAAGGAATCATAGGGATTTTTTAGAGATAACGCGTACGAAGTACGAATGAGTTTGGAGATTTATTTTTGGCGACTACAAGAGTCTACATCCTGGCCAAGGAACTCGGCGTTAAAAGCGCCGCCGTTGTGAAGAAATGCCAGGATGAGGGTCTGGACGTCAGGAACCACATGTCGGTCATATCGGCGGGTCTGGCGGCGA
>Ga0154804_1239_pt2 | contig 12329 bp, 9 predicted proteins | sample Rifle2008BG16ft_FD_105812 | JGI IMG/M metagenome (GOLD analysis project Ga0154804, IMG submission 105812) | Planctomycetes bacterium RBG_16_55_9 | reverse complement strand
CAACAAAAAAATGATTTAACTTCAAAAAATATAACAACTTACGGCACTTCATCGACCGTGATTACTTTTGACGCTGGCGTCAATTATGCAAAACAAAGCCAATTTGTTCCTTTACCGCCGAGGCCGCCCATTCATACTAATGAAATGAATAAAGAATTCGTGTCCTTGTGTCTTCGTGGCTAAATTGAAAAAACAAAGCCAAATTGTGTGCGACGAAAGTGGCGTAAAGTCTTTTGTAGAAATTGGTTATGACGATAATGATTGAGTCACGTCTTATTCTTGCGGGGCCTGCGAGCCAGCAGATGTCCGCCGATCACAGCGCAGATCAACAGGATCACGAGGATCATGGTGGCGTATGAGCTGTAGGATGCCACCTGCTCGTGCAACTGGCGTAGAAAGAAAGCCCAGCAGAAGATCGCTACATAAGTTCCTGCCAGCACAATGGTTATGTTGAGCCAGACGCGCAGGCCCAGCAGAAAGCCGATGACGGAGCCCACCACCGGGCCGGTCATCCAGAACGGAAACCAGACGAAAAGGAATAAGCCGATGACGCCGTACTTCCGGACTTTTTCCTTATGCCTCTCGGCCGCTCTCTGGGTGCGATCGAATAATTTCTTAAGCCTGTTGATGACCAGCAGACGCCGCCAACTGAATACGAACAAGGGGTAGAGGATGAGGACCATAATGGTCTCGATGATGATGCAGATCGGGATGACGGTGCTGTGTCCCATCCGAACCGAATATCCGAACACCATGGCGGTGGCCCGCCCAAACAGCAGTCCCGTAGCGGTGATTCCGATCAGGAGCTGGGACTCCTCCGGAGAAAGAAACAGCTTGATCCAAAGCCAGAAAGTATAGCCGAGCGCCAGGATTGCCCCGGCGAGCAAAAGACGGCCCTCCGGACTGGCCAGAAGCGGTTCTTCAGGCTGGTTATGCTCCTGCAAAAGCGGCTCGTTTACAAACTGTTCTGTTTTTTCTCCCACGGTTTCAACGTTTTTCACCCATTAGTTCAGCGACTTTGGGCTCGATGGCTTCGGCCCATATCTTGTAGCCGGTTTCGTTGGGATGCAGGTAGTCGGGCATGATCTTCATGGAGAGGAAGCCGTCTTTGGTCAGGAACTTGTCGTTGATGTCCAGGTAGTGGATCATCTTGCCTTCGGCGATCTTGGAGGCCAAGAGCGACGCCTTGGCGTTCTTTTCACGCTGAGCCGACGGTTCGGGTCCCCGCGGGAAGATGGCCAGTATCAGTATCTTCGTCTTCGGGCATTGGGTCCGGATTTTCTTGCAGATGGCGATAATGCCGTCGGCGATCTCCTCGGTGGTGTTGTCGTCGCCATTGGAGTTGTTGGTACCGATCATCAGAACGGCCAGCTTCGGCGATATGCCCTCCAGGTGGCCGTGATCCAGCCGCCATAGTACATGCTGCGTCCGGTCGCCACTGAAACCCATGTTGACGGCCTTTCGGGGGGCATAGTACTTGTCCCAATATTTCTTTCCGGCGTTTTCCCAGCCGTGTGTGATCGAATCGCCGATAAACAGAAAGTCCACGTCGCCCTGTTTGACTCGTTCGTTGACGGCGTCGTTGCGGAGCGTCCACCAGCTATGGCGATGTTCGGCTGAGACGGCCGAGTGCTGCTTTTCCTCGGCGATCGATACCGGATTCGATAAGGCCAGAACCCCGATGACCATCAGGATAGATGCGAACAGGAGCTTGTTTTTCATCTTCATTGTTTCTTCTCCCTTGAATTGAGATTCCATACATGTTGTCGGACAGCCGCGCAGCCGCCTCGTATGCGAACAAGGTATCACGTCTGAGTCGATGCTTCAAGCAGTTTCTGCAGAAATGCCGTGACCGGCTTGGTACGTGGGGTCAGAGGACGACGAAAATTCGTCCCTCGTCTCTCGTCCTTCGTCCTTGATCGGAGCCGAAGGCTCAGCGGTGAGTAAATGACTTGGCTAACGTGTTGTTGCCGAGATCCACGCCGACCCTTTGCATGAAGGACTCGTTCGACTCGATGTAGCCCTTTTCCTGGAGGACTTTACAGCCGATGGGGTGTGTTGACTTGGCGAACAACCAGGGCATGCCCGTGATCTCGTCAATATTGATGAACGTCTCGGTGTATCCGAAGGTGTCTTTTTTGACCACGTCCGGAACGGAGAGATTCGAGCCGGTGATGATGTGTATGAACCCGAAACCGATAAAGACGGGAATGGCTGCCGCTATAAGAGCGACTTGTGCGGTTTGGCGCCATTTCTTCGGCGGCTTGACCTTTGTATTGGGTGTTGGAGCGCCGCAATGGGGGCATCTGTCCGCCCGGCTGCTGATGTCCCGGCAGCAGTCTTCACAGGGCACGAGCGACCGCTGGAAGCCTCCTTTCCAGTCAACCTCCGGGGTCGGTTTCGAGGGTCCGACGACAAACCGGGCGCCGCACTTATGACATTCCAGAGTCCTGGACATAATAGGCGAATATTCGACGTTTTGGACCGCTTTACACGTCGGACACCTGTATTTCACCTTTTTCATCTCTATCTCCTTCGTATAACCACTGTGTCGGGGCTTCCAGCTCGACACCATCATGTTGATAGAAAGCCCGGCGAAAGGAGTCCAGGGGTATCGGGTGCCGGGCTTTCTGCTTCATCGACGTCCTATCCCGATGTCCATCTCCCGATGGCTATCGGGATTCATACCCTCTCACGTCAACGACTACAATTACCATTATCGGACGATATTGTGTAAAAACTTTACTATTTTTTTGAGAATCCCGTTTTTTCCGGACGTTATCGATGCCAATTGGAGCGGTTTTTTCCGCCAGATATATCTTTGCATCACCGTTGGTTCGCCCGGAATAGGAAGTGTAAAGACGTGGCCCAGGCCAACCGAATCCCCGTTTTTGCTGATACGATGTGGCGGATTTAGACACAGCTTTTTTGCATCGTCGATATTGGAGTCGTTCGGAGCTTCTCGGATTTCTCCAGTTGTGCGCACCGAAAGCGCGTTGACTCAAGGGAGATTTCAGATATCCTATGGAGCGGTCGTTCTTATAGCATTGAAAAGTTTTGCTTTCGAATGAGCCTTGAGTCATAGGAGAAACCATGAGGTTGCCTTGCACGTCCCGTCGTTCGTTTATGAAGTCTGTCGGTCTGGCCGCGGTGGCGACGATAATTCCCGTCAAGCTCAGGGCCGCCGAGAAGAACGTTCCAAATATCGTCGTGATCTATGCCGACGATCTCGGTTACGGCGACGTCAGTTGCTACGGCGCGACGAAGATCGAAACGCCGAACATCGACAAGCTTGCCTCTCAGGGTCTGCGCTTCACAAATGCTCATTCACCCTCGGCGACCTGTACACCCTCGCGATACGCGATGCTGACCGGGGAATATGCCTGGCGACGGAAAGGAACGGGCATCGCGCGAGGCGACGCCCGCATGATTATCCAGCCCGGCCGGACGACGTTGCCGTCGGTTTTGAAAAGAGCCGGCTACACAACGGGCGTCGTCGGCAAGTGGCACCTCGGGCTCGGGGCCGATGGCCAACCAATCGATTGGAACGGCGAAATCAAGCCCGGCCCGCTCGATATCGGCTTCGATTATTGTTTCCTGATTCCCGCTACAGGCGACCGCGTCCCATGTGTATACGTTGAAAACCGCCGGGTTATCGGACTGGATCCGGCGGATCCCATCCGGGTCAGCTTCGACGGACCCATCGGCAGTGAGCCGACGGGCAAGGAGCATCCTGAGCTGCTCAAGATGCACCCCAGCCATGGACACGACCAGACGGTTGTCAACGGCATCAGCCGGATCGGGTACATGAGCGGGGGCAAGGCGGCGCGCTGGGTGGACGAGGACATTGCTGACACGATTACTGGCAAGGCGAAAAACTTCATCGAGGAGCACAAAGACGAACGGTTCTTCCTGTACTTCTCGACGCACGACATCCACGTACCTCGCGTGCCTCATCCGCTATTCGTCGGCAAGAGCGGCCTCGGCCCTCGCGGTGACGCGATTTTGCAGTTGGATTGGTGTGTGGGCGAGATTCTCAAGACCCTGGATCGTCTGAACCTCGCCGAGAACACGCTGTTGATTTTTACCAGTGACAACGGTCCCGTCGTGGACGATGGTTACAGGGACCAGTCCGTGGAAAAGCTCGACGGGCACAAGCCGGGCGGGCCGTTGCGCGGCGGCAAATACAGTGCGTTCGATGCCGGCACGCGCGTCCCATTCGTCGTTCGCTGGCCCGGGCGCGTCAAGCCGGGCCAATCGGATGCACTCGTTTGCCAGGTTGATTTCACAGCGTCCCTCGCGTCGCTCACGGGCCAGAAACTCGCCCGTGACGACGCACCGGATAGTCTCGACATCCTTTCCGCGTTGCTCGGAAAATCGCCGACGGGCCGGGATCATCTCGTCGAGCACGCTGGCACCCTTTCATTGACTAAGGGCCAGTGGAAATATATCGAGCCGAGCAAAGGGCCGAGAATCAACAGTAACGTCAACATCGAGCTTGGCAACGATCCTCAGCCGCAGCTTTACAGTCTCAAGAATGATCTTGGTGAGAAACATAATCTCGCCGCGGAACGTCCGGAAATTGTTAAAGAGCTGGCCGCATTACTCAGAAAGATCAGAAGTGACGGGTCCCGTTTGTAGTGTGCCCGTAAGGGCATACATAAAACGCCTGACGGCGTCATTACGAACGCAGCCGGTAGGGTGCGATGAATCGCACCAAATCGTTATTCGTAGGGTGGGCAAATGCCGTTTTTGCCCACGCGGATCCCATTGGCGTGTGCCACAACACAATCGAATCTGCGTGTGCAACGAGTTGCACACCCTACAGCCTCAAGAAGATAAGAAGCGACGGTCGCTTCCGGCCGCTCCGCTGAAAGCAAAAGACGATAGACGACGGACGAAAGGACGATGGACGAATCTTCCCTCGTCTATCGTCTATCGTCCCTCGTCCCTCGTCTCTCGATAAACTCCGTCAGAGCATAAATCGTATCGATATTGTATCCGGCTTCGAGGTGATACAGGAAATCCAGATCGCCGCCGCCGTTCTCTTCGATGATTCGCTTAGCCCATCGCAGTATCGAATCCGGATTCTCCGCGGACATATCCTGCGGCAGGGGGGATACGCTGAGAGGCATTTCTTTTCCGAAGACTTCCCTTGCTTTGCTGATTGACGTATCGCCGCCGAGATCGAGAGAGTAGAGGTTTTCGATCTTGGAAAATGCTTGCAGGTGATTCGTACTTGGTCCGCACGAATGCAGACGAACGGGACCGAGCTCCTTGCCGATCTTCGAGGTTGCCGGCACGACGAATTTTTCGATCAGCTCAGGACTGACCATGCAGGACGAACACTCGCCCATGTGTGCACCTGTGATAGGTAAGTCGGCTACCTGCGAAAAGTGTCGGCAGAGAACGATAAATACCTCACCGATCCATCCCATAATGTGCATGCAGCGTTGAGGTTCTGCGATCATGTCCAGAAAAATATCTTCGCCGAGGAATTTCTGGGCGGTCGTCATCAGTCCATGTATCGTGGCCCGGCCGGAAACATCCCAGAAAAACGGAGGAATCGGACGAAGTTGTCCTTGTGAGTCGTTTTGTACCTGGTGAATCTGCTCGTCGAAGAATTTAATGAGGTCGCAATCGAGTAGACTCTCCGGTGCAGGTAGAGTGCTGAAGTCTCTTCCGATGAGGCAGCCGGGCGTGATGTCCGCATCGCTACTGTCCTGAGGCATGAAGTCGGCGCCCAGCAGCATACCGAGGATCAGGTTCGGTTGGATGCCTCCGATCTGAATCTGGTTCTCGTCCCAGTAGTCGATTTGTCCGAGATTGGATTCGCTATAAAAGAGCCGCGTGCCAGGGAACTGCTCGGCGGCATATTCGTTGCACCGGCGGTCGATGGCGTAACGCCTTTCGGGGTCGAAGTAGTAGTCGCGGTCGAACTTGACACCCAGGGCCTGGGCCATCCATCCTTTTGAGAGCGTTCCTGAGATCGTAATCATCGTTGACTCATACCATGTTTTCTAATTCGCTAATCGTTACGGATTTACCCGACTCGGCGGAAAAATCAGCCGCCAGGCATACGGCATGAGTTTGTGCGGCGTCCTCAATATCCGGATATGGTTTCTTATCTTCAATAATGCAATCCAGGAAATGAGAGACTTGGCCCTCGAAGGGATGATGGGCGACGTCGGCGCTGTCCGGCAGGATGCAGGGGATTTTCAAAAAGTCATTTTGCCCGGGCAGGAGTTTCGGAGCGAATAGCTCGTGGTTACGTAGCGTGCCCTCCGTGCCGTAGATTCCAATGTTGAACCGGTAAGGCATTTTGGCGTCGAACGTCGTCGTGCTCCGTCCGATCTTGCCGTCCTCGAATGTGACGTTCACGGAGATTGTCCCCGGATACTCTATGGGATTTTCGGTTTTCACCTGGTAGGCGCAGACCTGCTCGACTTCGCTCCGTGCAAACCAGCGCAGCGCGTCGATGGCGTGACAGCCGCCGGTCAGAATGGCCGTTCCGCTCTGCTGGCGGCTGGCGTACCATTTCTCTTCGGTCGTCATCCATATCCGGTGCATGTAATCCACTTCCACCATGAAGATGTTGCCGAAAGCACCTTCCGAGATAAGCCGATCGATGGTTATCAGCAAGGGATTCCAGTGGAGCACGAAGCCGACCAGGCTTTTGACGTTGGCTTTTCGTACGGCTTCCTGTTGCTTCCGCACGTCTTCAAGTGTCAAAGCCATGGGTTTTTCGACGATAACGTGCTTGCCCGCCTGGGCGGCCGCAACGGCGTACCTTGTATGCAGATAGTGAGGCGTACAGACCACAACAATGTCCACGTCCTTGCTGCCGAGCATGACGGAAGCATCGGTTTCAACGGCACACTTCAAATCGTACCGTTCACGATACCGTTCCGCGTGCGCACGGTTCCGATCCACCAGGGCGCGCACCTTGGAGCGGTCGTCCTTCCGAAAGGCTTTGACATACTCTTCGGCCACTGAGCCGCAGCCGATAATCCCTACACCGAGTTGATCCATATTTTGCGTCCTCCCTGCCTGCCGGTAGACAGGTTCTTTGGCGACTATCAGGCAATCTTTTTTCTTGAAAACGTGATTATAACCGGAAGAAATCGTATGTACAGGAATTCAGAATCGTGCCTCCCTAATGTTGGTATGGTAATATGTAAGGTCAGGTCCTGGAGGACCCGTCTTTTATCCATAGGATTTTTCAAGGTGATCGAAATTCTGGCCATTATTGTCAACGGCCATTGGAGGCCGGGAATTGGGGACCCCACCGTTTTAGGGTGGGTGACCACCGCGGGGTATCTGATCGCCGCCGGTCTTTGTGGTGCTTACGCGCTCCGCGCCGACAGCGTCATCGGCACTATGCGGTTCAATTGGCACCGTGTGTTCTGGTGGGGTCTTGCGATAGCCATGTTGCTGATGGGACTCAATAAGCAATTGGACCTTCAAGTCTTGCTTATAAGAGTGGCTCGCCGGATGTCCAAAGTGCAGGGCTGGCACGCCGAGCGTTACGTCGTGTACAAGTGGTTCGTGATGGGCATTGCCTCTGCGGGTTTGATTTTGACGGGGTGGCTGGGATGGACGTGCCGCCATGGGCTACGGCAATGCGCTCTGGCGTTATGCGGCGTCGGGCTCCTGGTGCTGTTTGCCGTGATCCGGGCTTGCGGCGGCGCCGTTGAGATTCAAGGATGGCGGCCGGGGAATTTTCCGATGCGTTGGATTCTGGAGATCGGCGGCATCGCGTGCATCGCGGTTTCGGCGCTCATGGGTCTGCACCGCTGTCGCAAATCCTACAGGCTCAAGGAGTCGAAGAGTCCAGTTTGAGTAAGCGTTTGATGAAATCGACGGTCAGGCGCCTGTAGTGCGTTCCGCCGACGCCGTGCCGCGATTCCGGATAGATCATTAGCTCGAATTCCTTGTCGGCCTCTTGCAGAGCGTGGATGAATTTGTACGTGTTCTCGACGTGCACGTTGTCGTCGATAGCTCCGTGGAGGATAAGCAATCTGCCGTGCAGGTCTTTGGCCGCCTCTATTACAGAGGACTTTTGGTAACCTTCCACGTTATTCTGGGGGATGTCCATGTACCGCTCGGTGTAGATCGTATCGTAGAGCCGCCAGTCGGTGACGGGCGCTCCGGCGATGCCGCCGGCAAACAGCTTACTGTGCGTCATGGCGTAGGCCGTCATGAATCCGCCGTAGCTGTGTCCGCTCATGCCGATCCGATCCCCATCGACGTAGGGCTTTTTCTTGAGCCATTCGATGGCCTCTTCGATATCCTTGAGCTCCTGGACGCCGAGCTGCTTATAAGCCGTCCAGGCCGAGCATGCGCCTTTGCCGCTGGCGCTGCGCGGGTCGCACCGGAATACGAGTATGCCCATCTGTGCCAGCATTTGGTCCCGTGCCATTCCTCCGTCCCAGGCGTCGCGTATCATCGGCGCATGGGGGCCGCCGTACGTCATGAACCAGACCGGGTATTTCCGGCTCGCGTCGAAGTCGGGCGGTTTCAGCAGGCTCGCTTCGAGCGGGAAGCCGTCTTTCGTTTCGATCTGAAATTGCTCGTAATCGCCGAACCGGTACTGGCGGCGCTCATAGACGGGATTCGTGTCCAGCCTCCGGATTCTTTTTCGGTCTGTCCCGAACAGGGCGACTTTCGTCGGGGTGGCGCTGCTGCTCCACGTGTCGATAAAGTATTGGCCGTTTGGGCTCATGTTGATCCGATGACTGCCGCGCGCTCTTGTCAGGCGTCTGATCTTACCGCCGCTGAGCTTGGCGCGGTAGAGATTCTCAGCAATGTGTGAATCGCGTGTCCCCGTAGAGTAGACCCAGCCGTTCTCTTCGTCCACGTGCTGAAGCCGCCTTACCTCCCACTGGCCTTTCGTGACGGCATGTTTTAGCTTTCCGTCCTTATCGTACAGATACAGATGCTTCCAGCCGGTCCGTTCACTTAGAATGAGAAACGATCCGTCCGACAGGAACTTCGGGCTATCAGGCACATCGACCCATGCCTGCGTGGTCTCGCGGAAAAGCCGAGTGGCTTGCCCGCCTCGTTTCGGGGCGGTGTTGAAATCGAGCCACGTTTGAGCGCGGTCCTGAACGAAGAAGAATATCTTTTCACTATCCGGCATCCATCCGATTCGTGTGATCAGATGCGTCCCTTCAAGATAATTATCCAGCTCGACCCATCGTACCGGTCCGCCCGCGACGGAGACGGTCCCGACTTTCACTTTCGGATTGGGCTCGCCGGCGCACGGATACCGCGTTTGCTCCACGTCTTGCTTTTTCGTGGTGTTGTTGACTACCGTGAATTCGTTGACAGGCGCGTCGTCGAACTGCATCAATGCGATAGCGGTTGAATCAGGGCTCCACGAGAACGCCTTCCACTCGCGTCCGAAGACCTCTTCGTAATAGACCCAGTCCGCCTCGCCGTTGGAGAGGGTCCCGCCGCCGTCGGTTGTCAGAGCCCGCTCGGTTTGCGTGGAGATATCGACGACGTAGAGGTTCTTGTCGCGCACGAACGCGACAAATTCCCCGTTCGGAGCGAACGTGCCGTACTTCTCCCGGCCCGGCGTGCTTGTCAGCCGCACGGCAGTTCTGCCGTCGAGCGTGCAGTAGTATAAGTCGTTCTCATAATCGATTAGAACCGCACTGCGGCCGGGATTCATTTCCAGCGAGGTCCGTTTTGAAAAAGACTCCACGGTCTTCTCGTCAATCGTAGGCAGGCTCTTCAACCTTTCAGCCAAGTCGTTCGGCTCGAAAAATAGCTCTGAGCGCCCGCTGACCGCGTGTACTTTATACCATCGGCTGTCGCGGACTTGAAGATAATGCTCGCCGTCGTCGAGCCAGGCCAGACCCGAAACAGGGGAACCGCCGAAATCTACTTTCTTCTTCGAATCGTACAGTACCTCGAACGTAATCGGCTTGTCGAATTCACGCTTTTCCTTCAACGGTGGGACTGTCCCATTCGTGATCGGAACGTACTCTTTCAGTCGCACGACGGGATCATCATCCCCTTGCTTCAATCGCCTAAAGAGTTTCGGAAGGTCCGTTCGCTTTCTGGAATTGGGATCAAGGAGCGATCTTACTTTATCCTCTGGCTCCTGATTTGCCTTGACGAGAATCGTTCCGGCTCCAAACCGCCTGGTTTCTTGCCGGCTCTCAGTCTTCAGTGCCGTAGGGTGTGCAACTTGTTGCACACGCGGCGCGTTCCGCGTGGGCAAAAAACGGAATTTTGCCCACCCTACGAGCTTCTTGTCGCGTGAAATCATGGCGATCCGGAATACCTCGACGTCCAGCTCAATATCTTCACGCAGCTCACAGACTTCGACGTCCTCTCGCTGCAAACGTTCGGTCAGCTTCTTTAGCGTTTTGGGAAAAAGATAAGCATAAGGTTGTTTAGGCGACTCTTTGGCTTTTGATTCCTGATCAGCGTGAAGATCGCCCATCAGGGCGAAGGCTAACAAGCCGCCTAAGAGCAGAATCTTTATTGCGTTCCGAATCATGTTATTGGCCACAAAGACACGAAGACACTAAGGTTTTTATCATATTTCTTTGTGCCTTAGTGCCTTCGTGGCTAATATTTTTTTACAGAGACATTTTCATGCCGGAGACGATCACTTGCTCGACGTCCAGGTCGCCGGATTTCATTTCGACGAACGGCTTTCCATCTTTCAGCCCGGCGGTGCCGAATCCGGTTTCGGTCGAGAGGAAGCAGCGGAAGTTATCACCGATCTTCGAGTCGATATAAAGCGTCTTGTCGATGGCGTCGTAACGCAAGCCGGTAAGACCTTGCAGAAGCCCATAGCTGGACAAGGCTCTGGCGTACCAGTGGCCGCACTCATACTCATTGAAGGGATTGCGAATGCGCCCATCATATCGGTCCCGGCAAACGCGCACGATCTCGAGCCCTTCTTCGACCTTGCCTTCGAGCATCAGGTGGGAGGCGACCTGATATTCGATGCCCGTCCAGACTTCATCACTGTAAACGAATGGAATGGATAGTTTCCCGCCGCGAGGCCAGGTGCATAGCAGAAGGCCGCCTTCCTTACCTACCGCGTAAGCGGGGCGCTGCGGGTTGGCGTGGTCGGTAAGGTCGTGCTTGAGGTTATACTTGTGAACGGCTACCAAATGGCTTCTGATCTTCTCAGTGTCCACGATCTCGCCCAGGCCGGACACGCGGGCCATCCAGCAACCCAGGATTCCGTCCGAGAGGCAGCCCGTGCCGTATTGGTACTTGGGACCCTGCGTATTGAGCATTTCCACAATATGGCTGTATCCGGGACCATTTTGCGAGCCGGCCAGCGGGCGAAACGTCGCGTTGAGACCTTCCGTTTGAATCTTCTGATAGAAATATTCGCCGTTGTAAAGCTCGGTTTCGAGAAACTCCTTGCCCTTAGTTAGAAGCTCGCGGTAACGCGAAACATCCTCGCCCATCGCGTCGCCCATCTCGACGGCGGCGGCCAACGCGCCGAGATAAAAACTGGAACAGTGCCCATCGGGACCCCAGTATTCGATATCGTATGTGTTGTGATGCGGCTCCTCCAGGACGCCTTTGCCTCTCGGGTCCCAGGTGTTGATGCAATAATCTAAGCTGATCTTGACCTTGGGCCACAGTTGCTTGAGCCAGGGTGTATCCCCGCAGATGCGCCATTCGCGATAGACCTTCATAATTCCGCCGAGTTGCCCATCCGAGGCGGCGTGAAAATCATGAGTGGTATGGCGTATGGGCAAGGCGGTGCGGAACGTCTGATGGCCTTGCTCGTCCTGACTGATGTTAAATTCCGTCTCTCGCAGCGTCCGCTCGAGCGAAGGAAACAGATGGGGGATAGCCTGGGCGTAGTTCCAGACGTGGGTGCAGGTTCCGTGGCAGCAGCCCCGGTCGTCGTTGCATCCCTCGAAGCACCAGAGACGCCCGTCCCTCTGTCGGAGGACGGTGGGGGACTTGAGAATCGTCAGGTTCGCGGCGACCGCCTCAATAACCTCCGCAGGGAGGGTCGAATCGTAGAAGGCGTTTCGGAATTGCATCGTTTTGCGGCGCAGGTCATTATAGTTGCGGTCCCAGTAGCGAGCGACGTCCTTAACGTCCTTGAATTTACCGGCATACCAGGGGACGTAGTTGCCGTTGCAATCACATTCCGGGTCTTCACACTCCTCGGCGTCCGGGGCGTCTTTGCCGAGACGCAGAGTCGTCTTGGGCACGTACCAGGCGAGCATCAGGCGGACAGTTTTCTGCTGGCCGGGCTTTAACGTGAACGGCACGAAAAGAGATGCGCCGGGGCATCGTCCCTTGACGGGCGGGTTGTCGAGCAGCCGGGC
>Ga0154804_1205_pt3 | contig 12638 bp, 14 predicted proteins | sample Rifle2008BG16ft_FD_105812 | JGI IMG/M metagenome (GOLD analysis project Ga0154804, IMG submission 105812) | Planctomycetes bacterium RBG_16_55_9 | reverse complement strand
TTTGGTCCTCTCATTGAGTGTAACGTATCTGGCCTTTCGGACGGGACCGACCCCTACGTCGCCTATCTTGCCCATCTCGCCATCGAGGTCGGCGGCGTTGCCGTCGGCGGCGGACTTGATGGCCTCGGCGGCCCGGTCGGTATCGATCCGGGGCGTTTCGCTGACGCGACGGTAGAGCAGGTAGATGCCCAACGCAATCCCCAGCGAAACAAAGCCAATCAGAATCTTCCGCATCTCAACAGCCTCTCTGTGCCCTCATGGCACGTACCGCTCCATCAATTCCTTCCATCGCCCCGAATGCTTCAATATGAGCTCTATCACTTCCCGCACGGCGCCGCGGCCGCCGGGACGCACGGTGACGTAATCGGCGTAGCGCTTGACCTCGGCAACTGCATTGGCGACGGCGATTCCGAAACCAGCATACCTTATCACGGGCAGGTCCGTCAAGTCGTCGCCGATATAGGCCGCCTTCTCCGGCGGCAGACCGATCCGCTCGAGCAATTGCTCAAAAACCGGCAGCTTGTCGTGACAATCCTGGAAGACGTGCTCTATCTGCAATTGCTCGGCTCGGCGCTTCGTCGGCTCCGACGCCCGCCCGCTGATTAGCGCCACGTCCAGCCCCGCCCGTTTCCACATCCGAATCCCGTGACCGTCCAATGAGCTGAAGCATTTGCTTTCACTGCCGTCGGCGTGAATAACCAGCGATCCGTCGGTCAAAACGCCGTCAACGTCCATCGCCAGCATCTTAATGTTCGCAAGGTCCACATTTTTCATTTTAGATTTTCAATTGACGATTTTCGATTTGTGTTATTCAATCGGCGATGATTTTTCAACCCACCACTTTGATGGTTACTATGTCCTGTACGTCGATGAGGCCGACGGGTTTGTTGCTCGCGTCCACGACGGGAAGATCGTCGATTCGGTATTTGTGGAAGAGGGCGGTGGCCTCTGCGGCCAGGGAATCGGCCCGTATCCTCTTGCAGTCCGCCGTCATGACGTCGCCCGTCTTGAACTCAAAGGCTTTCCGTCCATGTTTGGCCATCAGGCGGCGAAGGTCGGCGTCGGTGATAATTCCCGCCAGTTGCCCGTCCTTGCCGACGACCATCACGGCGCCGTGGCGCTTGACGAGACCGGTCTTCTCAAACAATCGCTCGATCGTATCGCCCATCTCGGCCAGGGGCAATTCCTCACCCCGTTTGAACAACATGGATTGTTCGACCGTCATAAGCTTGGCGCCCAGCGAGCCGCCGGGGTGAAATCGCACGTAATCATCCACGCTGAAGCGGCGTGCCTTCATCACGGTAAAGGCCAGGGCATCTCCGACGGCCAACATGCAGGCCGTCGAGACGCTGGGGGCGATGCCGAGCGGGCAGGCTTCGCTCATCCGCCCCATGCAGAGCACGACGTCGCTGTGTTTGCACAGCGTCGAGTCGCCCTCGCCGGTGATGGCGATCAGCCGGATTTGCAACTGCTTGACCAGATTGATCAGCCGGAGGACCTCGTCGGTCTCTCCGCCGTAGCTCAGAACGATTACCACGTCCTCTTTGCGCAACCTGCCCAGGTCGCCATGAACGGCCTCCGCCGGATGGAGAAAGTGGCTCGGCGTGCCGGTCGAAGCTAAGGTGGCGCTGATCTTTTGTCCGATGATCCCCGCTTTGCCGATGCCGCTCACAATACAGGAGCCGCTGCAATCATAGATCATCCGGCAAGCCCGTGCAAAAGAAGCGTCGACAATCGGCGTCACCGAAGCAATCGCCTCCGCTTCCGCCTCGATCACCCGTCGCGCATATTCAAGATCGAATTCCACCTGTGAATTCCCTTTCGATTGACTATTGATTGTTCTTCTTAGGGACGCCTCGTTGGGAAAATCTGGCAGTGTGATGCTATCACTTCCTAAGCGTGGTGGTCCTCATCAAGTCCTTGCATTTCCAAGATTTGCTCGAGAGAAGAGAGAATGGTTGGCAGTTCTTCTACAGCGATGCTCCATACGATGTCAAGGTTCACGCCGAAGTAGTGATGTATCAGCTTGTCTCTTAGCCGGGCCAGATCTCGCCAATTTATCTGAGGGTGATTCTTCTTTGTTTCCTGGGACACGCTTTTTACTGCCTCTCCTATGATTTCCAGGTTACGCACAACGGCATCCTGTGTTTTAGTGTCCTCTGAAAAGGTCTCATAGCCCAGATTTTTCACATAGGCTCTAATTCTGAGTATGGCCTCTATGCAATCACTGATAAAATCGGTATCATTTCTCTTAGACATAAACAATATCTTTTCTTATGCTCTCAGCAATGTTGCCAAGCCTTATGCCCTTTATCCCGGCAGGAGTCAAAATGTCTGTCTTTTTACCTAAATGTTTCTCAAGATACTCCCCGAACTCAACGAACCTCAGCCCTATCGGCCTATCAAATTCCACTACAACGTCAACATCGCTATCCTCAGCTTGTGTTCCTTTTGCATAGGAGCCGAATAAGCCTATCCGGCTCACTCCATATTCATGGATCAGATATGGAAGCTCTCTTCTTAAGATTCCTATCACTTGTTCTTTAGTCATCTTGGCACGCTCCATAGGCGTTCACAGCTTTACGATGCTGCCGCGTTCGTTGTAGCAGACCATTTCGTGTTTTTCACCGCTGTAGTCGGGGGCCGAGTGAATGATGACGCGCTTGTCACTAAGCTGCTCGATCTGTGTCAGCGCGGACCGTTTGATGTTCTGGAGGTAGTCCGCGACCTCCGGCGAGACGAACAGCTCAATGCGTTTGATCTGCTCCTTCGAGGCTGAAAGATTCAGCAGGCGAATAATCTCGATGGCCAGGGATTCATGGCTCTTGACGAATCCCGTGCCGGCGCAGTTCGGGCAGGCTAAGTAGGTGCTGGATTGCAGCGACGGGCGCATCCTCTGTCGCGTCATTTCCACGACGCCGAACCGGCTGATGCCCAGAACTCTCGAGCGCGCCCGGTCGGTCCGGATGGCTGTGCGAAAGGCCCGTTCCACTTCCTTGCGATGGTTGGCGTCGCGCATGTCGATAAAATCGCAAATGATCAGCCCGCCGAGGTCCCGCAATCTAAGCTGGCGGGCGATCTCCGCCGCGGCTTCGACGTTGCTTTCGTAAGCCGTCTGCTCGGCGTTTTTCTGCTTGCGATACCGCCCGCTATTAACGTCGATCGAGACCAGCGCTTCGGTCTGCTCGACGATGATCGAGCCGCCGGACTTGAGCTGAACCTTGCGCGACTGGACCTTGGCAATCTCCTCCTCAATGTGGTATTTGTGAAACAGGGGCACCTTACCGTCATAATAGATCATTTTCTGCTTGACCCGCGGCGTGGAGATGGAAAAGAAATCCCTGATTTTGCGGACGATGCTTTCCGAATCACAGATAATCTTGCTGATCTTGCTGGTGAAAACGTCCCGCAGGGCCCGGATGACCAGGTCCGATTCCTGATAGAGCTCGCCGGGCGCGCCTTCGGTCTCGATGCGTTTCTCAATCGCTCTCCACAGCCGGCCGAGGTATTTCAGGTCGTTTTGTATGTCCCTCTTGGCGCATCCCTCGCCGGCCGTCCTGATGATGAAGCCTCGCCCTTTCGGCGGATCGCTTTCCTCGAGAATCTGGCGCAGCCGCTTGCGCTCGTCCTCGTCCTCGATCTTGTGCGAGACCCCGTGCTTGCGCATCCAGGGCATCATGACCAGGTACTTGCCCGGCAGGGCAATATAGGTGCTGAGGGTGGCGCCTTTGGTCTTCAGGCCCTCCTTCGTGACCTGGACGACGATCTCGTGCCCTTTGCGAAGACAATCCTGGATCGGGGGGCGCTCTTTGAGCGCTTTTCTGCGGCCGATGGTTTCGATGTAGCTGCTGCCGCCGCGCGCCTGAGCGAAATACCGCGGATGCAGATCGCTGATATGAAGGAAGCCGTTCTTGCCCACGCCGAAATCCACGAACGCCGCCTGGATCCCGGACTCGATATTGACCACCCGGCCTTTGTAGATATTGCCGACGTGGCTGCCCAAGCTCGCCCGCTCCACGTAAAGCTCCTCAAGCGAGCCGTTCTCGACGACCGCCACGCGACATTCCTCGCTCTCGGCCACGTTTATGAGCATTTCTCTTGACATGTTTGCGTCCTTATTTGCATGAGTTATTCTCCTTGTCCATTGACGATTGAGTATTGACGATTGACTATTCGCTAATATGCGTCCATCCGATCATGGCAATGAGGTTAAAAGTCGGTAGATAAAAAGATGCTCTGGAAGAAAGGCGTCGTCATATCACCAAACAGGGCCTCGAAAGCAAATAGTCATTTGTCGATAGTCAATAATCAATAGTTTTTCCACTGCACGTTCGTCCGTCGGACGGGTCCCGAAAGCTTGCTTTCATCCAAGCCCAGCAGCTCAAGGATCTCATCCACGCGTATCGAACCGTCCGGGCTGCTTTTACACTCGACGATTATACCTCGGTTATCGAGCTTTATCGATTTCAAAAAACCCCGCACATCGACATTCTTGATTCGCAGACTCTTGTCGTCTCCCGATGTATATCGGGACCGGCGGACGTTGAGGGTTTCCCTGGCCAGTAGTTGCTCGACCCTTGCCTCCAACCTCTCGTCGAGGCTTTCTCGCCTTACCGGCAATACATACGTCGCCGAACAGGATTGAAAAGAAGCGCCGTCTGTGACTATGCTTACCGAAAGCAATTCACAGCCTTCAGGTAGTTGGGCGGCCAGCTCCCCTTTCATTTGCGATTCGTCCGCCTGGGGCGAGGGCGTCTCGCCCGCGTCGAGCACGCGAAGACAAAGCAACTCGTCGTCCGCCTCGACGCCTACGGGCCTGGGCAGCGGCAACGAAAGCTTCGGGCGGGGATTGAAGCCCTCGCTATGAGAGACCCGGATACCCGCTCGCACACAGGCCCGCTGAAAGACCCTGAGCATCTCCGCGTGCGAAAGAAACCGCAGACTGCCTCTTATCGTGAATTTTACAACGAAAAGTATAGTGTCATTCACCTTTCCATTGAATATTGAATATTGACTATTGAGAAAGGAGGCCGCCAACGGACAGGTCGGGAATCCAAAACCAAAAGTCAATAGGCAGTAGACAACAGTCTATTACAAAACAACAATCGTTTAGTCTTCTACCCATGTAGGCATTATGCCCCTATAGGACCCGGAAACAAGCATTTTCTAATAAAATGCCGATTAAAACTGGCGTTTGCGCTCTCTGGCCCAGGAAGGAGATGAACATAAACGGGCAACAATAGAGCCAAGGTACTCAAGCAGCAGGTAAGGCTTACAGTCTCTTTGTTTAACCAAACAGACTGAAAGTATTGTCGGATGAGATACTCAGTGGCTTCGGAGGGCGCAAAGGGCGCGGTGGGGGAATCTGTCAGCCGGTGCGTCGGACCGCCGGCTGCGATGGGCGAACGCCGGCGTATGTGGAGCGAACGGAACAGAGTCTCGGCCATCCTTTGGCCCCGTCGTTGAGGTGACGATTGATGAAGGCTTCAGTCTCACTCTTGGCTTTGTATCTTATCTTAATCACGTCCTGTGAATCCATATCTCGGCCCCTTCGCCGCTAATCTTTCACTATCAAAAACCTGTCCTTGTTTCATATATAGACGCTCGAACCGGCGTTTTATTGACAAGTTTTTGTGAAAATTTTCCATGATACCCGAGGTCATCCGTCTTCGTTGTGAGGTTGAGTTCGTATCCCTTCGACTTCGCCTATGACAAGACTTTCCTCTTCAGTCCGCCTTCGGCGGTTCTCCGGCCGAAATGGTAAAGTCCTTATAATTCAACATTTATGGTGACTCGGCTTATCCGGACGGAAAATCTACTTTTTCATAGGGTTTTATGTTGACAGCCGGTTCATGGAGGGATAATAAGATCAAGAGAATTGTCGTACGAAGTGAGTTAAGAGGTCTGTTTTCACAAGAAGGCCGAGGTTCTTCCGTCGAGAAAGGATTGATGGGAACGCCCGTAAAACGGAAGGATTGGATCACAATAGTCTGTAACGGATACGGGCTTCTTGTGTGAGGGAGCTTTTCGTGGGCAGGCAATTCTCCATTTCCGTTCTTTATCCAAGAACTGCCTCAAGACAGCGCAAGATATCCTACGGAAGATCCGCAAGTGCGGCTTTAAGGAGAAAGGAAAAGGACTATGGAAAGTCTGATACCATCAAACGAGGAAACGTCTCAACAGTCTTCACAAAATGTAGCAGTTCAAACGCTGGTTATTGAAGAACCTTTACGTGTCGATTCTCTACAGACTCAAAGGACGCCGAGAGAATACACTCGTAATGGCATAACGATAGGGATCACAAGAGATTTCGAGGAAATCGCTGCAATTCGCCCGCTCTGGGATCGAATGCAGGCGGACGAACCCTCTCACGTACCCAACACGGACTATGACAGGTATATTTCCGTTACCCGATCGATGGAGGGGCACGTCGAGCCGTTCGTTATGTATTTCAAGCGAGGTGATACGCCCCTGGCCCTGGTGATCGGCCGCACGCAGAAGTGTCCAATGGATCTTAAATTCGGATATCTGACTTTGTGTCGTCCAAAGTTGAAGTGCTTGAATGTCGTGTATGGCGGCATTATGGGGCGTCCGGAAGGGGAACTTTGTTCCATGCTGATTGGCGAGATGATGGCACAGTTGAAAGCCGGGCAAGCGGACATGATACTTTTCCATCACATGAGGACCGACACGGCTTTCTACCAGGAGCTTCGGAACTCCCCTGGTTTTTTGGACCGTCTGCCTAAAACCGATGAGCATTGGCGCATGGCCGTCCCGGACAAGATAGACAAGTTCTATGCCGCCCGCTCCCGCGGCCACCGGCACAATCTTCGGCGGGCTATATCTAAATTTGAAGAGGATCATGCCGGCAACGTCAGGTACGTGCATTACACCCGGCAAGACGAGGTGGACGATTTTCTGAAAACGGCGGCGTGCATCTCGGCAAAAACATATCAACATGCTTTGAATGCCGGCTTAACCGATGATGAGAATACCAGAGCACAAATAAGGGCCGCCGCAGCCAACGGCTGGTTTCAGGGCCACCTAATCTATGCGGGGGATAAACCCTGTGCTTTCCAGCTTGGACTACGCTATAAGAACGTCTATTACATGGTGAACATAGGTTACGATCCCGATTTCATGTCTTACAAGCCTGGACTCATTCTCTTTTTGAAAGTGCTGGAGCGCTTGTGTGACGATCCAGCGGTGGACATGCTGGATTTCTATTTCGGGGACGCCGAGTACAAAAATCGCTACGGAACTGAGCATTGGCAGGAAGCCAACATTTGTTTGTTTGCGCCGAGAGCCTATCCGATGTTCATCAGTACGTTGCAGGCCGTTATGATGGGTGTGAATGCGGGTCTGAAATATGTCGTCAATAAGATGGGATTCATTGGTTGGATCAAGCGTAAGTGGAGGAATCGGCTGAGTGTAGTGAGCCAGAATCCAGCAGAAGATCGTCCTACTTAAGGCGATAGTCATGAAGAAGCGACGCAGTCGGCCCCCCCAGCATCAGCTTGATTTTCCCACTCATCACGGCAAAAAATTTTGTTTTTATAGGACTTTTTGTGTTGACAACCGGTTCGTCGAGTGATAACAAATTGATCGATGATCCGTAGAGGGTGGTTAGGAGGCCGTTTTTCCCCATCCAGGCCGGCGTTGTGCCATTGAAAACGGACTTACTGGGAAATCCTTTACGACGGGAGGACGGGTACAAAATAGTCTATAACGGAGATAGGCTTCTGCCACGAAGGAGCGTTCCATGTTCAGACAATTCTTCATTTTCTTTTCGGTAGTAATGATATCGGGCTCGACAGATAGTTCGGCTCCATCGAACAAGTCCTGCCGGAAAACACGTTCAGGAAAGGACCTATGATAAAACATTCCGAAGATGAATAGCGAGCCGCTATTTTAGATAATTACGGAGAAGGTTAGGGAACGACCGTTTTAAGACGGCGCAAAATATCCTAAGGACGATTCGGAAGCGCGGCTTTAGGGAGAAAGGAAAGGAGTTATGGAAGGTCTGCAAACGGCAGATAAGGAGCAGTCTAAGAAGTCTTCGCAGGATGCGACAGTACTAATACCGGTTGTTGAAGAGTTTTTGCCCCTCGATTATGCACCCATTCCAAGAGGCCCGAAGGAATATACGCGCAACGGCATAACGGTAGGGGTCTCAAGAAGTTACGAGGAAATCGCCGCGATTTGCATGCTTTGGCGTCAAATGCAGGCCCAGGAATCCTCTCGCACACCCAACGCGGACTACAAGAGGTTTGTTTCCGTTGTCCGCTCGATGGACGGTCAGGCCGAGCCGTTCATTATGTATTTCAAGCGAGGTGACACGCCCCTGGCCATGGTGGTCGGCCGCACGCAAGAGCATCCGCTGGATGTCAAATTAGGATATCTAACCCTGCTTCGTCCGAGACTCAAGTGCCTGAACGTCGTGTATGGCGGCGTCATGGGGCGGCCGGAAGGAGAACTTTGTTCCATGCTGATCGGCGAGCTGATGGCACAGTTGAAAGCCGGACGAGCGGACATGATACTCTTCCATCACCTGAGGACCGATACGGCTTTCTACCAGGCGCTTCGAAGTGCCCCCGGTTTTCTGGACCGTCTGCCTAAAACCGATGAGCATTGGCGCATGGCCGTCCCCGACAAGATGGACAAATTCTACGCCTCCCGCTCCCGGGGCCACCGGCACAATCTTCGGCGGGCTATATCCAAACTTGAAGAGGACCATGCCGGCAACGCCAGGTACGTGCACTACACCAGGCAAGACGAGGTGGACGAGTTCCTGCAAACGGCGGCCCGTATCTCGGCCAAGACGTACCAGCACGCTCTGAATGCCGGGTTAGTCAATGACGAGAATACTAGATCGCTGACAATGGCGGCCGCCGCCGACGGCTGGTTCCGAGGCCACATTGTCTATGCAGGTGATCAACCCTGTGCTTTCCAGCTCGGATTGCAATACGGGAACGTCTATTACATGGTGAACATAGGCTACGATCCCGCGTTCACGTCCTACAAGCCGGGGCTGATTCTCTTTTTGAAAGTGCTGGAGCGATTGTGCGAGGATCCTTCGGTAGACATGCTGGATTTCTATTTCGGGGACGCCGAGTACAAGAACCGCTATGGGACCGAGCATTGGCAGGAAGCCAGCATCTGTTTGTTTGCACCGCGGGCCTATCCGATGTTCATCAGTGCGTTGCAGGTCGTCATGATGGGTGTGAATACGGGTCTGAAGTACGCCGTCGATAAGATGGGATTCGTGGGCCGGATCAAGCGTAAATGGAGGAATTTGCTGAGTGCACCGAATCCCGATCCTGAGACAGTCACATCAACCGAGTGAGTTTAGGGGCCATTCATCGCCAAATCGCCCGTCGGGCCGACTACCCCTCTGCCAGTTACGCACAGATCTGTTGCAGGTCGGCGATGCTGAGCTCGTTGAGGCGATTGACGACCTTTTCGGCCATGCGGAGTTGGTTCGCGTCGTAAGAGGTCGTTACCGCGACGATGTGCATGCCTGCGGCTTTGCCGGCCTTCAGGCCCCAGTGGGAGTCTTCGATCACGATACATTCAGCGGCGACGATAGGGGGGGAACAGACCTCGTTGAGCTTTCGAAGGGCCAGCAGGAATCCTTCGGGGTGGGGCTTGCCTTTTTTGACCTGCTCGGCCGAGACGATGGTCGAGAAGAAAGGGCGCAGCTTGGCCTCGTCCAGCATCAGTTCGATTTCCACCAGGAGCGAGCCGGAGCATATCGCCATCGGGATCTTGTTTTGTTCGAGCATCAATAAAAACTCGTGCACGCCCTCGATGGTCCGGCCTTCGGTTTTTGTCAGCTCCTCGAATATCCGGCTCTTTTCTTTGAGGACACCAGCGATCTGCTTCTCGTCGATTTTCAGCAAACCGTGCTCGATCAGCGCCCTGTAGCAATCGAAGTCACTGAAGCCCAGATAGTTTTTATAATAATCCTTTGTCGTTATCTCGACGCCGAACGGAACAAGCGACCGATTGAACGCCCGCAGATGCAAAATCTCCGAATCGGTAATCACCCCGTCAAAATCAAATATCACCGCCTTGAGCATAAAATCCTATCGGTTCCCAAGATTCTCCAGTTTTGTAACCCACTCGTTAAAATGCGGACATTCCCTCCACATTGTATCAAGACCGATTCGACGTGCGGCGGTTATGCCATTTATTGTTTTCTTGAAGCCTTGAAAGATGCTTATAATTCGACGCGAAGGGCATTTCTCGTAACGATCATTGATCTCTTCAGGAGTTGGAAATTTGTTCCGTATCGTTTGGAAGGCTGAAGACAACTCTTTATCACCAAGACCTTCAGCTAATTGCACGGGAGATGAAAAGAGCAACGCTTCAAATTCGTGCATCTGAACATAAGGTATGAGACGGTGAGGATTAAAAGAACGGCCCAAGGACTCAGTAATGTTCTTTAAAATGCTGTCTTCAATTACATTCGCTTTTTCAATGTAATTATGACATTGATTCGCTTGATCTCTACCAGGCCAATCCTTTGGCATACCATAGAAATCGACCATTGTTGTAATATGAACCGATCTATCCTGCTTTAGCGCTCTCAGAATAACTTTTTGACATTTCTCATAGTTAAAACTTCCACCCTGTTTGCGAAACAAAACAGGATAAAGAAGCACAGCTTTGGCTGCTCGTTCAAATTCAGGACGTAATATTGAATCTACAAATGATGCTTCCGTATCCCCCTCTACAAGAACACAGACTCTATTCATAGGAGGGTCTCCCTCCAAAAACGTTACGCTGCCACAAATCGCCGAGAGAATACTCGTCCAACCAGACGTTGAGATCGGTTCTATTTAGTCGTCTAAAGATCGACTCGCCTTTCTGGCGTTCTACGACGACAATATCCTCCGGCTCGAAATGATCTATCAACGTAGCTGATTGAGTCGAGACAATCACCTGTGTTTGTATAGAAGCTTTCTGGATTAAGCCGGCCAGTAGTGTTAAAGCGTAAGGATGCAGTCCTAATTCTGGCTCATCTAATAGAATCGTTGACGGCGGATTGGGCTGTAATAATGCCGTTGACAGACATATAAAGCGCAGCGTACCATCCGATATCTGGCTAGGATGAAAAGGATAATCCGAGCCTTTCTCCCGCCACTCTAAAAGAATATCGTCTTTATCTTCATCTTCACGAAACCAGAAATCGTCAAAGAATGGAACCGCTAATTGAATGACTTCTCGAATGAAAGTGTATTCTTTTTGGTGTTTTTTTTTCAGTCGCAATAGGAACGCTGTCAGATTACTTGCATCAGCTCGCAGATATTCGTAATCCCTTCTCGAACAAGGTCTTTTTACTCCAGCAAAATCACTCGTGTCATGGAAATGATAAAATTTATGATTCCGATAGATGCTCTGTTGTAATGAATCAAGTTTGGCGTATCTATCAGTTTCATTAAGACCTGTAGTTTCAGTTGCCGACTGTTGTAGATATTCGAGTTTTCCAACTGGTGTGGCTTTCAGTTCAAATTGACTCCACGCATCATCAGTCCAGATGGACACTTCTGCAACTGGTGTGACTTTAGAACCCAGGAAAAGGAGTTTATCTGCTCCACCTATGTAATTCACATAACGCTGTAAGCTTTCTTCTCCTTTGGAAATTTCTTCCAACAAACGAAAAAAACTGACAAAGTTACTTTTTCCTGCTCCGTTTGGGCCGATGAGAATGTTGAGATTTCGTAGTTCGAAATTTTCGAGATTTCGAATGGATTTGTAGCCTTTTATAGTGAGTTTACTAATCGCCTGAGTCATCTTTTATTCATTCTCCGACAGAATCTTTTGAATGTGTTCCTTAAGGTCAGGCAATTCATTCTGTATAACCGACCAGATGAGATGATAATTGACTCCGAAATAGACGTGAATCAGCTTATCTCTCATCCCTGCGATTCTGCGCCATGCGATGGCCGGATATGGTTGTCGAACCGAATCCGGGACATTTTTGACTGCCTCCCCGATTATTTCGAGGCTTCGAACAAAGGCACGCTTGCGCGTTTCGTCGGAGGCGAAGTGCTCGAAGCTCAGAGGTGAAGATTCCGTGAGAAGGTACTCGATTTCCTGTAAGATGTGAATCAGATAGGGCCTACAGGTTTTCATATCGTATTTCCTTCTGAATATACGGCATAATATATGGACTGATTTGCTCCGGTGTCAAAAGGTCAACTTTGACATGTAATAGGTCTTCAAGATAAAAGTTCAAATCCATATAACTTCTAAACGATAATTTTCCCTCATCAAAAAATACCAACAAGTCGACATCGGAGTCCTTCCGCTGCTGTCCTCGCACAACGGAACCAAAAAATCCGATTTTTTTGACGCCGTATTGTCGGATTGTCTGACGGTTATCCAAAATTCGCTGTCGAACTTCATCAAATCCCATTGTATATCCTTATCGTATTTGAAGTTGTAAAAAAGGCCCCGGCGCCATATCCGAAGCCTCATTATACAATCTACATTCGATAATTGACAATGATATTATCCCTTTTCCGGTACCGGCCCGGCGAGGGTATCGTAGTCGGTGAAGGTGGATTTGTCGCCGGAGCGGATGAGCTCGGCAAGGGCGGCGATCTTGGGGGTGTTCTTGGTGATGTACC
>Ga0154804_1243_pt1 | contig 12721 bp, 9 predicted proteins | sample Rifle2008BG16ft_FD_105812 | JGI IMG/M metagenome (GOLD analysis project Ga0154804, IMG submission 105812) | Planctomycetes bacterium RBG_16_55_9 | reverse complement strand
CAGTATTTCTCGTCGAGACAAGGCACTTTGAGAGGATTGCGCGTGGACATTTCCACGCTGAACTTGACGAGGGGCCTGGCCTTGCGGATCACATCGACTATCTTGGGCAAGTCGAGCGTCCCTTCGCCAAGTACCACGTCAGCCAGCATAAATCCGTCCTCGTATTCGCAGACCGCCATGTCTTTCAGGTGGACCGAGTGCGCCCACGGGGCGTAGGCTTTTACCAAATCCATCGGGTCCTCCAGAAGTGAGAAGCTGTTGTTTGTATCGATGCAAATCCCCACGTACTCGCTATTTATGCGTTTGAGCCTCTCGATCATATGAGGGATGAGCCAGTCCTTGTGATTCTCAATCGCCAGGGGGATCCGGTGTTTTTCGACGATGGGCGCAACGGACTCAATATTTTTCCACGAGCGACGGGCGAACTCGTCGAATTGTTCGCGTCTGTCGAACTGCTCATAGCGTCGGCCGCCGCAAAAACCACGGATGGCCCTGGCGCCCGCCGCCTTGGCGCTGCGAACCCCTGCCTCGAAGCGCTCCAGGTCCACCTTGCCGCCCAGCCCGATCGAATCTTCTATGAAAAGATCGTTGTTTTCCACGTAGGCGCGCAGCTCTTTGACATACGTTTCGTCGCGCCTTCCGATGGCGCACTGGAGGCCGCCGGCCCCGATTGAATGACAGTATTTGAGGAAGATCAGGGGATCAGACGTTACCTTAGGCGTGTATCCGGCTTCCTCGGCGCGTTTACGAATGTTGTAGGAAAAGTCGTCAATGCCCAGTTTTGTCTTGCGAGGCGTTGCAGATTCGCCCGCCCACGCCGGGGCCTTTAGCAGCGAAACGGCCATGCCGCCCGCCATCGAAAAAAGCACTTCTCTCCTGTTCATCATTATTTTCCTCAATTCATCCTATAAGGAGGCTCAACGGGATTCGTCGATGGATTAAATCTTCCATTTGTCTTCCAAAATCCTTCTGCTGCACGCTATAATACCTGGTATCGAATCAAACCGGAAGTCCAGAAACAGATACAGGCCATCAAGGATCAAAAGGAACGCGCGGAGTTTCAGAGCAAAGCCAACAACGACTTGAACAATTGGCAGATATGGCATTCCCGACAAGTGGAAGGTCCTCCGGGACGCACCCATCGAGAATCGTTCGATCAAAGAGATTTATACCGCTCAGATTCAATGGGATGACATCATTGATGCGACGGTGGAAGTGGGCAAGTGGAACATCTTGCAACACGGTGGGTATCTGGAGAAAGGAGTGTTCCACATCCCTTACCAGACTCCGGCCTCTCCTCCCTTGGAACAGACAATCTGGGAAGAGACGCAAGACGCTAAGTAGTAACCATTCCATCCTACTCGCGACAGCCGGAAAGTGGTTTGGATACGTGTCAGGAACCCGGTGACTCAAGGATCAAGATCGCGTCTTCCCAGCCTTCAGGAGTCGAGAAAGATTGAGTATCCGTATTCGAAAAACTACCGGCTGGAGTGGAGTTGCCCGTCTTCGGGTCGATCCAACGGGCGTTCACTTTGGCCGCGATTATCTTGTCCATATTGATCGAAAAAGATGCTCTGCTGCCGAGATACACCATAATCCATTTGCCGTCCTTGTGTCGGGCAGCGAGGTTCAGGATTTGGCCCTGCGTCCGGCCGCCGGCGGCGAAGATTGATTGATCCGGGACGAGATACCACCACTCGCGGAGGTCCTGGAAGAGCTTTTTGAGAATCCCCAACTGCACGGCGCCGGGAGCGTCGAGGGCCTGTTTCCAGGTAGGCAGGACCCGCCAGCTATCGTTGTGGCCGTAGGTATGGTGGGCGCCCGCCAGGTACGAGTAATAGGCCTGCCGGCGAATCCACAACGGGCTGACGTCGAAGCCGTATTCCGATCCTTGCTCATAGGCTCCTTCCGCCATCAGCACGGGCTTGACCGGTTTGAGATTGTAGTCATGGGTTACCATCGGATAGATCAGCTCGACGCTCTTCCAGGTCTGCATCGCATTGAAATCCAGCCAGCTTTCCTCATGAATGAAGCTGGATGAGTAGGGAGCCGGATCGGGCTTGAACGTGATCAGGTGATATCCGCTGTCGCCCTCGTGAAGGCCGGCTGCCAACTCACGCAAGACCGGGACGAACTCCTCCTTCGCTTCGGGCGTCATCGACCAGACAATATTGGGCACGTCCTTGTACCGCCGTGCCAGCCACCTCGCCCAGGCCCGGCCGTTTTCCACCGTGATGCATTTGCGGTATCGCTGGTGATAAAGGGTCATTGAGATGACCACGTTGTTCTCACCGGCGATTCGGACCACGGCGTCCACGTTCTGGAAATAGGCCTCATTCGGCGTCAGCGGATCGTCGTTGATCCAGGGCTTTTGGCCGTACACATTCGGCTTGGTTCCGTCGCCCACCCCCATCAGCATCACTTGAGCGAAAGCAAATCCTTTGTCCGCTGTTTTTTCCAGAATCGTGCGAGCCTCCTCGATCTTATACTCCCGAAAAAGCTGCCACTGCGTCGTGCCGAGCCAGAAAACGGGCTTGCCCTCCTGGTCCACAAAGTACCGGCCATTGTCGCTTACCTTGATTGGATAGACTGGCCGCTCACCCGCAATGACTGATCCCACCATGAACACAGATGCAACCAGTAACGCCATTCTTCCGACCATCCGTCTCATTCTCTCGCCTCTCATCTCTCATTCAGATCGTCATCCTTCGTTTTCCTGTGGTCTATCCTCTGACCACCTCATGCTTCTTAATAAAATCAGGGTCAATCTCCACACCTAAACCCGGCCCCGTGGGGACTTTTATCTTTCCATCCACAACCGACAGGGGCGATGTCTTACATTCAAATTGCACATTCGTGCGCAATCCTTTGAATTCATGATGAGCGCACGCATTGGCAAGGGCGGATACGAAATGAATCATGTAAAGGTATCCGAGCCCGCCGCCAGACATGTGCGGCGTACAAGCTTTTCCGAAGACCTGCGCCATGCGGGCCACTTTCATCGAACGAATCATGCCGCCAAAATAGTAGTTATCAGGTTGAACGATTTGAAGTCCATCGTTGGCAATAAGCCAGCGAAAACCATGCAGGCTGTATTCCTGTTCGCCGCCTGCAATCGGAATGGTCAGTGCATCTGCAACCTGTTTGGTCTCTTCGTACCAGTCGAAAAGGACAGGTTCTTCAAAAAAACCATAGCGGTACTCTTCCAACAACTTGCCCACGCGTATCGCTTCGTCCACGGAGTAAAAACCGTTTGCATCGGCATACAAAGCCATTGGGTCGCCGAACGTTTCGCGGATCAGCGGAATGATCTTTTCAGTCCGGCCCTTTGGGCCGACGGCATGGATGTCCTTCGTCATGAACATAAGCCCGCCGACCTTAATCTTCAGCGCGTGGGCATTATATTCCGCGACGTCCCTTTTGATCAGCTCAAGGGATTCCTCCACTGGCTTCTCACGGTATTCCGTGGCTTGGTATACGGCAACGAGCGGGTGATGGATTTCCCCGATCAACTGGCCGAGGGACTTATTCGCAATACGCCCCAGCATATCGAGAATCGCAAACTCAACGGTCGCCAGAGGTATCCCGAGCGCCATGCCGCTTAATCTGAAATTGAGATTATAGATGTATACCTTGTCAAGCAGCAGATCGAGATCGCGCGCGTCTTTGCCAATAAAGAATGGTTTCACCGCATCGAGAAAGATGGGATACAGCGAACTCATTCCGCTGTGACCCACCGAAGTGCCTTCTGCGCCTTCGGAAGAACGGACCCGGCATACGAAACTACCCTTGTAACGCAGCAACTCGATGGTTTCAATAATCACTGGATTTGCAAACAGCTCCTTTTTCAATACCGGCTGTTTCAATATTTCATCGAGTCGGGCGTAATCAGGATTCCCGGCCACTGAACCAGACTCCCGGGCGTTTGAGCCATTGCATACGCGCGACCATGCAGTAGCAAGCCCACCGGCAAGAACAGTATGTATGAATCTTCGACGATTTGTTTTCATGATATCATTCCCGCTTTAACAGATATCGTAGGATGGGCAGGTTTCCTGCCCATGCGGTTCATGGACAGCATGGGCAACAAGTTGCCCATCCTACGAGTCTGTCGTTTACTGAGATAGCTCCACCTTTTTATCCTTCGTTCAAAATGGACTGCACCTTCTTCAGGAGTGATTATACTGAGCAGGAGATAAGATTCAAGTATAGCATTACCAATGGGGGGATTCTCCTTGTTCGCTGACTGTGAATATTATATCCTTTGCAGAAACTGTGGAGACCGTTATGAAGCAGATGGGATACTTGTCGTGGGCGATTGAAAAAACCCGGACGGTATGGTGGCATGATTCAGCGGAACCGGGCGAGTTGGAGCGCGGTATCAGGAGAGGGGCCGTCGGGGCGACGACGAATCCTTTTCTCTCGCACCTGGCATTATCCGTGAATAAACAGGCGTGGGCGCAGGAGATCGACCTCGTGCTGGCGGAGCGCCTGGAGCCTGAACGAAAGGCCGAACGGCTCATGGGCATCGCTATAACACACGCCGCACAGCGGCTCGAGCCGGAGTATGAAAAGAGCCGAGGACGGATGGGCTACGTTTGTGCCCAGGTCAATCCCGCCCGCGCGGGCGATCGAGAAAGTATGCTTCCCATGGCGCGGCGATTCAGCCGGTGGGCGCCGAATATTGCGGTCAAACTGCCCGCCACGGCCGCCGGGCTGGACGTTTTAGAGGATTGCACGGCGGAGGGGATCACGTGCACGCTGACCATAAGCTACACAGTGCCGCAAGTCATTGCCGTCGCCGAGAGGCACCGCCAGGGGATTCGACGCGCCCAAGAGAACGGCGTCGAGCCAGGCAAGTGCTTTGCGGTCATTATGATCGGGCGGCTGGACGACTATCTTCGAGACGTGGCGAACGACAGCCGAGCGGACGTTAGCGAATCCGACGTTCGCCAGGCGGGGCTGGCTGTGTCCAAGCGGGCCTATTCCATTTATAAGCAGCGCGGCTACGAGGCCATGATGATTGTGGCCGCCCTGAGGGGAACCTATCACATGACGGAATTGGCGGGGGCGGAGATCATCATGTCCATCGCGCCGCCTTACCAGGAGATGCTCCTGTCCGAGGAACTGCCTCACGCCGAACGGATCGAAGCCCAAATCGACGGCGGCGTGATCGAGAGGCTCTCGGCGTTGCCCGAGTTCGTTCGGGCGTACGAGCCGGAGGGGATGAAGCCGGAAGAGTTCATCACGTACGGCGTGACGCAGAAAACGCTCGCCCAGTTCTACGAGGGCGGCTGGAAACTGCTGGAAAACTTAGGGATTTAGCCACGAAGCCACGAAGCCACTAAATAAGGAATTAAATATCGAATATCGAACTCCGAATATCGAATGTCGAAGGATTTGGAAAGAAGGTAGTGGGGATGAGGTTAGGTAGTGGGTTTGGTAGTGGGGGTGAGTCGTGTGTGATCCGCTCCGGCAATTCTGACGGACCGGAGCGCTAGCCACCCACAACCCACTACACACTACTTAACTCACTACTTTACCCCGCGACCCACTACCCTTATCTTAACTTTAATATTCGACATTCATTATTCGATATTCATTATTTGTTCTTTCTTCGTGCCTTTGTGCCTTCGTGGCCCAGGGAAAAGGATTGACGATGAAGAAAATCGGGTTTATTGGATTGGGGATCATGGGCAAGCCCATGGCCATGAACTTGCTTAAGGCGGGGTATTCGCTTACGGTTTATGATATTGTGCCTGAGAAGGTCGAGGACGTGGTTGCGGCCGGGGCGGAGGCGGCGGGATTGAGTAAGGAGGTCGCCGCCAAGAGCGAGATCGTCATTACGATGCTGCCTAACTCGCCGGACGTGAAAGCGGCTGTGTTGGGTCCCAATGGCGTTCTGGAAGGAGCCAAAGCGGGGACGATCCTCGTCGATATGAGCTCCATCGCGCCGCTGGCGAGCCAGGAAATCGCGGAAAAGGCCAAGGAAAAGGGCGTCACGATGCTGGACGCGCCGGTGAGCGGCGGCGAGCCGAAAGCGATCGAGGGCACGCTGGCGATTATGGTCGGGGGGCCGCAGAAGACCTTTGATGAGGTTAAGGACATTCTTGGTCTGATGGGAGCCTCTGTGACGCGGGTGGGCGAGATAGGCAGCGGCAATATGACGAAACTGGCGAACCAGATCATCGTTGCGCTGAACATTGCGGCGATGTCGGAGGCGATGGTCCTGGCGGCCAAAGCCGGCGTCGATCCTGAGAAGGTCTTTCAGGCGATACGCGGCGGGCTGGCGGGCAGCACGGTCCTTGACGCCAAGATGCCGCTGGTCTTGAAAGGCAACTTCAAGCCGGGCTTTCGGATCGAATTGCACATCAAGGACCTGGCCAACGCGCTCGATACGGCACATCAGATCGGAGTTTCGGTGCCCCTGTCCGCGGCGGTCATGGAGGTAATGCAAGCGTTGAAGGTGGACGGTAAGGGTGGGGACGATCACGGCGGGATCATTCAGTTTTACGAGAAGCTGGCGAAAGTAGAAGTTCGTCGCTCGTGACTCGTCGCTCGTCGCTCGAAGGACGAGTCACGAGTCACGAGCGACGTATTGAGTGGAGGTCGAAATGGCACCAGAGAATTCAGCGTCGGGCATCTCGACGGGCAAGATTGGGGATGTTCGGATCAGCCGGCTTATCTGTGGCGGAAATCTTGTGATCGGTTCCTCCCATGATCGTGATTTGCTCTACCTTCGCGCGCTGATGAGGCATTACTTCACGGACCGCAAGATCATGGAGACCTGGCAGTTGTGCGAGGAGGTCGGGATCAATACGATGATCGGTCCCGTGAATAGCCCGTACGCCGAAGGGGAGGACCCGACCATTCGAGTGTACAGGCGCTACCGCGATGAATTAGGTGGGAAGATTCAATGGATCGCGCAGACGTACCCCAAGACGTTCGATCTTACCGGCTCGATTCAGAAGGCGATTGATAATGGGGCCGTGGGCGCTTTTATTCATGGGGGAATAGGGGACAATTGGGTCGGGCATGGCCGGGTGGACCTGCTGGCGAAGGCCATCGAATTTATCAAGCAGAACGGCCTGATCGCGGGCTGCGCTTGTCACGATATCAAGGTTCCGATGGCGATGGAGAAAGCCGGCGTCGGGCTGGATTTTTACATGAAGACCCTTCACCACGATAATTACTGGTCGGCCACTCCGAAGGACGAGCGGCCCGCGAGCGGCGATTCGCCTTACGACAATATGTGGTGCTTGCAGCCGGAAGAGACGATAGCTTTTATGAGAACGGTGAAGAAGGTCTGGATCGGCTTCAAGGTCCTCGCCGCCGGTGCGATCCATCCCCGCGAGGGATTCAAATTCGCCTTCGAGAACGGCGCGGACTTTATCAACGTAGGTATGTTCGACTTTCAGGTCCGCGAAAACGCTATCATTACCCGCAACGTCCTGGCCGACATCAACCAGAAAGGGCGTCCCCGGCCGTGGACGGGATAACCGGATATAAAGAATTTAGACGGGATTACAGGATTAACGGGATAACGGCGAAGAGAATATCGAATAACGAATGATGAATCCTGTAAATCCTGTAATCCTGTCAAAAAAAATCTGTAAATCCTGTCAAAGAAATCGCAAATCGGCAATCGAAAATCCACATCTTTAGGCGTTCATCGGCATCAGATAGGCCAGAAGGAGCGTGAATCCAAGTCCGATCACTCCGAGCGCGGCGGTCAGGATCGTCCACGACTTGAGCGTTTCCGTTTCCGTCAGCACGCTCATGCGGGCGAATATCCAGAAGCCGCTGTTGTTCATCCAGTCGCCCACTAACGACCCGCTGCCAATCGCCATCGCTAAGTAGACGAGATTGCAGCCGAGCATCTTCGGGCTGACGCCCATCGCCGCGAACATCGTGACTGTTGTAATCATCGAGACCGTTCCGGATCCCTGGGCGAATTTCATGACGACCGCCACGGCAAACGCCGTCAGGAGTATCACAAATCCGACGGTCTGGCCCTGGCCGCCGAGCAATGATTCGAGCCAGTCTTTGATGCCCGCCTCTTGCAGCATGGCGCCGAACGCCCCGCCGCCGGCGGTAATGAGAATGATAATCCCGCCGCTCATGAGCGCCGTTTCCGTGCGTTGAGCCAATTCCTTGAACGACAACTTGCGATAGTAGACCAATACGAACATAGCGACTGCGGCGGCGAGCAATAACGCCATGTCGCGGTGGCCGAGGACCGCGGCGATTTGAGCCGTGATTCCGCTGATTTTCAGGGCGTTGGCGATGGTGCTCATCGAAATGAGGATCACCGGTAGAGCAATCGGGGCGAATGAAATCCAGAACGGAGGGAGCTGGTCCTCTGCGAGCGGCTCCGGCTCGGCCTGGCCGGCATACGGGCGCATGGGGACGTCCATTCGATAGTTGATGATCTTACAGACGAGCAGTCCGAGCGCGGCGGTGGGCAAGCCGATGAGCAGGCCGATCAACATCATCAACCCGACGTCAACTTTAAGCTCGCTAGCCATGAACAGCGGGCCGGGCGTCGGCGGAACGAGGGTATGCGTGACGGCGGCGCCCGCGACAATGGCGGCGACGTAGAGGACGTAGTTTCGTCGCGTTCGCGTCCATAACGAGCGCGCCAGCGGCACTAACAAGTAGAAGACCGTGTCGAAAAAGACGGGAATCGAGAGAACAAATCCGCTCAGCATCAATGCCGTGGGGGCGCGCTTCTCGCCCAGGAGCTTTAGAAACGAGCGCACGATACGGTCCGCGGCGCCGCTGTCCATCAAACACTTGCCGATAATGGCCGCTAAGGCGATGACGATGCCGATGCCTCCGACGACCGAGCCGAACGCCTTCCCCACGCGGCCCACCTTATCGGCGAAGTCGCCCGGCGCCAGCAGGCTGACGATTAGGGCGGTCGTAATGAGCGCGACAAAAGCATTCAGCCGAAGGACGATGATCATCGCGATAAGCAAGGCAACGCCAATAACCAGTATGAGGATCGGGTTCAGCATAGCGGGACTCCAAACTTTGTTTCTTGAATATAGTACAGGGATATAGTGGATTTTGTCATTCCGAGCGTAGCGCAGCGAAGTCGAGGAATCCGGCCTGCAATCGTTTGGGCTTTTCCGTTCGAGACCAGATTCCTCCGCTGCCCCGAAGTACTTCGGGACTGCGCATCACTCCGGCCGGAATGACTATAACGGTTTTGAAACAAAAAACTGTGGGTAGCAGCCTCAAGCGAAGCGCTCCCCTGAGCCTGTCGAATGGTTTGGGGATGGCTTTTCCCCGCCATCCCCATCCGCCTCTGGCGGATGAGGCTGCCACCCGGTCGCGCATAGAGAACCTGCAAATTCGCTTGTTTAAGGAGTAGTCGTCTCATACCTGATCCGGCACGACAAACGGCTCGCGGTAGTTCCGACGGACGAGCATGTTCGCACAATCGCTCAGCTCGCCCGTAAATTCTTCCCGTTCGCGGTCGAACGTCAGCAGAGGTCCGATCGTTAGGGGATTGCGACGTAGATCCACCTCGTTGGCTTTCAGATGCGTCAGGCAGCGCTCGAAGGCTTCCGCCAATATATCATTGGCTGCGACGGCCTGCCTGATCGTATCGACACTTTCTTTCCGGCCAAGCCGGTAAGAGATGTTCGCCATGTGACAAAGTGCGGCCGAGACGTGACCTTCGAGAACGTCGGCTCTCAGATCGCTGACTTTCCGGCTTCGCACCGCCTGAATGAAGTTCGCCTGATGGCCGTCGCCGCCATCGCCGGGGAACTGCTTGATTTTTTTACCGTCCTTGTCGTAGACCCAGCCGCCGCCTCTGCCCCCGGCAAAATGCCCTCCCTCACAGTAGATGATCATGCCGAAGCTGGTTCCCATGAAATGGTCTGCGGCGCGCAGATTCTTGCGCCGGGGCAAGCAGCGCATTTCGTAGATCATTGGGACGGGCTGGTAGTCAAAGTATGTGATCTGCGTATCAGATGTTTGCCCGTCATCGTCCAGACCCACCCGTCCGGCGATACTGATCGCCCGGGCAGCGACGCCCGGCTGACCGATCATCCATCGGCTCTCATCGATGTTATGGGCGCCGAGATTGCCCACCTCTCCCGTGCCGGTGTCCCAGAACCAGTGCCAGTCATAATGCAGGTTCTGCCGCATCAGGGGCACCAAAGGCGCCGGTCCCTGGAAGAGGTCATAGTCTACCGACGCAGGGATAGGTTGAGGGCCATTGACCCGGCCGAGGCTCTCGCGGCGGTTGTAGCTGATGGCGCGAACGAGCTTGATCTTGCCTAAATTGCCCTGTTGGAGATACTCCGCGAGCGGGATCAGGCCGACGTCGGAGCGGTCCTGGGAGCCGGTTTGCACGATGCGCTCGTACTTGCGGGCGGCCTCGACCATCTTGCGGCCTTCCCAGATATTATGAGAGAGCGGCTTTTCGACGTAAACGTCTTTGCCGGCCTGGCAGGCCCAGACGGTCATGAGGGCGTGCCAATGGTCCGGCGTGACGATGATAACGGCGTCGATGTCCTTATCATCGAGCAGCTTGCGATAGTCCTTATACTTAGCGACTTTCTGGCCGCTCGCCTCTAACTTCCCGGCTTCCATGTCCAGAAACGTCGTGTCAACGTCGCAAAGGGCCACGATGCGAACGCCGGGCACCCGGCTGAAGATGTCGATGTGCTCCTTGCCTTTCTTGCGAAGTCCGACGATCGCGATGCGAATATCATCGTTCATACGACTACCTCAGGGAATCATCATGTGCGGAGGGGTAATGATAAGCTCCGGGACGATGGCCCGCGCCGGCAGCTTGGCGATGGTTACAACGCAGGCGGCAATATCCTCCGGCTGGAGCATTTGCGCGCGTTTTTCAGGGGGCGGCGGCGAGGGCCGCTTATCCACAATCGGCGTGTTCGTCTCCCCCGGATAGACGTTTGTCACCTTGATGCCGTTTCCACATTCCTCAAGATTAACGAACGTCCCCAGGGCGGCGGTGGCAAACTTGGACACGCAATAGGGCATTCCCGCTAAAAGCATCGCGCGCTTGCCCGCCAGAGAGACGATGTTGACGATCAGGCCGGAGCCTCGCTGCCGCATGACCGGAAGCGCCGCGTGGATGCAGTTAAACGTCCCGGTAGTATTGACTTGAAGCATGCGGTCGAAATCCGCAGGATCGATATTGGACATCATTCGATTGGCGATATTGATCCCCGCGCTATTCACGAGAATATCAATCGCTCCAAGCTCTTCCCCAAGCCATTGAAACAACTGTGAAACCTGTTGACGGTTGGTGATATCACAAGCTCTCCACGAGAAGGAACTCGATGTTGGTGTCTCGTGCCTCGTGGCTCGTTGCTCGTCGATTGTCTCTCGTCCCTCGTCCCTCATTGCACGAGTCCCGAGTCCCGAGTGACGAGTCACGGTTCCTACAGCGCGGGCCAGGGCCTCTTCGCTGATGTCCGTCAACGCAACTCTGCATCCTTCGGCGGCAAAAGCCTTTGCAATGCCCAGGCCGATGCCTCCCGCTCCGCCCGCAACCAGAACAATCTTACCGCTCAGTTCCATAATACAAATCCCTTCATTTCCCAAAAGACAGTTTAGCCACGAAGGCACAGAGGCACAGAGGCACATAGGCACAGAGGCAGGAAATACTTAGTGCCTTCTGCCTTTGTGCCTTTGTCCCTTGCTCAACTTTAGGCACTTTAGTCACTCTTAACTTTAGGCACTCTTCAAAACACGCTCATCAGCGCCCAGCCGCCTATGATGATGAAGCCGATGAGCGAAAGCCACAGCATGGCGCCCCACAAGCGGCCGGGACGAAGATTCCTATCGCTTTGCCGATAACGGAAGTATAAGGCCGCCGCCCCCAGCATCGGCAGCATGACGGACTGGGCGGTGCCGCACATAAGCACCATGACCGTCGGCTTCCGCACCAGCGTATATAGAACCGCCGCCAGCAGAGGCCAGACAACGCAGATCTTGCGCGTCCATCGTACTCTGGCCTCCTCTGTGCCATCGGTCAGGCCGAACAGGCCCAGGGCGTCGGCGACCATGCGTGCGTTCCCCGCGGCGGCGACGAAGAACGTCGAATACAGCACCGCAATGGCCCCGGCTAAGAACACCACGTTCGCCCACGGGCCGAAGACCGGCACGTACATCTCGGCGAGCGTGCGGATCATATCGCCCTCTGCGGGATTAAGCGAGGCCCGCCACAGGACCGCCGCTCCGAGAAGGTAGAACGCCATCGTAGCGAACGTGTAAACCACCATAGACAGATAGGCGTCGACGTGCATGACGCGCAGCCAGCCGCGGGCGCGATTTACCCACCCGCTCGTCTCGTCTCGCGGTCCCGTGAATTTTGCGTAGCCCTTCTCCAGACACCAATAGGGATACATGATAAGCTCGGCGGCCCCGACCCCGATAATGCCGAACGCCGCCAGGGCGGTGGCGATGGGATTGCTCTCCAGGGCCGGGCTGACCGGCGGCAGACGAAAGCTCAGACCGTTTACGAACTCGCTTCCTCGAACGGCCCAGTCGTCTGTAGCTTGCAGCATGACCAACGTGATGATCGTTACGAGGGTGAAAATGGAGACCAGCACCGTGGCGACTACTTGAATAAGCCCGTACCGGCCGACGTACAGCATGATCGAGGTAACGATGGCGATGACGCCCGCCCACAGGTACGCATCCTTGGATTCGGCCATCCGGCCGCTCCGTG
>Ga0154804_1034_pt4 | contig 12942 bp, 12 predicted proteins | sample Rifle2008BG16ft_FD_105812 | JGI IMG/M metagenome (GOLD analysis project Ga0154804, IMG submission 105812) | Planctomycetes bacterium RBG_16_55_9 | reverse complement strand
GGATCGAAACCGCGACGTCTGGGAGTACCTCGACGGCGTCGCCGGGCGCAACGAGCATCACAAGGACGAAGGCCGCGCCCGCCGGATGCTCCGCAATCTCGTCGAATCGTTCGACAAAGACTTCCTGAATAACATGGAAGCCCGAATCGGCGAGCTGGAAGACTACTTCGCCACCGTCTATCCCGGCAAGAAAGATCCCGAACACATCCAGGAGCTCAAGGGAATGTGCCGCGAGTGGGAGGCGGAATGCCTCTGGGGCTACTACGGCTGGCAATGTCAAAACATCAAGCATTTGCGATTGGGCTTCTACACGGGGGACATCTTCACCAGCGAGCCCACCATGGACGAGGACGTCATGCCTATCGTCAAGGAGCTGGAGCGGATCGGCCCGGACGTCGTGACCGTGGCCTTCGATCCCGAAGCCAGCGGCCCGGATACCCACTACAAAGTTATGCAAGCGACCGCCGAGGCCCTCCGTATTCACTTGCAGCGTACCGGCAAGACCGATCTGAAGGTCTGGGGCTACCGGAACGTCTGGTTCCGCTTCGATCCGTCCGAGGCCAACGTCTATGTCCCCGTCACGATGGCCATGTTCGCCACCGCCCATGACGCGTTTATGAATTCCTTCAGCAGCCAGAGGAACGCCTCGTTCCCGAGCTACGAATACGACGGCCCGTTCTCCGAGCTCGCCCAGCGCATCCAGGTCCAGCAGTATCGCAAGATCAAGACGTGCCTGGGCCGCCAGTGGTTCCACAACCACCCCAGCGCCCTGATTCGCGGGACCCGCGGACTGGTCTTTTTGAAAGAGATGACGCCGGAAGAATTCTTTCATTCCTGCCGCGAGTTGCGAAAGTCCGTCGAGAACATCTAAACCATAGTAGGAGTCTGCCCGATGATTCGTAGTAGTCGTTTCTGTTGCTCCTTTTGTGGCGTATCAAAAATTATTCAGAGCGTACTCGTTTCTGTAAGTTTTGTAGTAGCCGTTCAAGCTGCGGTCGCCTCTGGGTTGGGTGTATTCAATGTTCGCGATTACGGTGCCGCAGGGGACGGCGTGACGCTCGATACACACGCCATCCAGAAGGCTGTTGACGCACAGGAGTAAGTCCTTGCGAACCGCAGCCAGACTGCATATAATCCGACGTGATTTTGACTGTATCTTTGGGTCTTTTTCGGGAGGAATACTATGGATCGTCGTGAGTTTCTCAAAGCAGGCGTCGCCGGGATAGCGTTGTCACAGCTTGCTCGTGGCGAGGGCGTCCCGCCCTTGAATAAAAAACAAGGCCGGGACGGCCTAACAACAATAAGAAACAAGGCCGGGACGGCCTCGCCACAGCGTTATGGTTTAATCGGCTGCGGCTGGTATGGCAAGAGCGCGTTGTTCCGCTTGCTTCAGGTCGCTCCCGTTGAGGTTGTCTCGTTGTGTGACGTGGATTCAAGGATGTTAGCCGAGGCCGCCGAAATGGTAGCGGCCCGCCAGGCGTCGAAGCAAAAACCCCATATCTACGGCGACTATCGCCAGATGCTCGAGCGCGAGAAGCTCGACATCGTACACGTCGCCACGCCCGATCACTGGCACGCGCTGGCGATGATCGCCGCCGTCAAGGCCGGGGCCGACGTGTACGTCGAGAAGCCCGTCAGCGTGGACGTCGTCGAGGGCCAGGCCATGCTCGCCGCCGCCCGAAAGTATAAACGCGTCGTACAGGTGAATATGCAGAGGCGCAGCACGCCCCACCTGGTCGAGGCCCGCGACCGCGTCATCAAAGCCGGCAAGCTCGGCAAGGTCGCTTACGCCGAGATCTGCTGCTATTACCACATGCGCGCCCGAAACAATCCGCCGGACACGGCTCCGCCCGAAAACCTTAATTATGACCTTTGGACGGGCCCGGCTCCGATGCAGCCGTACAATGCGTTGATACATCCGCGGCGATGGCGGGCCTTTATGGAGTACGGCAACGGTATCATCGGGGACATGTGCGTTCACATGCTCGATATGGTCCGCTGGATGCTCGATTTGGGCTGGCCGAAGCGGGTCAGCTCGTCCGGCGGTATCCTCCTGGACAAGGAAAGTCGGGCCAACATCAGCGACACGCAGGTCGCCACGTTCGACTTCGACGGACTGCCGATCACCTGGACGCATCGCACCTGGGGCAGCGCGCCTGATCCTGAGTATCCCTGGGCCGCTTTTATCTACGGCGAGAACGGAACGCTCAAGGCCGACGTTCACAAGTACGAATTCATCCCCAATGGTAAGGGCGAGAAGATCAGCGGCAAAGCCCTCTATGAATACGATAAGTATCCCGAAGACGAGACCGAGAAGGATTTGGAGCGCCACGTGGCGTCTGCCATGCGGCAGCACTGGAAGAACTTCCTGGCCGCGGTCGGAACGCGAGGCCGGCCCGTCTCCGACGTTGAGGAAGGCTACATCTCGGCCACGGCGTGCATCCTGGCCAACGTCGCCTGCCAGCTTGGCCGCACGCTCGTCTGGGACCCCGAAAAGGGCCAGGTCGTGGACGATGCCGAGGCGAACCGCCTGCTGAGCCGCCCGTACCGCCAGCCGTGGGTTCATCCCGACCCGAAAACCGTCTAATCGTTTTCGATTTGCGATTTTCAATTAGCCACAAAGCATGCCCCATTCGACAAGCTCAGGGCAGGCTCTGAGCGAAGTCGAAGGGACACCAAGACACAAAGAATTTACGATTTAGACGGGATGACAGGATTGACGGGATAAATAATCCTGTATATCCTGTTATCCGGTCAAAAAATACTGAATATCCCTTTATCCTGTCAAAAACCAATCGAAAATCGGAAATCACAAGCTTGTGGTGAGCGAAGTCGAACCATCGAAAATCAGCAACTCATGGACCTGTTAGATTTTCTCGTCAGAACAGGTAATTTTACGAGGTTGACCGAAATTCAGATAGGCTTATGATGGACGCCGTGACTTTGAGGTATGTTTGAAGTCCGTTGTCTTCATAGCCTTCTCCATGCTTCGAGCCCCTGCTTTCTTCACCGCTTGCTCCCGACAAGGCAGGGGCTTTCCCCTTTTTCATTTACTATTTACTATTTTCTATTTACTATTGGGCTGTCGCCGTTGCGAAGGTCCGCTCAAATAGTAAATCATAAATAGTAAATAGTAAATCAGATAAAGGAGGTCCATATGGATTATCGTTGCGACGAGATAGCGAAAATGATCGACCACTCCCTGTTGCGGCCGGAGCTGACCTCAGACGACATTCGCAAAGGCTGTGAGATCGCCCGTAAATACAAGGTGGCCACCGTCTGCTGCGCTCCATGCGACGTTCATACTGTCAAAGCGCTTCTCGTCGGTTCGGGCGTCAAGACGACCACGGTCATCGGCTTCCCGCATGGTTACAATGCGACGGCGACGAAGGTCTTCGAGGCTGAGCAGGCCATCAAGGACGGCGCGGTCGAGCTGGATATGGTCCTCAATATCGGTAAGCTTCGCAGCGGGGATTACTTTTACGTCAAGGAGGACATCCGTGCGGTCGTCGAGGCGGCTCATCGACGCAACGTGCTGGTGAAGGTGATCCTCGAGAATTACTACCTGACCGACGAGCAGAAGAAGACGGCCTGCCGGCTCTGCGAGGAAGCGGGGGCCGACTTCGTCAAGACATCGACCGGCTTCGCCGCCGGCGGCGCGACGCTGGAAGATTTGAAACTGATGCGGGACAACGTCTCGAAGAAGGTGCAGGTCAAGGCCGCCGGCGGTATCCGCGACCTGGCGATGGCGCTGAAGGTCCGCAAGATCGGCTGCACCCGGTTCGGCGCCACGCAGACCGAGGCGATCATGGAAGAATGTTACCGGAAAAGTCGTGAGCTAAAGTGAGCTAAAGTGACAACACTGTTGTCATTGCGAGCCCGTTCGGCTACGCTCAGGGCAGGCTCCGCGAAGCAATCTCATTTTCGCCGACCAGATCCCTCGGCGGAGTTTACCCTGAGCGTAGCCGAACGGGCTCGGGATGACACTTACGTGTCACTTTAGGCACTTCTAACAGGGAGTCAGCGACATGAAGAGAATTAAAGTTGGTGTCATCGGTACGGGCTTCATTGGGCCTGCACACATCGAGGCCCTGAGGCGTCTGGGTACTATCGACGTTGTCGGCTTGGCGGAGTTCTCCGAGGACGCGGCCAGAGCTAAGGCGGAGGCACTGGGCATTGAACGCCACTATGGCGATTACAGAGAGCTTCTAAGACAAGATGAGATTCAGTCCGTTCATATTTGTTCGCCGAACTATCTGCATTATGAGATGGCCAAGGCCGCTCTGGAGGCGGGCAAGCACGTGATCTGCGAGAAACCTCTGGCGATCAGCGTGGCCGAGGCGGAAGAGCTCGTCGAGTTAGCGGAAAAGAAGGGCCTCGTGAACGTAGTCAACTTCAACATCCGCTACTATCCGCTGATGCGGCAGCTCCGGCTGATGGTGGATAAGGGCGACGTCGGCGAGGTCTTTGCGGTGCAGGGGTCTTATTTACAGGACTGGCTGTTCCACGCGACGGACTACAACTGGCGGCTGGAGCCGGAGCAATCGGGTCAATCGCGGGCCATCGCCGATATCGGCTCACACTGGATGGACTTGATCGAGTACGTCACGGGCATGAAAATTCGGGAAGTCTGCGCCGACTTCGCGACGTTTCACAAGACCAGGAAAAAGCCGCTCAAGCCCGTCGAGACATACGCGGGGAAAGTGCTTGAAGCCGAGGACTACAAGGACGTACCGATCAACACAGAGGACTACGCGACCGTGCTTTTTCGCTTCGAGAACGGCGGCCGGGGCGTGATGACTGTCAACCAGGTCGCCGCCGGGCGCAAGAACAGGTTATCCTTCGAGATCGACGGCTCCAAACAGGCCGTGGCGTGGGAGTCCGAAGCGCCAAACCAGATCTGGATCGGCAAGCGGGACGGCAATAACGAGATCAAGATGCGCGATCCGTCTCTGGTCTATCCTGAGTGCAGGAGTCTGATCGACTATCCGGGCGGCCACAACGAAGGATTCCCCGACACGTTCAAGCAATTATTCAAAGAAGTCTACGGCCGCGTAGCCGGGGCGAAATCGGGGCCCGCCTCGTATCCGACCTTCCGGGACGGGCTGCGAGAGCTCGTCCTGTGCGAGAAGATCATGAAGAGCAATCAGAACAAGGCATGGGTCGAAGTTGAATGATGGGAGTCACGACGATGGTTAAGCTTGGTTTTGTCAGTGCGATCTTGGCGGATCAGACGTTCGAGGAGGTTATCTTGTTCGCTGCGGAGGCGGGGTATTCCTGCGTCGAGATCATGTGCTGGCCCATAGGCAAGGCCGAGCGGCGTTACGCGGGCGTCACGCATATCGACGTTGCGAAGCTATCCTCCGAACGGATAAAGGAAATTCGCGATCTACTCGACCGAAAGCACGTCAGCATCTCCGGCTTAGGCTACTATCCGAATCCGCTCGAAGCCGACAAGAAAAACGCCGCCCACTATATCGCGCACCTCAAGAAAGTCATCGGCGCCGCGGTGCAATTGGGACTCAAGAACGTCAATACCTTCGTCGGCCGGGACCACCAACTGAGTCTCGAAGAAAACTTCAAGAGATTCAAGAGAGTCTGGCCTCCCATCGTGAAACACGCTGATAGCTGCGGTGTGAAGATCGGGATCGAGAATTGCCCGATGTTCTTTACGAATGACGAATGGCCCGGCGGCAAAAACCTGGCCTCGTCGCCGGCGATCTGGAGAAGGATGTTCGAGGAGATTCCGTCGGAGAATTTCGGTCTGAACTACGATCCGTCCCATCTCGTCTGGCAGTTTATGGATTACATCAAGCCGATCCACGAGTTCAAGGACCGAATTTTTCACGTGCACGTCAAGGATGCCAAGATTCTTCACGCCGAGTTGAACAACGTGGGCATATTAGCGACGCCGCTCTCGTTCCATCGCCCGAAGCTGCCCGGCCTGGGCGACGTGGATTGGGGCAAGTTCTTTTCGGCCCTGACGGACATAGGCTACAAGGGCGCCGCCTGCGTCGAGGTGGAGGACCGTTCGTATGAAGGATCTCTAAAAATGCGAAAGCAATCCCTGGTCCAAAGCCGGGAATTTCTCACGCAGTTTGTAGCTGCGAGTTAGGAGTGACTAAAGTGACAGCGCCGCTGTCATTGCGAGGCCTTTTAGGCCGAAGCAATCTCAAAAGCGTGCGATTTTAGATTGCTTCGCTTCGCTCGCAATGACAAAAATGCGGTTTTTTCCGTGAACGCTTACGCGTAGCCGAACGGGCTCGGGATGACACTTATGTGTCACTTTAGGCACTTTAGTCACTTTTAACTTTAGTCACTTCAAATCGGCGATCAACTTGTCGAGATCGTCGAGATAGGACCACTCGACGTGGCTGCCTTTCGCCCATCGGCCTTTGCCTTTTCTGATCAAAGCCCTGATGGCTCTGGCGCTCTGGCTATAGTCCGGAAGGGGTGACAGGGGCTTCAGCAGATCGGTGATAAGAGAAGCATAGGCATCGAGGTTCTGGATGCACTCCTGCTCGGTGAAGGCCCAGGCGGCGGAGCCGGCCTTTGGATGAGCGTGCGGCTTGCCCGTCGTGGCATCCCAGACTTCATTCAGAATCGATCTATAGTTTCTTACACCGGTGTTGTTGACGCGGCATTCGAATTCCCCGCCCGCATCGGGAATGAACGTGAGCTCGTGCTGCCTGCCTCCATGCACCGCCGCCAGCTCACCCTTAGTATCCTTTGGAAGTTTATCAAATGGACATTGAGCGGGGACATTTTCCGCCCGGCACGGCCCGCGAACGTGGGCGTCCCAGAGAAATTCGACGCGCAGCTCTTTCAAATACGAACGGAGTATCTGCAGCCGAAGCGCCGGGTACTCCTGCGGGTCGTATTCAGCTAACACGTCGAGCAGATCATAAAGCAGGCAGCCGATCAGCTTCTGGCCGGCCTCCTTGAATTCAATCCTGTCGTCCGGCTCTTTAGCCCATTTCTTTGTCGATTGGGTCAGAGAGCCGCAGAACTTACGCGCTTCTTTCAGGTCTGTGGCGAGTTCCAGGGCCTGTCCCCAAATTTCCGCCCATCGCGTCACGTTCTCATCCGTTTTCGGTCGTTCCATCGCCGCCAAATCGTCGGCGTCAAGCTCGGGCAAGGCCTTGAGACGCTTGAACTGGCCGACCGCGTCCGGGGCTATCTGAAATAGCCTGGCGATGAGAGTTGCTCCGCCGACGCACGTCTGTATAAACGCCGGGCGATTCTCGATTCCGCCCCAGGGATCGAGCTCGTCGCAAGATACAACGTGCCGCTCAACGTCCGCAAGAAGCTTGCCGAGTTCGGATACCTTTTCTTTTCCTGTCATGTCCGGGATTATACAGCGTGGGGTGGATTGTTACAAGGGCCATTTCAATCCTTCGACTGAGCTCAGGACAAGTTTAGGGTTGCACTGCAGGCCGCATGGGGTTATTATGATATTCGAACGAACTGCCGGGTCCAGTGATCGTAGTGGACTTTGAACGCAGGGGCTCTTTGCCGGACTTGATGGGTTCGGGCGGCGAAGGGCGAACGAATAAATTGGACAGGATGACAGGATCAAAGATTTAGACGGGATAACAGGATTAACAGGATAACTAATCCAGTACATCCTGTAATCCTGTCAAAAGAGTACAATCACGAAAGGAGCAATTCTCATGCAAGATCAGACGACCTCTTTGAAACATACGCAATCGGGATTCAGCCGTCGTCAGCTTATTACGGGCGCCTTGGCGGGCGTCGGCGCCGTTGTGGCCGGGCCCGCGTGGTTGAAAGCCGCTGAAACAAATCGAACTATCCAGCGCGGCGGGGCGACGGACATAGTAACGTTAGGCCGCACGGGCATCAAGACCTCGCGCCTGGCCCAGGGTACGGGCTTTAACGGCAGCGGGCGATCCTCGGAGCACACGCGCCTGGGCATGAAAGCCTTCACGGCGTTGATCCGTCATGGTCTGGACCAGGGTATTTGCTTCTTCGATGCGGCCGACCTCTACGGCTCGCATCAGTACGTCCGCGCCGCCCTCAACGGAGTGCCGCGGGACAAATACACCCTCCTGACCAAGATCTGGCCGCGGAAAGACTACTGGAACTCGCCATCGGGCGGGGCGAAGGAGGAAATAGACCGCTTCCGCAAGGAGCTAAGAACGGACGTTATCGACATCTGCCTGATACACTGCATGACGGACGCCGATTGGCCGAACGCCTACGAGCGCATCCGGGATGAGCTGGACGAGATGAAAGAAACCAAAGCGGTCCGGGCCGTCGGCGTCTCGTGCCATGACTTCGGCGCCCTGAAAGTCGCGGCGACGCATCCCTGGACCGACGTCGTTTTAGCGCGGATTAACAACGCGGGAAAACGAGCCGCCATGGACGCTTCCGTCGAGGAGGTCGTGCCGGTGCTCAAGCAGGCCCGGGCGAATGGCAAGGTCGTCCTCGGCATGAAGATCTTCGGAGCCGGGGAGCTGGTCTCGTCGGAGGCAAAAGACGCCTCGCTCAAGTTCGTCACCGAGAATAACCTGGTGGACGCCATGACCGTAGGCATGTTGAGCACCGAGCAAATTGACGACACGATCGAGCGACTGAGCAAAGCGATCAAAGCATAGTCCCGACGGGCATTGGAACGAAGGCACAAAGAAATCTCAGTGGATTAGCAAATGAGTTAATTCGTTAAGGAGAAACCAGAACGCTTTGAGAAAACACGCTGTTGAAGCAGGATCCTCTTGAGCAAAACCGCAGCGTTCGAAGCCGAGGTTTATTTTTCTATCCATTCGCGGCCCACGTTTTTCGCGACGCCAAATTCCCCGCAGGCGGACCTGAGAAGTTCGACAATATCTGTGTGGCCGGCACCCGATGCGATGTCCATAGGAGTCTCGCCGTCTTCGGTCTTTGTATTGACATCGACACCTTTAGAAATCATCAGCTCCGCCAAATTCTTGTATCCTCGCTTGGCGGCGTCATGCAAAGGTCTGTGTTCGAGTAAAAAGATCGCCATAGTATAGTTACGCGGTTGAATTATCGCATTGATATGAGCACCTCTGGCAATAAGAAATTCAACCGCACTCTCCCCGATCCAGTGGAATGCGCAGAGGATCGGTGTACGACCGTACGTATCTATTGCATTGACGTTTGCACCTTTTTCTACAAGCAGCTTTGCTACGCTTTCCTCTCCACTGGATAATGCAAGGATCAAAGGCGTTCTATCCGATTGGTCCCTCGGATCGATCTCGGCGCCTTTGGCAATCAGAAGTTCAGCTATATCCCTGTGCCCACATGCTGCTGCATCATGTAAGGGAGTCCAATCAGGCCATGTATCTTTGCTGAGGTCGATCCCCCCAGTAATGAGTTCCTGGACTTGTCTGAGGTCGCCGGCCCTGACCGCGCGGCGTAATGATTCCGGTGTTGCAGGCTGTTTCTCCTTGCACCCGATCACAAAAAACATCAGAACTAAGACCAAACAGAAGTGTCTTTTATGTCCCATTTTCAGTCCGCTCCGGTGAATATACTGAGCATTATCCCTTTTGTCCCGCTCGTTCAGAACCGGATCATCCTGATTTATAGTGTATCATATTCCGCTTGAAAACTCAAGATGCATGCTTTTTTATGAGACAGACAGGTCTGATTCATCATTAGCTTGAAATCGTGCTTCGGCGGCGGATCTCTTTGATGACAGCGGCGTTGTCCAGATCGGCGTCACCTGCGGCGATGGCTTTATCGAGAACGTCCAGGTGGACTTTCGATAGCGGCAATTCCTGGCCGGCTTGTTCGGCGTACTTCAAGATCAGCGAGACGTCCTTATGATGCTGGCGGATTCGGGCTTGGGCGGCAAAATCGCCCTTGAGCATCTTTTCGCCCTTGATGTCCATAACCGCCGAATAGGCGGGTGTCGCTTTGAGCAGATCGAGGAAGGCCGCCGGGTCAAGGCCGAGCTTCTCGGCAAAGATCAGCCCTTCGGCCAGCGCCAGGCGGTTCAAGCCGAGGATCAGGTTGCTGGCGAGCTTCGCCTTGGAGCCGTGGCCGGAGGGGCCGAGGTAGAAGACTTTGTCGCTCAGCGTTGTGAAGATGTCGTGACACTTCTCGAATGCGATTTTGTCGCCTCCCACCATGAACACGACCGCGCGGTCCCTGACCTGCCGGCTTGAACCGGAGAGGGTCGAATCCAGCATGTGGATGCCACGTTGCGCCAGCCGCACGGCGAGCGCCATCGTCTCTTCGGGATCTCCGGTCGTCGTGTCGATAATGTATGCGGGCAGAGGCTCAGCTTTCAGAAGTCCGTTGGGACCTTCAACGACTTGTTGGACCGCTTTTGTGTCCGGAAGTGAAAAGACAACACGTTCGACCTGGCCGGCGATTTCTGCCGGACTGCTCGCGCATTTACCACCCAGCTTTTTCAGCTCGGCGCATCTTTCCGGGTCGATGTCGAAACCGACGACCTCGAAGGCCGCCTTCAGCAAAGACTCCGCTATCGCCTTACCGACAAGGCCGATGCCCACAAGACCGACTTTCTTCGTCATTTTGTCGTCCTTTTTATCTGAGTATCGCCAGCATTACCAGCACACAAGCCAGGCAGATGGCAAGCGCGACGACAAAGCCTACCCACGACTGGCGGGAGGGCTTGACGATGAAAAGCCCGCCGGCAGTGAGCCATCGCTTCGAGGCCGGCACGGCTTCGTCGAGCGGAAGCTCAAGGGCCTTTTCGGCGCCGATGGGGACGTAAATCTTCTTGAAGAACTTTTCGATGGTCTCGGTCTTGGGCGGCCTTGTCAGGAGGCTGGCGATCACTCCCGCCGCCACGCCCACGAGGATCGGCACACCAATAGTGACATCCCGGCCGCATTGAAGAATGTATCGAGTCAGGATGTAACTGGCTGAGGCGAGGATGGTGCTGAAGATCATGCCCACGGCGGCGACGATGATATACAGCACGCTGGCGGATTTGCCGAAGCGCTGCTCGAAATAGTCGGCCATCGTCAGGCACCGCATCCGGCGAATGACCGGCGCGATGAGCCAGTAAAAGGGCGTTCCGAACAGCCACATCCACGAGACCCAGATGCTGGAGACCCCGCTGACGACGGCCTCGCTCATGACGCCGGCGACGTTGCCTGGATGCGTGCCGGCCCCGAAGGCGTGCATCACCATCATCAGCGAGCCGAACTGCCGATTGCCCAGCAGGTAGCCCTCCTGGCTGTACGCGCCCCGCTTGCTCCACCAGCCCATCAGGAGCATCCCGACAAAATAAAGGATCAAGACAATCCAAATAGCGTAATGCAAACCAAGAATAGTCATGCTAACTCCCGGTACTCCATATCATAGCATTTCATCTTGCGCGGTGTCATCCCCGCGAACGCTGGCATCCAGTTTCCTCACCGTGGACCCTTTTCTTTCGCAGGTGTGACATCGTAGGGTGTTGCTCTCGCCCATCGTTATTACTCCACGTTGCGAAACGTCCACGTAATCGTGTTTCCCCTCTGCTTCAGATCCGCCAACGGTCCGGCGACGGCTTTTGCGAACTTCTTGCCATTGAAGTCAGCATCTACTGTGACGGGATTGCCATAGCGATCCTCGATGGTTTGCCCGACGGTCGAAAAGACGCCGGCCAGCTCGGCGTTCACCCACGGCCCCTACACGCGAAACGGCGCATCATTGACAGAGAAATTGATCGTCACTCCCATCGGATGATCCTGGACGGTCAGTCCCGTGACATAGGGATCGGCAACGCTGTGTGCGTCACCGAAGGAACTCTGCTTGGCGCCTTCCAGGAAGACGTTGTAATCCGACGCATAGCCCGGCGCGTTTTTGACGTCATCAAGTCCCCGCCGGATAAAGATATTGTTGAACCATTTTTCATCCTGGGCGGTGCCGGTCTTGCGGGCGACATCTATCGTCGTATGCGGCTTGTAATACGCGGAGCGGCGCTTGACGTCCGGCTGATACTTGTACCAGCTATCGACCAGCAGGTTGTGCGCGATGAGTGTCGCTTCGGAATTGCTCTTGAGCCCCTGGCCGATCAGAACGTTGTTGTCGATCAGGGTCGGGCCGTGATTCATCTCCAGGAAAATGGTTTCCGCTTGCGTGTTGTAAATGACGTTGCCGGTGATTCGCGTGCCCTGGTTGGCGTAGTCCATCCAGATCCCGTAAGCGGCTTGCTGCTGATGGAAGACGCCTCGGATCAGGTTGCCGCGAATGATAGTATCAACACTGTTGTGAAATTTGATCGCGGCGGTTTCCCAACCACCGAACTCTTTACGATAATTCGTGTCCTCGATGAGATTGTTCTCGATGAGCGAGCGGGTCGCGCCCTTCTGGCCGGCAATGCCCGCCTGGCCACAGCGCCGGATAATATTGTTGCGGACGACGTGATCCCCGAAGGCGTCGATGTCAGTATAATCCACGCCCGGCGCGTGTCCTAAGATGATGCCGACGCAACGGGCATTGACGACCGTGCAATTCTGGATGATCCAGTGCTTTCCCATCCGCGGGCCAACGGTGCCCGTTTGCAGCTCCAGTCCCGGCGGCGCCCAGTTTGCCGCCGCGTGCATAAAGTGAAAACCATCGACGGTGATATATTTCAAACCCGTCACCTCCGGCATGAAGAGACATTCGCGAACGTTGATCTCGGTCAGCTCCGTGTTGGGATTGGCCGGGCCGAAATTCGCCCGGATGGTTGTCACCTCGTCATTCACTTGACAATGCCAGCTTTTCTCTGTTTGGCTGACTTCTTCGACAGCCTGCTTTTCGTAAAACGCTTCACCGTTGAGATAAACGTCCCCGCGATGATGCCACTGGCCATAATTCAGCCAGCCACCGGAGACGTTCAGGGCGTAGGGATTGTAGTCGCCGAAGAAGGTGTTGGGCAGCTCGACCTTCCAGACACTAGCGCTTTCACGGGTCCAGGTGGTGATACGTTCGGAACCTTTGACGATGACCTTC
>Ga0154804_1158_pt3 | contig 13558 bp, 15 predicted proteins | sample Rifle2008BG16ft_FD_105812 | JGI IMG/M metagenome (GOLD analysis project Ga0154804, IMG submission 105812) | Planctomycetes bacterium RBG_16_55_9 | reverse complement strand
CGCCGGTGTACTGCTCGTCAACGTGACAGACCACGCAGCCGCCCAGCAAAACCAACGCCGCCAGCACCGAAACAAAAAGAGCCGTCTTGCCGTGTCTATCCTGTTCCATTCGCGTTTCTCCTGTAGATCGACCTTTCTCATGTGTTTATTGACAAATGACACATCCTACACATTATAGGCACATAAATCCAGAAGGGTTACAGGTTTTTCCCAATCGCCAGAATTGGTGCGATACATCGCACCCTACCGGCCCGCCGAAGGCATGTCCCGGCCCTGGGAGAGGAGAAAATCGACGAGCGCCTGGTTCTGCATAAATTCCGGACACAACTCGTGTCCCTTGCCCCCGACAACCAGCACCTCGGCCCGGCCCCCTAATATCTTGTACCGCCGGACCAGCTTGCCGCTGTTCTCTTCCAACGGCACGGCCTTGTCCACGTCGCCGTGTACGTGAAAGATCGAGACGCCGGCCTGGGCAAGATTCCAGAGCCGATCGACGGGATTGTGTTCGTGGAAGCATACGGCAAACTGGCTCTCGTCCATCCCGTAGGCGATGTAAATCCTCTCCGCACCGAGGTAGCCTTCGAGATTGCACATCGGATAAATGCCGGCGATACATTTAACACGCTGCGGATTCTCGGCGGCCCAGTTATACGCCATCAATCCGCCGCGGCTCTGGCAGAGCAGGCAGGCCCGCTCATCGAGTGAGAATCTTTTCATCACCCGCTCGTATAACCTGCTATACAGCCGTCTGCCGTCCGGACTGCCGTAGGACTCTCCCACGTCAACGCCGCATAGATAGAAACCGCTCGCCAGCAATCGACGGCATATCCAGCCGTGGTCATCGCGGGGGACTTCCTTACTCGGCTGCGGGTGATCAACGAACGTGGGCGCGATCCACACCCACGGCCGGGAGCCGTCGGGTTTTTCTTCGGTCGGCAGGATAATGAATCCTTTGCCGTCATCGACCGGAAAGTCAAGCCGCACAGCGCCGAATTGTTGCGATTCAACGTATAAGTCCCGGAAGGACGTCCCTTCCTTTGGCGTAATGGTCCGGCAGCCCCCTGCAAAGGCCAAAACGGAGCAAGCCGCCCAGAAGAAACCTAATCTCATAACGCAAGACCTCTAAAATCCGAATTGGTGTGATTCCATTCGGCCCGAGCCTATGGCCGAGGGCATCGCATCCTACCACTTAGCCTCCCTTCTACGTGGGTGGGCCTTTGCGAGGCAGGGGTATACATACTGTTGCGGATGTACCCTTACCCGGCTTGGACTCAATTGTGAACTGCCCGCTACGTCCCTCTATGCTCTCGCGTATATTGAAAAGGCCGAATCCGCCTCCTTTACCGCGCGGTCTGACATCCGACGGATTGAATCCAATGCCGTCATCCTCGACGGTGGCGGTGGCCGCATCGCGCGTCCCGTGAAGATGCACCTCGATTTGCTTTGCCATCGAGTGTTTAATCGCATTACCCAGCAGCTCTCGAACGGCCTGATATATTGCGACGCGGACGTCGGTTTCCAAGTTCAAGAGATGCTCGGGAGCGATCAGTTTGCATTCGATCCCGCAACTCCTGACGAGGTCGGTGCGAAGCAAGGCGTCCACGGCCGCCTCCAAGCCGATTTCGTACAGCACGGGATTACTCAGCTCAAGCATAAGCAAATAGGCGTCCTCCATCGTCCCGCCGACTTGCTTCGCAACGTCCCTTATCTTTCCGGCCGCCTCGGTATCCGCGAGCGAGCCGACCGCCGTTTCGAGCTGGAGTTTGAGTATGGCCAGTCTTTGGGATATCCGGTCGTGCAATTGCATGGCCAACTCGCGTCGCTCCCTCTCCTGAATGCTCGACAGTTGTGACGTCATTGCTTTGAGCTTCTTTTGATATTCAAGCAGCTCGTGTTCGGCCTTCTTGCGTTCGCTGATATCCTGCACCGTCGTGCGAAACTGCTTGAAACGGCCCTTCTCGTCCAGCTCGACCCTACTGACCAGCTCGGTGGAGAACTCGCGGCCGTCGCTCCTTTTCAGTATCAGCTCGCATGTCTGTGCAGCGCCGGTCTTGAGAGTCTCCTGGCGATGCAGATAGAACGTGTCCCGAGACTCGGGAGCGATCCAATGCGAGAAACTCCTCTTCAATGAATGGCTCTTCGTCGTTCCTAACAGCGCGGCGCCCGTGAGATTGGCCTCGAGGATCAATCCGTTCAGATCGAACGTGAAATACCCCACCGGGGCAAGGTTGAACAGGTCAAAATACTTCAGGCGAAGCTCCTCCAATTCCAACTGCGCCCGTCGAAGCTCCTCATTTTGCATCTCGAGCTCGATTTGATGCACCTGCAGCTCGTGCATAAGCTCTTGAGTTTTGCCCGGCGGCTGATCCCGCAGTGCCTCGAAGTCCCGCCTGGCCTTTTGCTCGGCTCGCCTGCGAAGCCTGCTTAACGGCTCTGATGGTCTTTCATCTTTCCTCATTGCCTCTCTCCCTTCATCACCACGACCTCTAATCCATGGTTCCTACGATTACCCATCGGATGCCGTACAAGTTGTATACTCTACATAAGGAATCTCGCGCGATATGTCAAGTCTTTTTTCTCGGCGGTGTAGAGTTAAAGCCGCGTGTGCAACAAAGTTGCACACCCTATGGCTATCGCTTGTCGAAAATCATGCTTATTTTCCTCTCGCCGCGAAATGATGCAGAGGTTTGCACAATGGATAGAGCGTCGCCCCGCTTCAATAAATCCCAGGTTTCTCTCGTGACCCTTTCCGACGTCCGGCCGCCTCTTGTAAACGTCATCTTCGTTTCGACAATCAGCGTCGGCGTCGAGAGTTATGTTGTTCGGCGGGAAGGTATTGTTAAGTTTTTCAAGAACAATGAACAGATAATAGGGAAAGTTGAATCCTCTGGCCGAATTGGATTCAACTTTTACGACGTCGTTGCCGGTAACTTTGAGTCTCTGGATTTTCGTGACGGTAATATCCTGGGCCGCCGCGGCAGATAAGAATATCGGCGTTAAGAATACCCTCAACAGGATCAAAAAATATATGCGTTTAGACAAAACTCCACCTCCCAATCAATCTTTTGCGTTCGGTCTTTCCGGTAGCAACTCCAGCACCGCGTACACTGGGCAGTGATCGGAGGTGACTTTATCGTCGATAACCCGCGTCGTCAGCACTTTCCAGCGATGATTCGGCTTGAACATGATATAGTCGATCTTTCTTTTCGGCCCGGTCGAAGGGTGCGTGGGCTGAGGATCGTTTTGGTCCGCGCAGGTCCACTGGCGGCAAAGAAGATTGATCGGATCGCTGCCCGGAACCGCGTTCAGATCGCCCGCCAAGATGATGGGAAGCTCGTAGTCCGCGTAGAGCTCTTCGATCCGACGCGCCTGCATCATCCGGTCGGTCTGGTCCCGCACGTGGTCCAGGTGCGTGCCGACAAAAGCGATCTTCTCTCCGCCCGGCAATTCAACGCGGACTTCCAGCGCCGTTCGCGGCTCGGCTTTCGGCGTGTGCGGCAGCGGATTGTTCTTGATCTCAAGAACCGCGTGGCGGCACAGCACGGCTTCGCCGTATTCGCCGCCGGCGTAGTCCATCGCCTTTCCGAAAATGCCCCGCATGCCCGTCCGCCGGCTCAGCTCGGCGGTCAGATCGAGTCCTTTGACCCGCGTCGTTTTGTTGTCCACTTCCTGAAGCGCGACCAGATCGGGTTTCAGCGAGTTGATAATCCTAGCCACAGCATCCAGGTTCGATCCGCCGTTGGCGTCCTCGCCGTGATAGATATTGTACGTCAAAACGGCAACCCGCGTGGTCGGCTTGGCCTCCGTTGGGGTACAGTTTCCGGCAAACACGCCAACGACCAATACGATAAGCACAACCTTCAAAGCAATCGATAATGTTTTCATCATGGGATATCTCCTGTAGCCCCGTCCGTACGAAAATCGTTCAACACTACGACAAAGTCATACAATATTTCACAGCACTCTAAACTATGGAAGCATCCGAGGTTCCGGCGTCTTATAAATCTGGATACCGGATTTCTGAAGCGTGTCCAGCAACGACTGAATCTCGTCCGGCGTTTTGTCGAAGACTACCGTATCCTTGCCGGCCAGCAACAGGTTGACAAACTTCACGGTAATCTGATTGCCACGTTCCGCCGAGAGCTTCGAGCCAAGCTCGCCGTGCCCTTCGGCCATTCCCGCCTGCACTGGAACAGAAGAAAGCTCGACGTAAAGCTTCCCATCGTCGCTACCCGAAGCCGCGATGTTGAACGTCACGGAGACCTCCGCCGGGATCAATCCGGTCTTCACGTCCTTCTGAGCTTCCTTCATATCATGGAGACCCTGCCCGACAGATTTGAGAGCTTCTTCGAGCGTAATCTTGCTCGGCTGGTCGACGATTCGCGAGCTCGCACAGCCGGCTAATCCGGCCACGAGCGCGACAGTGACGCCCATCTTCATTAGGTTTTTCATGTGTTCTTCCTCATTGACAGTTCCACATTAGCTGGCATAGAATAACGGTAAATTCAGGATCGCCGGGACGGTGGCGTTCGAGTGCGCTCATCATACCACCGGGCATAAGAGCAATCAACAAGACGTGCTCTTCGCTGAGGACAACCGGCGCATGTTTCAGGGACTTCTCAAGGGCCGAGCCGACGAGTGCGGCTGGGAGGTGCGTTATGGCATCGCAGCGAAGAATGATCTCAGTGGCGTTACTTTGTTCGGTATCAGTCATGATGTTGTCGGCGTCAAGCGTCCGCGGCGCGGACGGCGTGCAGGTTCCCGATCCGAGCATTATGCTGCCGGTGGCGCCTGCTGCGGCGAAGGCCGGCGCCCCATCCTGTATTAAACCCGGCACGCGGCTGACCTACTTCGGAATGACCGCCAGCATCCCGGGCTCTTACAAGCAACTCGTGCAGGACGAAAATGGCAACTGGGTGGACCAGAACACCGGGAAACGCTACGGCGAACAGGACATCCCCTCTGCCGCCAGTGCGGCTTACAACGTCATCCAGGTCGGCTCCGTCGGAGGCGGGATCGTACAGCTTTCGACCAAACTCTACCTCCTCGACACCAGCACCAACAGGTGCACGTTCTCAATGGGCGGAGGCATGGTCGGGCACGCCGGCTGCGCCGCGGACTACTGGATCGGCCCCGATGTGCTCGGGCAAATGCAAGAGGTCAACGCACAGGGCCTGAAAATCTTGCGGATGCCGTACACGGTAGCCGGCAAAATGTATAAAGCGATCCGTTTTCAAACCGAAGATGCTACAAGCTACAATGCCCGCGTCTACGACCTGGACACGGGCCTGTTGATCTACTACGGCTCGCGAGTACAGGGCGCGCCGGTCTACACCCCGCCGATTGGCGGGGCCGGCACGACGGGCCTCGGACAGGGCAGCACACAGTTGGTTTCCGGGTGGATCGCGGAGATCAAGGATATCGACGTGCCGTGGAAGAACGCGGCGCCGCCCCAGTGGGTTGGCCAATTCAGGCAACTGTCGTATACGGGAATGCAAACGACGGTCGTGCCGGCGGCGGGATCGAGGCTGGACCGCCCGATGACGACGACGCTCATGCCGAAGGCCCGCGGACGTGAATGGGTGCGTTTCACAAACCACATTGTCATCCAGTCGATTCAGGGCATGCCCCCCGAACAGGCCCAGCAGGAAAGCGCCTCCGGCAGCGCAAGCATCGGGGTCTTATGGATTCCTCCCGAAGCCCTGGCCAGCCTGCGCCCGCAACAAGTCATCGAGCGCCACGACCTGGTAGGAACAACCATCGCCGTCAGCAACGCTGGACAAGGTTTCGTAACGCTCAGTGAGACCGGCCCGCTGCACCGTATTGACTCCACCTACGACACAAGAACAGGCATCTTGTCCGCGATAACGCTCACCCAGCAAATCGGCCTGGCCACAATCACCCACAACCTCCGCCTAACAGCCCGGCCGTAAAATCCCCTGAAATCCCGACGATGAATCGCTGGAGGACGCAATATCATAGGTAATGTCAGTCAATATATGAATGTCGTTTGTTTAGCAATTTGCAGATCCAAGACAATTTAGTTTTACCTGGGAGTTTATATGTCGAAGACGCATCATTTCAGTTTGCAGCCAAGTGAAACCGTAATCTTTCAGGCGGCCGCCAACATCTACGCAAGCTACATTGTGGCAGGCCAGGTAACCGATGAGAATCAGACAGAAAAGATGAAGGAAGCAATTGGAGCTTCTATTTCCATGGCTCGCAACGTCCAGAGTGTAGTCGACAGTGATACTCAGATGTCCGGCCAGGCGAGGCGGCGTTTGTCAAACACGGTTAGAGAGGAAGATAGTATGCCCCATAAGTGAACCGATCCAACGCCAATAGGTGAAGTCAAAACGAGCGGCAACAAGGCAATATGTCGAAGTACTTTCATAGCTTCTCCTTAGAAAACTGAGAATGCCAAATCTCAGCTAAGGAAAAACTCAGTCGCGTGGGCACCCGGTCGGCCGCAGTAAGTGTTAGGGTCCATTTGAATCTCGCGAGTTCGTCTCGTGGCTTTTGTTGGGCTCTTGTTCAGGTTCAGGAGGTAGTATTTCTCCCAAACACCCATCTATTTTCAGATCGTATGCGCAGGCCATCCGAGTGATGTGGATTCCGAATAGGGCTCGCAACTCACCCAGTGTGCAGTAGAGTTGAGCCTCATAGGGCCACCCATAACCTGCGCTTGGGGATTGATTCTCATCCAGAAACTTTCGACAGGCAGCCTGCATGCCTATTAGGATTTGCCTCAAGATAGAGTCCACAGAGAGAGCCTCGATGTCGCGGGTAAGCCGCTCCCGTATATCAAGGATCGACTGCACGACGAAGGATCCGATCCCCCTGTCATACGGATAGTGGAGAGCCTGCTGACCTGCAAAGTACGTCAATAAGCGCTGCGCCTTTCTCCGTTCATCAACGGGCGGCTTCCAACTGATTCCACCAACAGGGGTTGGAATGCCTGTCAAACGAGCGGCCAGTTCCCGTCCCTTTAGTTTGATTTTCCTACTCTTGCTCATATTTGAGATCCTTCATTCGTCCTAACGTGGCGTTCAACGGTGAGAAGTGTTTGCGTGTCTGCTGGAACACATGGTTAGGTGTTTCTATATCCATACCTATTGGCGAACTCTATTTTAGATTTAGAAAGTGCTGTCTCACTTTCGCTGCAATCTGGGGGTTGGTCATCTTGCCAACTGTTTCAATACCGACAATACGTTCGTCGAGCCCTTCATGCTCAAGATGTTTCTTAAGTTCGCCTTTTGCCTCACCGGGACCAAATATCAAGATAGATTCTGCCCCACGAATACGCGAAATCACCTCATTGTAATAAACGTCAAGATGTCCCGTAAACTCTCGCTGTTGGCGATCGTCTGATGGAACTGCCTGTGATTCAAATGGACCACCTGAACGTGAAGCGGCAGAACGTCGTATCTGTTTTTCAACATTCGATTTTATTACTTCTATTTCTTCCTCTTGGCCTGCAAGAAACACTATGACGGCTTTCCTATGATCAATCCACAAACCCACTTCTCTTTTCATATATTTTCCCTTTTTGTATTATGTTCGCTTGACATTAAAGCTCGGCGAGGGCGATACGCCGGCCACTCCGGTGTTTGGTTAGAATTATAATCTCCTTTTTGCATATTCCATCCGCAACCCTACTTGTCAGCAGATTTTATCAAATCCCACGAAAATCAATCGTGCCTGTGGCCCCAAGAACGCTTGAAGTCCGCGTACGCCCGGCAGTCCAGACGCAGATTGTTCCTGTACGAGAGATTGCTGACCAAGCTGATCAGCGGCCGGCGGCGCTGCCACAAGCTGCTGCACACCCTGCGCAGAATGCGCGGCATGGAATAGAAGTCCCGATTGCAGGAGATCATTTCCTGGATGATGCCGTCCAGAGACAAATGCTTATAGCGGGCCACGGGGAATGTTAGTGTGTAATATTTCCATTCCTGCGGGAAGGAATTGAGGGCGATGCGGTCCTGCGCTGTCATCTGGTCCCACAGCCGCGTACCGGGCAAGGGTGTCAGAAACAGCACGTTGAGATTATCCACACCATATTGACGGGCTACCCTGGCGATACGCCTGCCGATGCCTGGTTCATCTACGTCCAAACCGATGATAAAGGAACCCATTACCAGAATGTTGTGCCGCTGTATGCGCCGCACGGAAGCGGGGAAGTCCCGGCCTTTGAGAAGGTTGAATTTCTTGCCGATCTCCTGAAGCCCTTCCGGTGTGGTGGACTCAAAGCCGATGAAGACACCTCTGCACCCGGCCTTCGCAGCCAACGTCAGAAGCTCTTCGTCATCGGCGAAGTTAATAGTGGCCTGGGCAATCCACTCCTTTCGCAGTTTCGCCTGTGCTATAGCGCGGAACATGTCCTTAGCGCGGGCGATGTGCTCAGGGCGTGTGCCGATGAGGTTGTCGTCCACCACCAGGACACGTTTCTCACGAATCGACCGAAATTCCCGCACGACATCCGAAATGGGACGCTGCCGGTACTTGGCCCCGTTGAACGTTGTCACGCTGCAGAAGCTGCAGTTCAAGGGACAGCCGCGTGTGGTCTGAACGGCTCCTAAGGCGTATCCCGTAGCCAGCAAATCATGGCGTGCGAGCGGAACGTCGCTTATCTCAGCAAGCCCTCCGACATAACAGCGCTTCAGGCTACTATGCCGAGCATCCGCCAGGACCTGCGGCCAGACGCCCTCGGCTTCTCCCGTGACGACCGAGTCCACGCGCTCCATGGCCTCGTCCAGGCACAGGGTGGCGTGAATGCCGCCCATGACGACGGGCACACCCAGAGACCGGAAGTATTCGGCCAGCTCGTATGCGCGGTTCGCCTGTGAGGTGAAAGCGGTAATACCCACCAGGTCCGGCCGAGGCATGGCCGGATAGTCCGGCACGCCGCGGTTTTCATCCACAATCGAGACTTCCCACTCCGGCGGGGTCAGGCCGGCCAGAACCATAAGGCCCAGCGGTTTCCACACGCGGTAGCGGTTCCAGCGGCTCTCCTTGACGTTGACGACGCTCACAAGCGGATTGGACGGATTGATTAGATATAGTCGCATAGGTTTATTTCGTCGGCGTCAGGACGCCCGCTGTTTCTCCGATAACGTTCACGAGGTCGGAACCTGAAGGAATGACGATCTTGATCGGATCTCCTTATCTGGGATTTCCCATATAACATTGTATATCCTTGCTCAGCTACGCCGCTGAGTCACATTTCCAATAGAATGCCGTGTTTGTCCTGAAAAGTCAAGTTTTCCTGCAACCGCTCAAAGACTTTTCAGGCAGAGTGGACGCAGAAAAATGAACGCTCTTGTCTTGACTATACCTTTGGTTCATTTCGTTTATGATATTAGCAAGCTACCCTGAAATGAGCCGTTATTTCCTCTGTTTTGACTCAGGAGAAAAACCTTGACGTTTGTTTCTCAGCATCATAGCCTACTATTTAGGTACAGCCACCCAACGGGTGGCGAGTTGGATAAGAGGTAAAGGTCGGTTAGTATGCCGTATAATATCCGAATTGTAGCTACGTATCCGCCAAGAAGGTGCGGGATCGGTACATTTACACGCGATTTGGTGAACGGGCTGGTACATTTTAAGGGGGAAGTTGATCAAATAAGAGTTGCGGCAATCGACAACAATAGCGAGTCCTACAACATTCCTGTGGATATTGTTATTGAGCAGTACAGCTCTGAATCCTGGAATAATGCAATCAAAGATATAATAGTCAGGGCAAACCAGGGTACGAATCCTACTGTTGTTATATTGCAGCATGAATATGGCCTCGATCCGGATAGAAATGGCGAGGATGGACGGGGCACTCATTTTATAGACATGGCCAAGGCATTTAGTGGTGAGGGACTCACTACTTTGGTTTACCTTCACACTGTACTTGATGAGCCGAACGACCATCAAAAAAAGACGTTACAGGAGCTGGCCATGTTTAGTGATGGGCTCATTGTTACAGCAGAAAGCGCAATAGGAATACTGGGATCTCCGATCTACAGAATCGACCCTTCAAAGATCAAGCACATTGACCACGGAATCAGGATGCAACATCCTTCTGAATATGATCGATTGGCCATGAAAGAAAAATATGGGCTGAAAGATTTTTTTCTCGTTACCACACTCGGCCTTTTGTCTCCGGACAAAGGAATCCAGTATAGTATTAGAGCCTATGGAAGGTTCTTAGATGAATCCTGCATAGACAGCCAAAGGGAAAGAATAGTGTATCTCATTGGAGGTCAATACCATCCAGATTTTATCCGAGCAGACGGAGGCATAGAATACCAAAAATATCAATCTACCCTGACCAAAATTCTAAAGGAGTCAAAACTGAAATGGTGCAAGGTCAAAAAGCTTGAGGGTGTGGACTTTAGGCAACATGACGTTGTCTTTCTCGACGTCTTTTTGGATGAAAGTACTTTTCTGGAACTTTATGGTGCGACTAATGTCATGGTGCTTCCTTATCTCAACATGTTCCAGATGTCAAGTGGCATATTAGCTGATACTTTAGGCTCCAGCAGAGTTGCAATAGCAACGAAATTTCGTTGTGCTCTGGAACTCATTCATTCAAATAGGCCTTGTCCGAGTGGCCTTGTTGTTGGCAGGTATGCCAGAGGTATTTTGGTCGATCCTGGAGAAGATTCAGTCGAACAAATAGCCCGAGCACTTGATTCTTTGGTCTTCAACCAAAATAAACGCCTTATGATGGAGAAAGAGGCTCACCAGAGAGGTTTCCAGATGCAATGGAATAACAGCGCTTGGGCATTAGTGCAACATATCAAGTTTGTCAGGGAAGAAAGAGAATTAGTTACAGGCAGGGCGGAGAAATTCACAAGAGAAAAAACATCTATCTATCAATCCAACTTAACTGATTTTTATGCGGCCACAAGTAATCCAATAGGTACATCTCTTCATACGAGAAATCAGCCAGACTGACCCGTCCCCATGTTGGCTCTAGTGGTCAGTTGATTTAATTGTTCAGGGTTTACAGCCCCCCTTGCCGATAAAGGGAAAAACAGAACAACCTTTTCCCTTTTTGGCAGGGAGGCCGACCATGAAAAAGAAGTATATCGTTGAATTGACAAGTGAAGAACGCTCCGAACTCCAGGCGATGGTGAGAAAAGGAAAGGCGGCGGCCTACAAGATACAGCACGCCTACGTCCTGCTCAACGCCGATCAAGGCCCGGAAGGACCCGGATGGAAGGACGCTGAAATCGCCAAGGCCTTCCATTGTCACGTGACCACCGTGGAAAACGTTCGCCGCCGTCTGGTCGAGCACGGTCTGGAGGCGGCCATCGAACGGGCTCAACACAAAGCCTACAAGCCCCGGAAATTGGACGGACGGGCGGAAGCCCAGTTGGTGGCGATGGCGTGCAGCGAAACCCCTGCCGGTCGGAACAAATGGACGTTACGTCTGTTGGCGGACAAAATGGTCGAGTTGAACATTGTCGACTCGATCTCCTACGGGACGATCCGCAACGTTTTAAAAAAACGTCATCAAGCCCTGGCGGAGTGAAGGCTGGTGCATTCCTCCCAAGCAAAACGCCGAATTTGTGGCGAACATGGAGGATGTGCTGGATGTCTATCACAGGCCCTATGATGCGGACTATCCGGTGGTTTGCCTGGATGAAGCCAGCAAGCAACTGATCACGGCGCTTCGTCCGGACCTGCCCCCCACGTCCGGGCGAATACGCCGAAAGGATTCGGAGTATAAACGAAACGGGACGGCGAATATCTTCATGATGTTTGAGCCGCTCAAGGCCAAGCGGTATGTTCGTGTGACGGACCATCGCAAACGAACGGATTTTGCTCATGCCGCTCGTGAGCTGGTCGATGTGCGGTATTCCGAGGCGCAGAAGATTGTGCTGGTGATGGATAATCTCAACACCCACAATATCGCTTCCTTGTACGAGGCGTTTGAACCGGCCGAAGCCCGACGCCTGGCGAAGAAGCTGGAAATTCATTATACGCCCAAACATGGGAGCTGGTTGAATATGGCGGAAATGGAACTGAGCGTATTGGCAAGGCAGTGCCTGGGGCAGTACTTTGAAACCCGAGACGAATTAGACGGGGAAGTTCAGTCCTGGCAAGAACAACGCAATACGGGAGCCAATGCGGTCAATTGGCAATTTACCACGGCCGACGCTCGCATCAAACTGAAAAGGTTATATCCTGAAATATTAAGTTAACTGACCACTAGCATAGGAGATTGCTTCGCTGCGCTCGCAATGACCTGCACGCGATCCTTGCTCTACTATTCATTTTGTTAGAGGCTCTTAGCTCGACTTTTGCCGTTTTATGTAATCACGCTGCTTGGCTCAAATAGTCCAACAGCATGTTTCTCAATTTCGGTGGTAGTTTTTTAAAATCCTTATGAACAGAAGCCTTTGTAAAAATGCTTTCCTGCCAAAACAGTCGGCGGACGGCTGCGATGGCATCCGAAAAAGCGGGCTCGGCTTTGGCATACCACTGAGGGTGACGCAACCGGATCGCGTGACGCCGCGTGTGCTCCGCAAAAATCAGGCACACGACGCTGAACAGTCCCAACAAACACGGAGCGGTACGCAAGACCGACTTGGCCACGTATTGTCGCGGCGTTTCAAAGCCCAAATGGCAACGCATCTCTTGAAACGTCGTCTCGATCGGCCAACGCGAGGTGAACCCACTGACAATCTGTTCAGGACGCAGGCTGGGGTCCGTACTGTAGACGTATTCGTCCCGATGGGTCCCCTGGACATCATGGACAAACACCCACCGGACCGGAATCAATCCCTCGCCGCCTTTGTACCAAAGGCCGATGCCACTGACGAGTTGGACCCGGCGGTCAGAGCCTCCATACCAACTCACCGTCGCGGAGGTCCGTGGACTGTGCGCCACCACCTTTTGGGGGGTGGGCAGCTTATGTCCCTTGAGGCGGGGCCGGCCCGTCGGGGCTTTGGCTTTCGGCGGTGGGGCGTACAGACGGGCATCGCCACGAAATCGGCTGACCAAAGCCCCATGATCACGGTGGCGATAACAGAACGTGGCCAGTTCATGCGAGGCGTACCCGCCATCCCCCAAAAACACGAATTTTCGCTCAGGAAACCAGTGCATCAGAACCGCCATCAGTTGGCGGGCCAGTTGGGCAGGCGTTTTATGCCGGTGACCTTCGGCCGCATTCAACTCTTCCGGACGGTACAAGGCCGCCAGCACCGGCAAAGCCCAACGCCGCGAAATAAAAGGAAACTTGACCGCCAGCGCCAACACCACCCAACGGTGGCCCCAACGAAAGACCACGTGGTGATGAGCCGACCGGACGGCATCATGATGACAGCCCTTGCCATAAACATGCTTGCCGCGGTGTTGAGCCGTGGTGTCATCCATAGGGACCAGGACCGGCTCATCGGGGGGAATAAATTGCAGAATCGTCGCGGCCAGAATTTTACCCAGCGGCCACAAGGACCAACTCGCTCGAGACAAGACACGATGATACGTACTCCAATGGCCCGTGACCACCGACCGCAGGGTCCACAGGATCGTCGTCACGGTTCGCCGGCCCAGAGTGACG
>Ga0154804_1197_pt1 | contig 13612 bp, 13 predicted proteins | sample Rifle2008BG16ft_FD_105812 | JGI IMG/M metagenome (GOLD analysis project Ga0154804, IMG submission 105812) | Planctomycetes bacterium RBG_16_55_9 | reverse complement strand
TACGGAGATGATAGGGGATTTTTCCTGGAGACTTGGAACCGCAGGCGCTACGAGGAGGTTGGCATTCGGGAAATGTTCGTTCAGGACAACGTGTCATTCTCACGAAAAGGAATTCTGCGCGGCCTGCATTTCCAGAATCCTCAGGCGCAAGGGAAATTGGTCCAGGTCCTGTCCGGCGAGGTTTTGGACGTCGCCGTCGATATCCGAGTTGGCTCTCCTACCTTCGGCCAATGGATTGGCGAGATACTCTCCAGTGAGAATCACACACAGATGTACATTCCGACCGGCCTCGCTCACGGCTATTGTGTGACGAGCGAGACGGCGCTTTTTTCGTACAAATGCACCGATTTTTACAATCCGGCCACGGAGCACGGCATCCTCTGGAACGATCCCGATCTGGGCATCGTTTGGCCGGTTCAAGAACCCCTTTTGTCGCCTAAAGATACGGGTTATCCAAGACTGAAAGACCTTCCACCGGATATATTGCCACGTTTCGGAGGGTGTTGATGGCGACGGAAAATACCAGGATTGCCATTTTAGGCGGCAGGGGGATGCTCGGCTCCGATTTAGCCCCGGCTTGTGGGCAGCAGGGATTCGATCCAATCGTTCTCGATCTGCCGGAGTTTGACATCACAAATGCCGACCACGTGCGCCGGGCCGTTTCCAGTGCCGAGGCAATCGTCAATTGCGCCGCCTATACGAACGTCGATGGCGCCGAGAGCGAAGCCAAATCGGCGTACCGGATTAATGCAGAAGCGGTGGGGCGGCTCGGGGCTATCGCACGCGATGCCGGTAAATGGCTTTTGCACGTCAGTACGGATTTCGTTTTTGACGGGCGGTCGGACAGACCCTATATTGAAACCGACCCTCCCAATCCGGTCAACACCTACGGCAAGAGCAAGCTGGCTGGTGAACAGCTTCTGGCCACGAGCGGCTGGCGGTATTGCATCTTGCGCGTGGAGTGGACCTACGGTTTGGCGGGCAACAATTTCGTCACCAAGCTCCTGCAACGCGCCAGAGCCGCTCAGGCCTTGAAGGTCGTCGATGACCAGGTCGGTTCACCAACGGCAACGACAGAGGTCTCCAGGGCGATATGCGAATTGTTGCGCACGCGGCCGGAGGGCTTATTTCATTTTGCGGCGGCCGGATATGTCAGCCGGCACGAGATGGCGAAGTTCATCATGGATAAGCTCTCGATAGATATCAACGTGTTGCCCTGCAAAACCAGCGATTTTCCAAGTCCCGCGATGAGACCCTTGAATAGCCGTTTCGATTGTAGTAAGATTCAGGCTCTACTTTCTGAACGGATTGAGAGCTGGCAAATGCCGTTGGAGCGTTTTTTGAGGCAGTTATGAGAAGGATTCTGGTCACGGGCGGAGCGGGATTTATCGGCAGCAATTTCGTGCGCATGGTGCTTTCCGAGCATCCCGATTGCCTGGTCGTCAATCTCGATAAGCTGACGTATGCCGGCAACCTGGAAAACCTCGCCGAATTCCTGGAGCACGAGAACCACAAATTCGTCAAAGGCGATATCTGCGACGGCGCGCTGGTTGGAAAGATTATCGACGAGCACAAGATCGATGCGATTATCAATTTCGCCGCCGAGAGCCACGTGGACCGCTCTATCGCCGAGCCGAAAATCTTCATCGAAACGAATATCACCGGCACGCTGACCCTCCTCGAAGCGGCCCGCGAGAGAAGCCTGGAGAGGTTCCTACAAGTTTCAACGGATGAAGTCTACGGCTCTCTGGGTCCGCAAGGCGCTTTCACCGAACAGTCGCCGCTCAGTCCGAACTCCCCGTATTCGGCGAGCAAAGCCGCGGCCGATCTGCTGGTCGGGGCGTTCGGGCATACATGGGGCGTGAAATATAACATTACCCGATGCTCAAATAACTACGGCCCCTATCAATTCCCGGAAAAACTGATCCCGCTGATGATCAACAACGCGTTGAACGATAAGGGATTGCCGGTTTACGGCGACGGGCTTTACGTGCGGGATTGGTTATATGTCTATGACCATTGCACGGCTATCTGGCAAGTCCTCCAGAAGGCTCCGCCCGGCGAGATTTACAACGTCGGCGGCTGCAACGAAAAGGCCAATCTCGAGGTCATCAGCCTGATCCTCAATCGCCTGGGCAAGCCCAAATCGCTCATCCGGCACGTGACCGACCGGCCCGGACACGACAGGCGATACGCCATCGATGCCGGCAAGATCATCAACGAGCTGGGCTGGAGACCTTCGGTGAGCTTCGAGGAAGGTATCAACAAAACGATGGACTGGTACCTTCAGAATCAGGACTGGCTCGCCAACGTCGTCTCCGGCGACTATCAAACGTACTACGAATCGATGTACGCAAACCGTTGAAGAACAAAGGATCTGAGTCGTTTGTCAGGATGATTCTGCAATCTTGTGCGTCAAGTTTCACTGGGAGCAGAGCTACGATATCGGATCATCTTCGGTCTGAGTGAAAGATGTGCGTCCGGATAGGGCGGTGATTGGACAAAATGAGACTGTGGTTGGGAGATTCGTGTTGAAAGACGGGAAGATCACCCTTGCTTTGCTTTGGTCAAGGTATGAGGGCGGTACAACTTCCGTAAATGACCTCATCTTACGCTTAGACAAGGAGCGTTTTGACGCAATATTCATCTTTCTAAGCCGGGACCGCGCCGAAAAAGAGGCGTTGAGTGAAGGCGGATACAAAGTCTTCTATCTGTCTCGATCCAGAGCGAGAAACACATTTCGCCTCTCCATCCCATTCAAACTGGCCAGGATTCTCAAAGAAAACCACGTTGATATCCTTCACTGTCACGCCCACAAAGCCACCGTGTATGGGACCGTCGCGGCGGCGCTTGCCGGGACTCCCGTCGTCCTGGCCCATGTGCACGGACTGGGCAGAAGCAGAAATCTGAGGAGAAAACTCATCAACCTCCTGCTGTTTCGGAAAATAGACAGGCTGATCTGCGTGGCAAACGGCGTTAAGAACGATGTGTTGAGCAACAACTGGTGGCTACCGGCGGGAAAATTGTCCGTTTTGGAGAACTCCGTTGACTACGGGCGCTTTGCCGATGTATCCATTTCCAAGGCAGACGCCAGGAAACTGTTGGGAGTGCCGGAGGATGCTTTTGTTTTTGGTACGGCGGGGCGGCTTGTGCCGACCAAAGGACTGCCCTATTTGATTGAGGCCTTTTCCAAAGTAAGGATGCAGAGGCTCTCGGCGAAGCTTGTGTTGCTCGGGGACGGTCCTTGCAGAGCCGAGCTTGAGCGGCAAGTATCAGGTCTGTCGTGCCGGGACTCCATCCACTTTCTCGGATACAAAGACGGCATCGAGCAGTTGATGAGGGGTATGGACGTTTTTGTGCTTTCCTCGGTGGCCGAGGGCATGCCGAGGGTTATCCTGGAGGCGATGGCGTCCGGCCTGCCTTGTATATGTACAAGGGTTGGGGGCATTCCGGAAATCATCAGCAACGAGAGTCTTGGAGTGCTCGTTCCGCCCCGGGATTCGGTGGCTCTTGCCCGTGCGATGCTGAGCGCTATTGATGAGAGCCGCGACGAGCGCGCAGAGCGTGTTCAGAAAGCAAGAGAAAGGATTAGAGAGCGTTACTCGCATGACGTGATCGGACACAAACTCGGAAGGCTGTACGAGGCTGCTGCTCGGGCCGCTAAGCCGGATCATGCGTTGTCGTCAGGCACGGGATGAGAATCTCCTTGCGTTCGAATGGATTCAATGTTTGCCAAAGGATTCTCGAATCAATAATGCTGTTCAATTCGTATATATTTATTATCTTTTTTTTGCCGATCACGTGGCTGATGTTTTTTCTGGCGGCCCGGTACAGGAAAGTAGACGTCAGCGCGGGCATATTGGTTGTCGCATCCCTGATCTTCTATTCCTATTGGAATCCGAAGTTTGTTCTCTTGATCCTCTTTTCGATCGCGTTCAACTACGCCGCTGGAAGATGCCTGGAAAAGGCCGGGGGTTCGCGGGCCAAGGTATATCTCATTCTGGGAATTGCGGTCGATTTGGGTTTGATAGGATATTTCAAGTACGCCAATTTTTTCCTCGAAAATATTTCTCACCTTGCCGATCGCCCGTTTCAACCCAGAGATATTTTTCTCCCCCTGGGAATCTCGTTCTTCACGTTCCAACAGATCGCTTATCTTTTAGACTGTTACAAGGGCCTGACGAAGGAAAACAGGCTCGTTCATTACGCCCTGTTTGTATCCTTTTTTCCACAGCTTATTGCAGGCCCGATTGTGCACCACGGCGATATCATCCCGCAATTCAAAAAAGAACATACTTATCGAATCAATTACCAGAATATTGCACTCGGCCTTTGCTTCTTCAGTCTGGGGCTGTTCAAGAAAACGGTGATTGCGGACAGTTTTTCAAGCTGGGTGGCGGAGGGATTTGATTCCGATGCTCAGCTTACCCTTCTGGAATCCTGGGGAGCCTCCCTTTCCTATGCATTTCAAATCTATTTTGATTTCAGCGGCTATTCCGATATGGCTATCGGCCTGGGTTACTTTTTCAATATCGAACTACCCCTCAATTTCAATTCTCCGTACAAGGCCACGTCCATTATCGATTTCTGGCGTCGATGGCACATCACCCTGTCGGCGTTTCTGCGGGACTATCTCTATATCCCGCTTGGCGGAAACCGGAAAGGCCCCGTCCGGCGTTTCGTTAACCTTCTGGTGGTTATGCTTCTAGGCGGCCTTTGGCATGGCGCCTCGTGGACTTTCGTATTCTGGGGTTTTCTACATGGATTCTTCATGTGTGTTAACCATTTGTTCAGAAAAATCTTTCAGAGAATCAACTACACATTGCCGTCGGCGGCGGCTTGGTGTCTGACTTTCGTATCGGTGACGTTCGCCTGGGTGTTCTTCCGGGCTGAATCCTTCAATCGGGCGCTGGACATCTGCAAAGGGATGCTCGGTTTCAACGGCGTCGTCCTTAGATCGGATCATCTGCCGGACAGTGTTGCTGCGGTGCTCCACAAACTAAACATACAAACCGTCTGGGTGGGAAAATGGCACCTTGATCCTCCGGAACAAAGAAATATGTTGATCATCGCGTTTATTATCTGTCTGTTCCTGCCTAACGTCCGGGAATGGTCGGATCAGACGATGAAGACCAGGCCCCGGTTGTTTGCCGCCGTCGTTGTCGGATGCGCGCTCTTCACCGCGTTTATCTTTACGGGAAGAGTGGCGGAATTCTTGTATTATCAATTTTGACTACATGTATTCTATCAAAACGACTTAGATGAAAACGTATAAACGGTGGACAATAATCACGTTATTGATTTTTTTAGGTCTGATGGTACTGCTTGTATTAACAGACTTGGGCTTGACGGTTTCACTCCCGTTAGATGAAGCCGTTTTCAATAAGGAGTTTGAAGAGAAAGTCCGCACTTTTCTCCTAAGCGAGGACGGCAAAGCGGTGGATGTCATCCTCTGCGGGGATTCAAGGGCGGAGCGGCAACTGATCCCGGACGTTGTCAAGGACCGGACAGGACTGAACGCCGTAAACATAGCCACCAAGGGCCTCGACCTCGTGACGCTGGCGAACGGCTTCAAAAAGTACTCGATTCTGCAAAACACGGATGCCTTCATCGTCATCAGCACCTCCATTTTTCAGATTAACGATGGAGCCGTCGGGGACGGATATACGACGCCGGCCTGTATCTTTAACTTGAAATGGACCAGCCAGATAAAGCTGTTCAAGAAATATCTGCCCTATTTAATCGATAAAAAGATGGAATACTATTGGGATTATTTCAAGTCGCACGCTGAATCGGCCAAGAGCCGGAAAAAGGAATTTCTCGAAAAAGGATATTTGGCGATAACCGAAACGATTGAATTGTCCGATGGCCAACTGAAGGGGGACATAAATAAGATTACACATCCCTGGTATAAAGACTTTACGTTCCCAGGCAGGAAATGGGAGATCTTCCAGAGAGCCCTCCGCGACATCGCCTCATCGGGAAATCCAATTATAATATTCAATCCGCCCGGCTGCCCCGCTTGGCTGGAATTAACCCAAAACACGTTCATGGACGCCGCGGAGCGGCAGTTTTCTGCGTTCCTCAAGCAAGAAGCCCAGAAATACGACAACGTATTCTTTTTGGATTTCTACAGCGAGAACCGAAAGAGTTTTACGAATGGTATGTTCTACAATTTGCAGCATCTGAATCGAAAAGGGGCGGACGTTTTCTCGAGAATGATCTCTCAAGATATCTCCGAACTGTTGAAGACGCGAAAGAACGACGTGAAGGCTCAAGAGGTCTTTTCCGCCCCTCGAAATTGAATGTCCGAAATTGAATGAGTGAATTGAGAGTGGTTTTTGTGTAGAATATCCTCCACGGCCTGGATAGGTTCTATAACGATGCAATAAACAAAGTAACAGAGCAATTGAGGAAAGAAGAAATGAACCTGGACGACTGTAAAATGCTTGATCTTCCGAAGATCGTAGACCATCGCGGCAACTTGACTTTCATCGAGCAAGGCAGGCACATTCCGTTCGAGATAAAACGTGTCTATTATCTTTATGACGTTCCCGGCGGCGGCGCCCGCGGCGGTCACGCACACCGAGTGCAACAAGAATTCATCATCGCCGCCAGTGGGAGCTTTGACGTTATATTGAATGACGGAAAAGAGAGCATTCGCCATCATTTGAATCGCTCCTATTATGGATTGTATACTCCGGCGCTGATATGGCGGGAGCTCGACAACTTCTCTTCCGGGTCCGTTTGCCTCGTGCTGGCATCCGACCTCTTTGATGAAAAAGATTACATCAGAGACCCTGATGAATTCATGGACTTGATAAGGGCGGCCGGCTGATATGCAAAAACGAAATGACGATTCCATGTCCGTGATGATCCATCCATCGTCCGACGTGCAATCACGAAAAATCGGCGCAGGCACGCGCGTTTGGCAGTATGTGGTGATTCTTGAGAACGCCGTTATCGGAGCCGACTGCAACATCTGTTCGCATTGTTTCATTGAAAATGACGTTATGATTGGTCATCGGGTGACCGTTAAGTGCGGCGTCCAGATATGGGACGGTGTCGCCATAGAGGACGACGTTTTCATCGGCCCGAACGTAACATTCACGAATGACAAGTTTCCACGCTCCAAACAACATAAAGATCCGGCAAGAACTCTTGTAAAGAAAGGTGCTTCCCTCGGCGCCAATGCAACGATTCTTTGTGGAATTCAAATCGGCGAGAACTCGATGATTGCCGCCGGGGCCGTAGTGACGAAAGATGTGCCGCCCAACACCCTTGTCGCGGGCAATCCCGCAAGGATAATCAGAAAAGTAGAACCATAACTATTCGCTTCAGAACTCTCTGAGATATGAAAAGCATAATTCAAGCTTGCAGAAGAATCCGCTACAGGATGATCTCCAATATGAAGATAGTGTCCGGCAGCCCTGCTATCCGGCAGCCGGTGCTGTTTTGTGGAAAAGGAAGGATCGTTTTCGAGGGAAAAGTCCGTCTGGGCTGTTATCCTTCCCCATACTTCTTCAGTGGATATTCGCATATCGAGGCGAGAACGACCGAGTCTGTGATCCGGATCTGTGATGGAACCTACATCAACAATAATTGTGTGTTCATCTCCGAAGGCGCCGGGATCGACATCGGCCGAAAGTGCCTGATCGGGCCGGAAGTCTGCATCTTCGACTCGGATTTACACGGCATTGATGATAGACGTAAAGCTGCTCAAGGCCCTATCACGATCGGTGATGATATCTTTATTGGGGCGCGGGTTATGATTCTAAAAGGTGTTCGTATCGGCGACCATGCCACGATCGCAGCCGGTGCGATTGTAACGAGAGACGTGCCTGCTCGGGCGGTTGCCGCTGGTAGTCCGGCACGTGTTGTAAAGGAGTTAGCGTGATTCAATTTCTCGATTTAAAGGCCGTCAATGAGCGATACGTTTCGGACATAAAGAAGGCCATTGATCGCGTGCTTGAAAGCGGATGGTATTTACTGGGAAAAGAGCTGGAAGGCTTTGAAACAGCGTTTGCCCGGTACTGCGGCATGGATTATGCCGTGGGCCTAGCCAGCGGTCTGGATGCCTTGATTCTTATTATCCAGGCATACGGTATGGGTCAGGGCGACGAGATCATCGTTCCCTCGAACACGTACGTTGCCACGGTCCTCGCCGTAACGAACTGTGGAGCGGAGCCGATTTTTGTGGAGCCGGATCCCCAGACCCATCTCATCGACGCATCGAAAATCGAGGAAAAGATCACCAAAAGGACCAAGGCGATCATGCCTGTCCACTTGTACGGTCAGATGTGCGATATGAACGCCATCCGTGAGATTGCCGGGGCGTACGATCTCAAAATCATCGACGACGCCGCTCAGTCGCATGGAGCGTTGCGCGAAACAGACCATTCAAGATCCGTTTTTCAAGGACGTAGTATCGCGTACAGTTACTATCCCACCAAGAACCTGGGGGCTTTGGCGGATGCGGGCGCCGTTGTCACAAACGACGGCGAAATTGCAGAAAAAATCAAGGCGCTCAGAAATTATGGATCCCACCAGAGGTACTACAACAAATACCAGGGCCGGAACAGCAGGATGGATGAAATGCAAGCGGCCGTTTTGGGCATCAAACTGAAGGGATTGGATGAGGACAACGCCAAACGGTGCAGAGTGGCTGAGTACTACCTGGAGAATATTCGAAATAAGAAAATTATATTACCGGCGCAGCCCGACTATGCTGAAAACCATGTTTGGCATCTGTTTGTGATACGTGCCAAAGAGCGCGATCGACTAAGACAGTATCTTCTCGATAACGGGATTCAGTCGCAAATACACTATCCCGTGCCGCCTCACAAACAGGAGTGTTATTCCCAATATAACGGCCTTACACTGCCCATCGCAGAACAGTTGGCCGGGGAGGTTCTCAGCATACCGATTTCACCGGTAATCCAGGATCAGGACGTAGAGAAAATTGCGAGGGTGCTGAACGAATGGAAATGATCTATCCATCGTGCCGGTGGTTATGTCTTAAGGAAAAAACGCATGTTTACAAAGCTTGATTCCGAAGTGATGACGTTGCTCTGCTGCCCTCTATGCAAAAGCAGCCTTAGCCATAAGACAGACGCTTTTACGTGTGACAATTGCTCGACGACGTATAGCCCGAAGACCTTTTCCGTGGGAGACCACGAGGAATCCATCTTTGATTTTCGTCTGAATTATCCGAAATATTGCGTACCTCTTATTATGAAAAGATGGTCTGAGTTGCAGGACCTTTTTGAGAACACCCAAAGACTCTATAGAAAACGGGATACGCTTGAAAGATATTTGGGTGAAATTGACGCCGTCCAAGAAGTCTATAATGATGAATTTCACATGAAGGGCAGGATTCTGGACGTTGGGGGCCACGTGGGAAGAATCCGACACTTTTTAGGTGACGACACGACCCTGTACGTTTCAATCGATCCTTTTTGGAATACGTTTCAAGACATTCAGAAAAAACAGAATTTGCTCCAGGCGTATCCTTGTATAGAAAAAGCCTGTAATTTCCTGGCAGCTCACGCCGAACATTTGCCCTTTGCAGCTAACTCGTTTGACTGGGTCCACATGAGGTCCGTTGTCGATCATTTCATCGATCCCTATTTGGCCTTCAAGGAAGCCTATCGCGTCCTCCATCCTGACGGCTATTTATTGATTGGCCTTATCCTTACGGAAAAGCTAACGCCGAAGCATGCTAAAAAAAGACGCAACATTATTGCCAGAGGCATAAAAAAGCTTAAAAAAGGAAAGAGCTATTCATTTTGGAAAGACTCGAAAATATACGGCGGCCCTGACGACGATCACATGTTTCGTTTCAAACATACTGAACTTATGGACCTTATGTCGATGACGGGATTTGAGCTGGACAAAGAACATTGGCAAAAAGAGCCATTTTCTTTCTGCATCAATGTGACGGGTCGGAAGAAATGAAAAGAATTGCGCAGGTGTTGAATGACTGGAACTGACCGACCCCTGGTATCGGTGCTGATGCCATACTATAATGGCCGTGAATTCATGAGAGAAGCGGTTCAATCCATTCTGGATCAGACGTATGAGAATATTGAGATTATCGTGGTTGACGATGCGTCGCCTAATAGCCAAGACGCCGGGTATATAGTCAAACTCGCCGACGAGCTTGGACTTACGCTCATTAGACACGCAACCAACAAAGGGATCGGTCATACCATGGCCGACGCGGCCGAAGCGTCACATGGAGATTTCATTGCGGAGTTGTCTCAGGACGATCTCTACAAACCCGAGAAAATCGAGAGGCAAATGGACGAACTGACAAAGAAGGAGCTGGATGCCGTCTACACGGCTGGTGACGTTCTTTATCAGGACCGTAGAGAGCTGACGAGCCGCGATACCGCAAAGACGAAAAAGATTATCGAAGCCGGCGCAGCGGCTGAAAGGTTGAAACTTCAGAATCTCACGTGTATCTCTATTCAGGGTCTCTTGGCGAAGCGTTCCGTCTTTGAAAGAGACATTATTCCCATCTGGCGGGAATATCTTCTGGATGACTGGCCCGTCAACATACGTCTGTTCGAACGATACAAAGTGGGATTCATGGAGAACCCGCTCTGGACGAGCAGGGCGCACGGGAAAAATACAAGCGAGGGAATCTGGAGGTGGCTCGGGCCGCAAATCGAAGTGATTGCTCGCATGGCTCCGGAGCCTCTCCAAACCGAGGCCATTGGAAACCGCCTATCGAGCATGGCCCGCAGATTATATAAGCAGCAGGGCGACAGCGAGGACATCATTCGTCTTGCCTTTGCGGGTCTGATGCTCACGGAGTCTCGCCAGCAGTACACGAAAGCAAAAAGGGTCCTGGGTAAGATCCACTCGGGACGCAGAAAAGCAATAGCAGATTCCAAAGCTAAGCAGCTCCAGAGTATACTAGGCTCGGCACAAGAAGAGAACAAGCACCCGCTCCCAACGGGCACAGACTGGAGGAATCTGGGCAAGAACATTGCAGATATTGTGAGAACTCATAAAGACGGCCGGAAGCTTCATGAGATCGGCAGAGCATTTTCCTCGCTGGCTGGCAACATTCAGGCGAAGGGCGGCCCACCGAGCCAGATTATTCGCGCCGCACTTGCAGCTCTGATGTTGATGAACGATTGGCATGATGAGATAATAGCGGTCAGTTTACTGTGCTCCGTTCCTATCGAAGACAGGAATGAATTGATCCGCCGTAAGAAAAAAATTCTCCGAACCAGGAGCAGGCCGACCCTGAGGTCTATTTTTGGAGGATAATGGAGGCGACGAATGCTCTTATGATTCAAATATCATTTCATTCAGATTGATAGAAGGACTCCCATGAAAATGTTACTCATAAATCCACCAGAAGATAATGAGATAAAGGCAACCAAGTCTGCTCATGCCCGTAACAATCTCGTAACACTCGGGCTTCTTTATCTTGCCAGTCACTTAAAGGCAAGCCATGAGGTCAAAGTCGTGGATATGGCATTGTTGAAGCAGTCCACAAACGAGCTTCCGGGGATCATCGACGATTTCAAACCCAACGTTATCGGATTAACCTCCGTTATCACCCTATGGGGCACCGTCTTGGAGTTAATACACATTGCAAAACGTCATGCCCCGGAAGTCACTACAGTCGTCGGCGGGCCCAATGTCTCCAAATATCCCGCTGAAACCCTTAGCCATAGGGACGTAGACTACATTATCGTAGGCTGCGGACAGAAACCGATGCTCGATCTATGTAACAGACTTGAGAGACATGAAAAGGATTTTGAAATAGAAAACTGTTACGCCCAGGAAAGAGAATACGAGAGTTTTACAACCGTACACTCAAAAGAGCACCATATAGATAATTTCCCCTTCCCCGACCGCCTCGCAACACCTTATGAGCGTTATGACGCCTCCATAAGCCCCGAAAATCCCACCACGTCCATGATAACGAGCATGGGTTGCCCGTACAGGTGCGCCTATTGCAGCAGCAGAGTTGAACAAGCGTTTCAGTTGCGCAAAGAAACGAAAGTTGTTGAGGAGATGGCCGAAGTTGAGCAATTGGGAATTAAAAGTGTTCTTTTCCAGGATGACCTGTTTACAATTAAAAGCAAACGCGTCAAAAATATTTGTGAGGATATAATCCACAGGGGCATCAAGCTTCACTGGTCCGTCAAATCAAGGATAGATTCCATCCGGCCCGGAATGCTCGACCTCATGCAGCAAGCGGGGTGCTCAAATATCCATTTTGGCATTGAGTCTGGAAACGATTCTACGCTTCTCAGAATGAAAAAGGGCTATGACGTTAAGAAAATAAAGGAAGCCATAAAAATGGTCAAGGAGTCCGGCCTCCCCTGTACCGGAAACTTCATGCTTGCCTATCCGGGTGAAGAAGAGAAGGACGTGCTGAACACGATTGAATTCGCCGCGTCACTCGATCTCAACATGACGCATTTCGGTATCACGTACGCTATGCCAATGACGGAGCTATTCTATGAAGGCGTCGAGGCGGGACGGCATTCCGCGAACGACCCGTGGAGCGAGTTCACCCGTAACCCGGATAAAGGAGAAGACCTTTTTAAAATATATGCCTCAAACACGTTCAGTACGGATCAGCTTAATAGATTTCTCGACATTGCGTTCTCCAAAAATAGAACCCTCTTTGATCTGAACAAGGAGAGACAAGCGTGATAGTTGCCAAGCTGATGGGCGGGATGGGCAATCAGATGTTTCAGTATGCCATGGCGAGGACCCTGGCGCACAAGCACAACTGTGAGATTCTCATCGACAAATCACTCTGCGCCAAATCGGAACGCATTAATGCATCCGGCCTCTCCCTCAGACCGTTCGAGCTGGATGTTTTCAACGTTCAGGGACGGATCATAGACAATGAATATCGCGGCAGAATCCTCAAGGTTAGAAAAGAAAACAAGCTCAACAGAGCGGCGGTCGTGGCTTTCTGTAAGGCGGCACACACTTTCTCCAAGTCCTGGAGGGTATGCATCTGTGAGAGAAAAGACGTTGCTTTCGACAAGAGCCTGCTGAAACTCCCCGATCATATTGTCCTTCAGGGATACTTTCCTTCCTACAAATACTCTCAGAGTATAGAAGATATTCTAAAGAATGAGTTCACGTTTCGTCCGGCCCCCGATGAAGAAAACCAGAGAATCGCCGGACTCATCTCTGCATCGGATTCCGTGAGTATACACGTTAGACGCGGAGACTACGTGTCCAATCAGAAAGCCAGAGACAAATTCGGAACCTGCAGTCTGGAGTATTATCAGAGAGCGGTTGATCATATTTCAAAAAAAGTCAATAATCCCCATTCTTTCGTTTTTACCAATGATCCTGAGTACGTACGCGAGAAAGTTAAGATAAAACACCGGGTCACTTACGTCGTCCATAATTCCGGCAGTAAAAGCTATGAGGACATGCGGCTGATGAGCCTGTGCAAACACAATATCATTGCCAACAGCTCGTTTAGCTGGTGGGCGGCCTGGCTTAATCGAAACACCGAAAAAATCATAATCGCACCGTCCCCGGCCTTCGATACGGCAGGTCCGACAGACGCGGATTACTACCCGATCTCTTGGACCCTTTTGGCAAAAAATGAGTG
>Ga0154804_1261_pt5 | contig 14017 bp, 10 predicted proteins | sample Rifle2008BG16ft_FD_105812 | JGI IMG/M metagenome (GOLD analysis project Ga0154804, IMG submission 105812) | Planctomycetes bacterium RBG_16_55_9 | reverse complement strand
TCTGGGCTATCTTGCCCGCGAATCGCTCTTTTCCCACTGGTTTTTTGGGAGGTTGATTTCTTCCGTAGGCACAATGCCGGTCAAACTGGGCGAAGCGGACATCACCGCGATGAGAAAGGTCATTGCCAAGCTCAAGAACGGCGAGGCGATCTGCCTTTTTCCGGAAGGGACGCGCTCGATGGATGGGCGGATCGAACGCTTCAAGCCGGGCCTCGGGCTTTTGTGCAGACGGGGCAAGGCGGCGATTGTGCCCGCCGTCGTGGATGGCGCCTTCGAATGTTGGCCGAGGCACAAGAAGCTGTTCTCGCGCGGCCCGATCTGGGTCTGCTTCGGCAAGCTCATATCCGCTGAGCAGGCGAAAAACATGGGTGACGAAACCCTGGCCGGCGTCCTCACCGACACCCTGCGTCAGATGCAAACCAAGAGCCGAATCAAACACGGCAGAAAGCCGTATGACTACTGACTTGTCGTTTCAGGCAAAGCGGAAAGAAGCGCGCGTCGTTAGCCACAAAGACACGAAGACACGAAGATAATGAATATCGAATGTAGAAGGTAAACTCTAAATTCTAATATCTAAATCCGAAACAAATTCAAAATCCTAATGTCCCAAATTCCAAACGCTGTCGCCCACGTACGGGCATGCCGTTTGGAGCTTTTGGACTTTAAGCATTAGATATCGTTTAGTATTTAGGATTTAGAATTTGGGATTTCCTTCGGTTCTCACTTCGATATTCGGCATTCGATATTTTCATTGAATTTAGTGGCTTAGTGCCTTCGTGGCTCATAATAAGTGAACAGATTGGCCTTGACGGCGTGCCTCGTTGCCGTTAGCCTTGAGGGCACAGATCAATATTTTCTATCAACGGAGTCCGAAGACTGAAAGGGTAGCCTATGAACAAGCAAGCAGGAACAGAAACGCTGAATCTGTCGCGAAGAGACTTCATTAGAACGTCGGCGGCATTGGGGGCCGGTACGTGGGCTTTGGGTGCAAGCCGGATTTACGCCGCCGGTTCCGACAAAATCCGCATCGGACTGATCGGCTGTGGCGGACGCGGCACGTATGACACGACCAATTGCCTGAACTGCGCCCCGAACGTGGAGCTTGTGGCTATGGGCGATCTGTTCAAGGACCGTGTGGACCGATGCCGCAAACGGCTCACAAAGGAGCTGAGTGAGAAGGTGAAGGTCACTGACGATACGTGTTTTGTAGGGTGGGATGCGCACAAGAAGGTCCTCGGTTGCGACGTGGACCTGGTGATCCTGACCGAGCCGCCCGGCTTTCGGCCGGCACATTTCCGCGCAGCAGTAGAGGCGGGCAAGCACGTGTTCATGGAAAAGCCGGTAGCGGTGGACCCGGTGGGGGTTCGCTCGGTGATTGAGTCGTCGGCTCTGGCGGATAGCAAACATCTGACAGTCGTCGCCGGCACACAGGGCCGTCGGACGGCCTACCTGGTCGAGGGAATGAAAAGGATTCACGATGGGGCCATCGGCCGGATCGTGAGCGGCCAATGCCTTAGAATCGGCGATGGGATGCTCACGTGGTCGCAGGAGACCATGCAGCGACAGCCGGGCTGGTCAGATATGGAATGGCAGCTTCGTCGTTGGCTGTTCGTGACATGGCTCAGCGGCGACTTCATCGTGGAGATGCACATTCACAATCTGGACAGGATGAACTGGGCCCTGGACGCCCATCCGGTCCAATGTATTGCCCTGGGCGGCCGGCAAGTCCGGACGGGCCCGGAATACGGCAACGCCTACGATCATTTTTCCGTCGAGTACGAGTACCCCGGCGGAGTGCGGATCGAATACCTGGGGTCCCAGATCGACAAGATGACTTATCGGCAGGACGCCCGTGTGGTCGGGACACAGGGCCAGGCTTATACGTACGAGGGCGATTTCATTATTGACGGTCCCAAACCGTTCAAATATGATGGACCCAGTCCGAGCCCGGTGATAAAGCAACATGCCGACCAGATCGCCGCGATTCGTTCCGGCGAGCATCTCAATGAGGGTAGGCGCATTGCGGAGAGCACCATGACGTGTATAATGGGCCGGATGAGCGCCTATACGGGGCGGGCCCTGAAATGGGACTGGGTAATGAATGCCTCGAAGCTGGACCTCAGTCCCGCCCAGTACGAATTCGGCCCTGTGCGGCCCGAATTATCAGAGGTGGCCATGCCGGGCCGGACACCACTCATCTGACGCGATTTCGATCCATAACCATCCGTTGGAAGGGTAATTTATGAACAATACAACAAAGAAAGAAACGTCGGATTTGTCGCGAAGAGACTTTATGAAAACATCAGCGGCGTTGGGGGCGGCCATGTGGGCGCTGGGCGCCAGCCGGATTTATGCCGCCGGTTCCGACACAATTCGCATCGGCCTGATTGGCTGCGGGGGACGAGGCACACACGACACGGGTAATTGTCTAAACTGCGCCGAGGGCGTCGAACTCGTGGCGATGGGGGACCTTTTCGCGGACCGCTTGACCAGCTCGCTCAATCGTCTCAAGCAGCAGGCCGGCAGCAAGGTCAAGGTCACCGACGAGAGGTGTTTCGTGGGGTGGGACGCCTATAAGAAGGTGCTGGCGTGCGACGAGGTGGATTTGGTCGTATTGACGCAGCCGCCCCATTTCCGGGCCATGCACTTGCGGGCCGCGGTCGAAGCCGGCAAGCACGTCTTCATGGAAAAGCCCGTTGCCGTGGATCCCGTCGGCGTGCGTTCGGTGATTGCGTCCTCGGAGCTGGCGGATGAAAAGAACCTGACGATCCTGGCCGGCACGCAGATGCGGCGCATCGCCCATTTGATGGAGGGAATAAAGAGAATCCACGACGGTCAGATCGGGAACGTCGTGAGCGGCCAATGCGTCCGGATCGGCGGAGGGATGACCACCTGGGGACCGCGACAGCGCCAGCCCGAATGGACGGATATGGAATGGCACCTGCGCCGGTGGCTGTTTATGACCTGGCTGTCGGGCGATTTCATCACCGAGATGCACGTGCACAATCTGGACATTATGGACTGGGCGATGGGAAGCCATCCGGTCCAATGCCTGGGGCTGGGCGGCCGGCAAGTGCGGACCCAGCCGGAATTCGGTAACGCCTACGACCACTTCGCCGTGGAATACGAATATCCCAACGGCGTGCGGGTCGAGTACATGGGGGCGCAGATCGACCGCGTCACCGACAGATGCGATCAGTGGATCGTTGGAACGAAGGGACGCGCGTACCTGGACTTCGCCAACGCCGTCATCGAAGGTGACAATCCCTTCAAGTACGACGGTCCGGCCTGGAATCCGGAAGTCCGACAGCACGCGGACCAGATGGCCGCCATCCGGGAAGGCAAACGATTGAACGAAGGCAAGCGCATCGCCGAAAGCACCTTGACGTCGATTATGGGCCGGATGAGCGCTTATACGGGCCGGGCGATGAAATGGGACTGGGCGATGAACGCCTCGAAGCTGGACCTCAGTCCTGCCAAGTACGATTTCGGCCCTGTTCGGCCCGAACTGTCAGAGGTGGCAATGCCAGGTCAAACACCATTGATCTAAAACAGGATGATTAGACGTATGGACGGCCCCATGTGGCCGTCCTGAATTGGGGAAACCATACAAGGTTGCTCACCGAGAATTAGGGTAACCACACAGGATTGCCCCTACAACAACCGAACAGGATAAAGGAGAACTCCATGAAGCGCTATGCGACGGCAATCGCGGTATTGATCGTGGTCACGATCCTCTTGACTGCGACAATCGGCGCCGCGGGAGAACCGAGCGCGCCGATCGTGCCGAAAGAGAAGATGATGTTGTGGAACGGCAAAGACTTCGCGGGCTGGAAACTGTTTCTTCGGGAACCAGCAGCCGACGTGTCGAAGACCTGGTCGGTCGTGAATGGACTGCTTCGCTGCGAGGGCAAGCCGGCTGGCTACATGCGGACCGAAACGCCGTATGCAGATTACCATTTGCACGTCGAGTGGCGCTGGCCTGAAAAACCCGGTAACAACGGCGTCCTCGTCCATACGAGCGGCGAAGACATGGTCTGGCCGAGGAGCCTCGAATGTCAACTCCATTCCGGCAACGCGGGCGATTTCTGGGTCATCGGCGGTCTGGAAATCGCCGAGCACGCCAAAGGCGGACCGCGCGTCAACGGACGCCGGACCGTCAAGCTCAAGGAAAGCAGCGAGAAGCCGGCGGGCGAGTGGAACGCTTACGATATCGTCTGCAAAGACGACTGGATTGTGGTCTTCGTCAACGGCGTCCTGCAGAACGTCGGCACCAAATGCTCCGACAAGGCCGGCAAGATATGCCTCCAGAGCGAAGGGTCCGTCATCGAATATCGCAACATCTACATCGAGCCGCTGGAATAAGTCGGATCTTAACACAGGTGAAGTTGGGACATAGTGGGAAGGTTCATACGGCCTTGGCAAAGCCCTCAGACGTGCGTTCTGTCATGTCGAGCCCCGATGGACGTCGGGACAGCGAAGTCGAGACATCTGGCTGCGAATAGAGCGTATTTTTACTTCATAGCCGGATTTCTCCGCTCGCTGCGCTCGGTCGAAATGACAAAGGTGCACGGGAGGTGCTCGGGCGAAATGGCAAAGGCACACGTGTCATGTCGAGCGTAGCCGAGACATCTGGCTGACAATGTGAAGTTTCTTTCCTTTGTAGGCCAACCGTACGTGTGGCGTCTGAATCCGAAAAAGTGCTTGACCGCTACGGGGGAAGGGGGTATACTTACTTTTCAGATGAAGGTGCAAAAATCGCTCTGTTCGTTCTCTGAAGGAGGGCAAGTATGCAACGTATACTCGGCTTCTCAAAACTCTGCAAGCAAAACAGCAAATCACTCCGGCTGTTATCTTTGCTGGTCGTTCTCTGTTTTGCAGTCACACAGGCTCACGCGCAGTACGCTGGGGGCGACGGGACGCAGAATAATCCATACTTGATTCAAACTCCCGCGCAGCTCATCGCCATCGGAGCCACGCCCGCCCACTGGAACAAGTACTTCAAGCTCGTCGCTGATATTGATTTAAGTGAACCTAACATGGAGGCGTACAATATCATCGGCACGTCGAGGACCCAGTCCTTCAGCGGCGTTTTCGACGGCAACGATCACACGATCTCCAACCTGAACCTGACATCCACGCGCGCTTCGTACACCGGGCTTTTCGGTTACGTGGGCGGCCAGGTCAGAAATCTGGTTCTGGTCCGCCCCGTGGTCTTCTCGCAGGGAAGCGACGTCGGCGCGCTGGCGGGCTATCTGGATTCGGGCACGATCGCCGACTGCCGCGTTAAAGGCGTCGATGTCTCAGGCGACGATGATATCGGCGGACTGGTCGGCACGAGCACGGGCAGAATCATCAATTGCTCCTCGACAGGTATTGTCTCCGGCGACATGTACGTCGGCGGACTGGTCGGACTGGTGCTCGACAGTACGATAAACACGTCTTACTCCAGGGCCGACGTTTCAGGCAATGTGGACGTCGGAGGCTTCGCGGGCAAGACAGGCGATCAGACGTCCGTCGTGGACAGTTGTTACGCCACGGGCAGCGTCATCGGCGGTACGTACGTCGGCGGACTGGTCGGTCAGGTGGAGCGCGGAAGGGCCTACAAGTCCTACTCGGCCGGAAGCGTCTCGGGCAATCAATACGTCGGCGGCTTCACGGGGTACATCAGGGTCTTGGGCGACGTCATGCAATGCTTCTGGGACATCGAAACCAGTGGGCAGCCCGCCAGCCCCGGCGGCACGGGCAAGACCACCGCCGAGATGCAAACCATCAGCACCTATAGCGCCGTGGGCTGGGACTTCTGGAACACCTGGACGATGTGCGAAGGGATGAACTACCCCGTGTTCCTGTGGCAGATCCCGGCGACGGATTTCCTCTGCCCCGACGGCGTCGATTTCATCGACTTCGCTCACTTCGCCTCGCACTGGCTCGACAGCCGCTGCAACGTGGGTAATCTCCATTGCGAAGGCACGGACGTCAACCAGTCCGGCCTCGTCGATTTCTTCGATCTTGAGATCTTTTGCGACCTCTGGCTCGAAGGGGTTCCATAAACACTCACTTTGCGCGCTGTCGAATCTCTGGAGCAGGAGATGTTAGACTTTGAAAAGCTAAAGGAGATCAAGCGCACTGCAATAATCGCCCTTTTCTCTGACGACGATCTAATGGACTCGCTTGTCTTGAAAGGGGGTAATGCCCTTGACATAGTCTATGGCATTGCACAGCGAGCATCACTCGATTTGGATTTTTCGATCGACAAAGAATTCAATAAGTCCGAACTGTCTCGAATCAACAGCAAGATCCAAAAAGTCTTAAGAGAGACTTTCAAAGCCAGGGGGTATGAAGTGTTCGACTTGAAGTTTTTTGAAGTCCCTGAGCGTCTGAACGCGATCTCGCCGGAGTTCTGGGGAGGATATCTCATCCAATTCAAAATCATAGAAACCACCAAGTTTGGAAACCTACAGTCGGACCGTCGCGATCTACGCGTCCATGCCCTTGAAGTGGGACCAAACCACAAACGAGTGTTCAAAATCAGCATCAGCAAATTGGAGTACTGTGCCTCTAAGAGGGAAACTGATCTTGATGACTATACGATTTACGTTTATTCTCCGGAGATGATTGTGTTTGAAAAGTTAAGAGCTATCTGCCAACAAATGCCCGAATACACTCTCAACACCACAAAAACTGCCAGGGCGCGTGACTTCTTTGACATTTACACTGTTATGGAACATTTTGAAATAGATTTTACTTCTCCTCGTAACATTGATCTACTCAAGCTCATGTTTGAGGCGAAGCAGGTCTCTGTTTCGCTAATTGGGGACATTGAAGCGTACAGAGAATACCATCGGCAGGACTTTGTGTCAGTTGAGGCTACTGTCAAGCCGAGCATAGAATTGAAGCCCTTCGATTTTTATTTTGACTATGTGCTTGAGAAATGTAAATGCTTACAAACCCTTTGGAAAATATAGACGCCATCGCTCTGAGTATGCTTTCTCTTTTATCTGATGGGAAAGATAGAAGTCGTATTTGAAATCGAATTTCCGCAGCAACGCTATAGAGCTTTCCGTGTAGACTCCCGCTCTCTCTAAGTAAAACCCTATAGCTTGATGATAGGGGTAGATGTAGTCCAGCTTCTTTAACATCGCAGCGAGCTTGTTGACAGACACCTTTGGGCGAGCCAGTTTATAGGCTTTCAAAACCTCAAAGGCTCCCCCCGCGTAAACCGGCCTGACAGTTACGTCTATGAGTGTTCTTTCAACATCAGTGATCCTAATTCTTTCTCCTTCCAGGCTATCCATCTCGACTACACCCAGATTACCCGTGTTCTTCCCATTCAGGAGATATATTCTGTAATCCTCGTGCTGAACGACGTTGCTGGACACTCTGACTGGCCGCCTCATCGCCATATCAATACGGTCTTGTGTTATAGCTCCCTCGCTGCGAGACTTCGCAGGTTGCTCTTGGTTCACATAGATAGTCTTCGGCACTTGCTCGGTCAGATCGTGCAAGTACATGGCCGTGTAATGTGAAAAATAACAGCCCGAATGGAGAGTCATCAGGATATGATAGAGGGGCATTTGACCCCAAACATACCTTATGATCTTACGATTAGGAAAATCAAAAGCCACCTTCCTAAGATCTGTTTCCTCCAATAGAAAGAGTAAGAACTCCTGAACGCTCATCGCGCGTCGCAGTCGCCAAAAAGACCTGTTTCTATCTAATATCGCGGCAATATCACTTTCCTTGAATATACGGCTCCCCTCTTTTTCAAAAGCTTTTATTATGTCCTTTTTCGCTATTTTAATCCGTGGTTCTGTCATAGTTTTAATCTCTATGTGTCATGTTAGATGTAGTATATATACTACATCTAACAAGATCACCAAGCGTAAAGATCGAGCTGCACAAAGTCCCCAATAACATATCTCCGTCCTGAGTCAGGTCATATCGTTTTAGCATTCTCATTGGTAGCACCCTAACGCATAACCAGAAACGACTGCCGAAACCGTATAGTAATATGTATATTACAATATTACTATACGGTGCCTACAACGAAAAATTTCACAGCAACTTGTTGATATCGACAGATATGCAACCAACCAAACGGAACAGATACAAGAAAAGGACATGGTCATGACGTGTAGTATATATACTACACGTCATAAGGCAATGACCCGAAAATTCTCAAGCCTGCTCGGCAGTTCTCCCATGCGTCTCCGATACAAAGAATCGTCGTATGTGCCGTTCATAAATATTCTCTGCGACGTTTTGGGCGATGATGTCCTCGTAGGCGTCTAGCGCATTTAGGAAGCGTGGCCCAATCTCGGCGGCGATTTTGTAGGCGACGTGCAGAAGCTGGCGGAAGCTCGGATTGTACCGCTCGCACGACGGGTCGTGACTCAAGGCCGAGGCGAAACGCTGTCCGTCCCAAGTGTCCACTTCCTCGGCGGTGGGCAGTGCCGCGGTGTCAACGTCAATGACGGTGGCGTACGGGCCGCATAGCTCTCCGAGCCGCGATAGTGCTTTGGCGTAGACCTCTTTGGCGATAGACAGCCCCTCGCCGCCGGCCATCGCCAGGCCGATCAGCTCTTCCAGCCAAGTCGTTCCCGCCGTCTTGATGTGCAAACCCGCGTCGAATTTCTTCAGCGCCTTGGCTATGGGACCATAGATGGAGAATTTATCGCTGCCGGAATGAATGCTCAGCTTGAGATTTTCCGGCAGGCCGAATTCTTTGACGGCGAAGGCTACCACCGCCACGTCCTGCTCGAACTCCTTCGCAAAGCCGGGCACGTCGCCGGCGTAATCGACACCCTTGTTGAACCGGCCCGTAAACTTCGGCGCGATCGTTTGCGCCGGTATCCCTTCGTCCTCAATGGCCGCTAAGATGAAGAGCATCTCGACCGGCGTTTGCGGCTGGTCCGTCTCATCCATAGAAACTTCCGTAATGAAATTACCCTCGCCTTTGGCGTCGGCGATATGGCGATAAATCCTGCCCGCCTGCCGGATGGCTAACAGGGATTTCTCTGCGATCATTCTGATTTGTTCGGTGGTGACAATGAAGCTCTGATCGATGCCGTCAATCGCAAGCGGGCCGGTGTATTTGCTGTACTTCTTAACGAAGGCATCAACGTCCGCTTTGTCGGCCGGCCTGGCGATGAAGTCGGCGACGTCGAGCGTGAAAAAATCGCTGGATTCGATAAACCGGTCCACGTTGGCTAGGCCGATGTGATCGGCGTCCACGAAATAAGGTCCCTCGTATCTGCAAGCCGCCACGGCGTCATCGGCCTCTTTGCGAACGTCCGCCGGCGTGGTCCCGATGATCGTATGTTCCCTGTTCGACTTGTTCCAAACGGGCGTGATGCTCAAACCATGTTCATTTGCCTTCGTCAAAGCAGAGAGCTGGGCCTTGCCCTGATGACCGAACCTGTCGCCGATTCCAAAAGAATACTTCGGCAAAATCATAAGTCTCCTTATCAATCAGCCAAATTCGCTATCTCAGATACTGCCGCCGTCGGGACATCCGGCGCCCGCTCAACGATCTTGGCGGCGTTGCTGAAATCATTGCCGGTTAGAACAATCCCTTTGCTCCGCGTCCCATCCACCTTCAAGAAGAGATCCGTTCCGGCCTTCGGTCGGCACCCGCGAATGAAGGTATCTCTAGCGTCTGTGAGTCGGACGGTCGCCTCGGCGCCCGGCGAGCGAGAAGCGTCCAAGTCGTCGATCAGCGCATCTTCCACGTCGTCAAGGACGAGCGCGTGCCGCTGATCGGATTTTTCGCATTGCAGTTGCACGTTCAGCAGCTTGAGGCCCTTAACGTGCCGGCAGTAGAATCCGTAAGCCGGCAGCTTGCCGAACATCCTATATTCCGGATATGTTGTCGGCTCCTCGGGGATGGGCCTTGCTGCGTCGGTTTTTGTTCCGCCGCCCTCGAAAGAAAGCCTTATGTTGCTTAGCGTGAGGTTTTCTATCGCCGCTTCGGGCAGGCCAGAGATGGCGCAGCCCGTGGGATTGGCGCCGGTCGCCTCGATATTGCTGATCGTGATGTTTCGCATCGCGCCCATGCCCGGCTTTTCCATGTCCGTTTTGAACGGACGAGCGCGATTGCCCAGCCGCACGAAGATCGGCGCTGCAACTCCATTCATCGTGATATTGGAAACAATCACGCGATCCATCGTGCCGCCGTCCACGATCTCCAGCGCCACCCCGGCTAACCGCGTGTTATAAATCACGCAGCCCGTGATGACGATATTCTGAAAACCCCCGTTGGATTCGGTGCCCATCTTCAGCGCGTTGCAGCGCGTGCTCAGGACACAGTTGCTGACCGCCACGTCCCGGCACACCCGGTCCGAGGTGCTCTTGAGCACGATGGCGTCGTCACCGGACTCGATATTGCAATTTGAAATGACGACCCGATGGCACGAGTCGATATCGATGCCGTCGTTGTTCTTATTGACCAGACTCCTGACGGTCACGCCGGTGATGCGCACGTCGTCGCAGGCCAGGAAATGCTGGACCCACATCGGCGAATTTATAATGGTCACATCCTCAACCGTGACGTTCCGGCACTCAATGATTCGAATCATGTACGGGCGGACCCTATACGGCCCCTCGAACGAAGCGCCCTGGCCGTCGATCACTCCGCTTCCAATGATAGCGATACGCTCGGCCTTCTCGGCGTAGATCAGGCTCTTGTCAGTATAATTGTCCGTGTAGGACCGGAAAGCCGGCACGGTAGGTGGATAATCCTTCAGATCCTTGCTTCCCAATAATGTGCAAGCGGGATCGAGTTTGAGCGTTACGCCCGTTTTCAAGTAGATCGTGCCGGACAGCAACGCGCCCGGCGGCAGATAAACCGTCCCGCCCCCCGATCCAGAGCACTCGTCTATGGCCTTCTGAATGGATGTTGTGCACAGCGTTTTGCCGTCCGCCTTCGCACCGTAGTCGCGAACGTCATAAAGCTGCTCGACGGCAACGGCCGGAACCGCCGTCGCCAGAGCAATGAGTACTTTTACGATCCATACATTGATTCGTCTCATTTCTTTTCTCCTTCAATTCCAACTATTGGCGTCGCGACCAGTCGTAGAGATGAGGTCGGGCAATGGGTTAAGGTTGTAGGGTGGGCAAATGTCGTTTTTTGCCCACGCGGACCCATTGACGTGCCACACCACAATCGAATCCGCGTGTGCAACAAGCCTGCCCTGAGCGCAGCCGAACGGGTTGCACACCCTACGACCTAACTCACGACCATTCCTTACAAGTTTTCACAGATGTTTCCTTAACCAGCTCAACGTTTCTTCCCACATACGGGGCGTGTATTGGTGCGCAATACCTTTATAGACCAGCCCGTGGAAATTTTCGGGCTTGCCGTAGAGTTTGTAAAGATTTTCCTGATAAGCGTTGATGATTCGGACGCCGTCCGCCGGGGAGCCGCCATCCTTATCGCCGGTCAGTGTTAAATGAGGCCGCGGTGCAATCAGGCCGATGACCGACTCGGCGTCAATCTTCTCCTTCAACATGTTCGGCACAAAATAATAGATGCCATGCTGCTTCACCTGTCCCTTAGCAATCAGATTCTGATACCGCGTCAGGCACGACACGCTCACGGCCACCTTGATCCGCTCATCCAACGCCGTCGCCCACCACGTCCGCGTCGAGCCCATGCTCATCCCCATCGCCGCGATCCGCTTAGGATCGACATCGGGACGTGAAATCAAGTAGTTCAACGCCAATAGATCATCACGGACCATCATCCCCCAAAGCGTCCGGCCTTGCCATAGGAACATCTTGAAGAGCGACGCCTCCGTCTTCCTGCCTTCTTCCTTCTCGCCGGCGGGTCCCTGGAACCGTCGCTCGCCAAACGCATAGGCATCGATACAGAGCACGATGTAGCCTTCCCGAACGAGCGCCTCGCCCGTCGCAAAATTGAGCTTGGGAAACGCCCTGGTAACGACCTCCTCCTTGCCGTTTTTATATTTATTGCCGTGATAGTGATGATACAGAATTGCCGGCCCTCGCCCCTTGTGCCCCGACGGGATCAGCACATAACCAAAAACCGTACCGCCGATACCGTTGTCGAACGTAAACCGCTCCAGATCATAGCCGTCTCTTTTTTGTTTCTGCTGGATGACAGTTTCGGGTGTAAACAACTCCGGCAGGTCGCCGAGCAATCGCCACAGCGTCTTGCGTAGCTCGGCCTTTCGTTTTTCCCACGATGGAACCGACTTCGGTAGCGGCGTCTGAAAAGACGTGAATCCGCCGGGCAATAAAGAAGCTGATTTCGCCATCCTCATCCTTCCGACCACCTATTGCCTGCATATTTCATGTATGCAATCATACGCCTCTGCTTGTTCGTCCGGGCTTTGGCAATAAGTGACGACAATCAGCTTCATGCCCGGCTTCCACAGCCGCCGGACGTTATCGGCGACGGTTTCAGGATGGCCCACGATCCGTGCATTGACCATGATGCCGGTATTCGCGAACGTCTCGGCAAAAGGCTCCGGCGGATTCGGCGACGGGTCCGTAGCCGGAGAGAACGCCCCATCGACCATTCGCAAGCCTTGTATCTTCCTGATAGCCTCCACGTGGCCCGACCAGTTGCCGCAACTGTGAAACGCCGTACCTCTGAAAGCCTTCCCCAGGTACTCCACGGCCGGGGCGGCGAATTCCAGATATTGCTCGCCCGAAATCATCAATGTATTATCGTCACTCATCCCCAGCCCCTCGAAGCAGCGGCACGAGCTGTATCCGTGTCCGGGCCTGACGAGCGCTTCGCCGATGCGCTCGATCTGAAGCCGGGTAAAATCCGCCAGCAGCTCTGCAAGACGCTGAAGAATCATTTTGACCGCCTGCGGATCATCGAACATATCCATAAGGAAGCCGCTCATATCCACGACGTTACAGGCGGTATTCAAAGGCGACTGCGTGTCGGTCAGCGACATGGGAAGGGCCCCATGCGTTTTGTTCAGAAAATAGTCGATCATCTCCAGTGTGTGCCGACCGATGCGGCTTTCCGAGACCGGCGCGGGCGTGAACTCCAGCGCCTCGCGTACCGTTTGGAACCTGGGGCGGATGGCGGGGGCCTGGTTTTCTTTCCAGATGTAATCCGCGCCGAAGGCGCTGGCCACGGTGCCGATTCCGTACCAGGGGATCAGAAAATTCGGAACGTCGGCCTTGTAGTCCATGCTCTTTTGCAGCGCTCCGAGCTGCAATTGAAGTGATAATTTCATGTCCTTACAGCCGTAGGCGAAGACCTCGGCGGGGCGCATCCGCCGCCACACTAAAACGCCGGACTCGGCCCGCCAAAAGGCATCACACCGCTCCAGCAGCTCCGCCTCGTAATCTGCATACGCATCGAAATCAAACGCCTCCGGCGTCGCCGGCTCCACCGGCGTCGCCTGCACGTCCACGCTTGCCTGATTAAATCTTTCCTCAATCACGATACGAATTATGACCATCTTTTACGGTTTTGTCATAAACATTTTGAGCCGTTCACGGAAAGAATCATGAAAAATCCGGATCATATAACATTTTTCGTCGGTTTCGGCAGTTTATATGATAGAATAAATGTGTGCGTGCAAAAACAGTCCCGTATTAGAGAGAGGCAGGAACAATGTTCGAGAGGATCTTTTGCATATCGTTGGTTCTAAGCGGCTTTGCTTGTCTCGCTTTAACAAGTGGATGTCGGTCGGACACCAACACTCAGATTGAGCTGGCCCAGGCTTGTGAGAAAGATGGTTATTACCAGCAGGCCGAGCACACCTATCAAACCATCACGGCACGTCGTCCCGGCACTCCAGAAGCCTTGGCGGCGCAGAGGAATCTTGTGCTATTGTACTTCAAAATGGATAACTATGACCGGGCCGCTCGATCTCTCGGCGAGCTCATCGAAGACTATTCCGATCAGCCTGGTCTGCTGGACACCCTTCACGAAATCGTTGCCAAATACAGATATGGCTCATCACGCAGCATCCCGGGTGAAGCCGTCGAAGCATGGTACGTCCAACAACAAATACGACACGAT
>Ga0154804_1149_pt4 | contig 14646 bp, 8 predicted proteins | sample Rifle2008BG16ft_FD_105812 | JGI IMG/M metagenome (GOLD analysis project Ga0154804, IMG submission 105812) | Planctomycetes bacterium RBG_16_55_9 | reverse complement strand
GAAGAGGGAATAAGGTCAAGATACCAGGCCCTATCCTGGGGCGATATGACGACAATATCAAGATGCACCTGGATGCCATGAACAGGCATCGGGCCGAGCCAGTCACACTGCGGTACTTCCAGTACCTTGCCGCGCTTTATGCGGAAATATTCCTTGATATGTACTTCAACTGCCGGGGAAAGCTGCTTCGTGAGCTGAACAGTTTCGTTGCGGCCCGCAACAGGGCCAAATCCGCAGGAGAGCCCCTGGACAGCGAGTTCACCGAGAATGACCTGACGAAGCTGGCCTTCTGGATGGCCACGGGCAGCGGCAAGACCCTGATCATGCACTTCAACTACCGCCAATTCCTGCATTACAACCGCCAGGCGCTGGACAACATCATACTCATTACGCCTAACGAAGGGCTTTCCGAGCAGCATATCGAGGAAATGGCGGCGTCAGGCATTCCCTGCGCCCGATTCAGCCTGGAGGAAAGCGGGTTGGGCTTGAGGGAGAAGGACACAGTCCGCGTAATCGAGATCACGAAGCTCGTGGAGCAGAAACGCGGCGGCGGGGTCAGCGTCCCGGTAGAGGCGTTCGAGGGTAATAATCTTATTCTTGTCGATGAGGGCCACAAAGGAAGCGGCGGCGAGGCGTGGCGACGTTTTCGCGACGCCCTGGGCCAGACCGGGTTTACGTTCGAATATAGCGCCACGTTCGGCCAGGCGCTGACGGCCTCGCGCAATGATAAGCTGACGTCCGAGTACGGCAAAACCATCGTTTTTGACTATTCGTACAAGTATTTCCACGGCGACGGCTACGGCAAGGATTTTCACATCCTTAACCTGAGGGAAGAGACCGCTGAGGAAAAGACCGATACATTATTGTTGGGCAATCTTCTGTCTTTTTACGAGCAACAGCGATGCTTCGACGAGAATCCGGACAAACTCAAGCCCTACAACCTTGATCGCCCGCTTTGGGTCTTTGTCGGCAGCACAGTTAATGCAGTATATACAGAGGAAGGTAGGAAGCGGTCTGACGTGCTGACGGTTGCGCGGTTTCTCCAGCGTTTTCTCGAGAACAAAAAGGCGTGGGCGGTAAAGACCATCGAGAAGGTCGTGGCCGGCAAGACGGGGCTCGTTGACGCCGGCGATGAGGACGCCTTCGCCGGAAAGTTCGAGTACCTGCGGGGCTCGAAATTGGATGCTGAGAGTATCTATAGAGACATCCTTGGTCGCGTATTTCATGTTTCCACCGGCGGAGCCCTTCATATGATGGACATCCGGGGAAGTGCGGGGGAGCTTGGCCTCAAGGTCAGCGGTACGGATGATTATTTCGGCCTGATATACATCGGCGACACCGCTACCTTCAAGAAGCTCGTCGAGGAAGATGATTCCGGGATCGTGCTGGAAGACGATGTGATTTCCAGTTCGCTGTTCGACGGTATTAACGAGCCGGACAGTCAAACAAACGTGCTCATAGGGGCGAAAAAGTTCATGGAAGGCTGGAATAGCTGGCGCGTATCGAACATGGGCCTGCTGAACATCGGCCGCACCGAGGGATCGGAGATCATCCAGTTGTTCGGACGCGGTGTACGGCTTCGCGGTTTGGCTCTGAGTCTAAAGAGGAGCTCGGCTGTTGACGGCGAGCACCCCGAACATATCAAACTCCTGGAAACGCTCAACATCTTCGCCGTCCGCGCTAACTACATGGCACAGTTCCGGGAGTATCTGGAACGCGAAGGAGTGGAGACGGAGGGCTATATTGAGCTGCCCCTGGCGATAAAGCCCAACAGGGAGTTTCTCCGTAAGGGCCTGATTGTGCCGAGAATCCAGGCACAGAGGAGTTTCGAGCAAGAGTGCGATTTCTTGCTTGGCATCGACGAGGCTGCCCGCATATCAGTAGACGTGTCATTGAAGGTCCAGTCCATGCACAGCGGGACCGGAGGGCTAATAGCCGCCACCCTGAAAGCGGGACAAGAAGAGGTCATTCCGTCCGAGAGCCTGGACTTGCTTGATTGGGAAGGTATCTACCTTGACCTTCTGGACTACAAGGAGCAGAAGTGTTTCTTCAATCTTGCGATCAGACCTGGCACGCCAAGACAAATTCTCGACGCCGGGGAACCGCATCTCTATACCTTGGTTGCGGAGGAGTCTGTGGTCAGTCCCAGGACATTTTCCGAAGTGGGTTTTTTGAGGGACGCGGTGCTTTCCATTCTCCGTAAGTATGTGGAGAAGTTCTACCGTGTCCAGCAGGAGCGATGGGATTCAGACCATATGGTTTACCAGCAGCTTGATAAAACCGATCCCAACTTCAGGGACTATGTGGTGCGTATACCCAGGTCGGCAACTCGGCTAATCGCGGCTGTCAAGAAGCTCATTGATGAAGGGGACAGGATATACAGGCAGGAGACGAGAGAACTGCCCAATGTTTATTTTGACCGCCACCTTTATCAGCCACTGCTCATAAAACCAGCAGAAGCCGTTGAGACTGTTCCGGAGGGCCTGAATCCGAATGAGCAGCGATTCGTGCAAGACCTCCGGGATTACGTGCATCGGGAAGCAGGGAAATCTCTGGCTTCAAAAGAGATATTTCTGCTGCGTAATTTGAGTCGCGGAAAGGGGATCGGCTTCTTTGATAGCGAAGGATTCTATCCCGACTTCATCTTGTGGATTAAAGACAAGAAGAAACAGAGAATCATCTTTGTCGAGCCACATGGCATGTTATTGGAAAAAGCATACGAAGTTAGCGACAAGACAACCTTGTACGAGAGGCTGAAGAGTTTGTCCAAAAAATGGGGGGAAAAGGCAGACACAAAAGATGTGGTGGTGGACGCCTTCATTATCTCAGCAACATCGTATGACAAGTTGCGGGACTATTATGGCGATGGTAAATGGAGCATGCAGCAATTTGTGGACGCCCACATCCTTTTCTTCGAACGGACGAAAGAATACGATTATGTTAAGAAACTTTTTGAACAAAGCAGATCGACGAGGTAATCGAGTCCCCCGGCGGCTGGCCCATCCATTGACCATTTACTATTTACTAATGACTAATGACGATTGAGCATTGACGATTGACTATCTATCTGCGTTTTCCGCGTTCATCCTTCGACTGCGCTCAGGACGGCGTCTGCGGTTAAGGTTCGTCGCTCCCCTCGGCTGCACTCGGGGCAGGCTCTACTCGTGAATCGTCGCTCGTCAGTTATCTCTCGCCAAAGAATTTTCGTGTTCATTCCCATTCGACTGCGCTCAGAGCTTGCCCCATTCGGCTTTGCTCGGGGCAGGCTGTGGCTAAAAATCGAACTCCTTGACAAAATCCTCGAAATCTTCTTATCAGAACAGCCGGAATGGACGTTAACTTATCGGGGAATGGGGAATGGGGAATGGTGACTCGTGACTCGTGACTGGTGACTCGTGGCTTGGGTCTCGGATCTCGGGTCTCGTTGCTCGATGACGGAAGACGGATGACAGAGGACTCAGAGCAATAGTCAATAGTCATTGGTTGTTAGTCATTGGTTATTGGTCAATGCAATAGGCATACTAAATACCAAATACTAACGACTAAATACTATTAGTGGGCTTTGTCAAGAAAATGAAATGAACACCTCACAAAAAATGTACCCCCTATGGGGCAAGGCTGACACATGCTTTAATTTTCCGTCCTTGGGTAGACTCCTGATATGAAGCCCTTGCTGTACCTGGAAACGACGATTCCAAGCTACCTGATGAGCAGGCCCAGCCGCGATCTGATTGTCGCCGAGGTTCGCCAGATCAAGCAACGGTTGGTAGCCCGGCACAATTACGACGCCGAGGCGATGCTGCGGGACGCGATGCGTCGTCAGGGGCGACAGGATAGGAAGGTCGTAACCCTCGCCAAACATCCGGCGCGCGACAACCACAGGTAGCAGATGAAGAATAGGGTGTGTCCGGAATATTCTCAATATTCCCGTAGGGTGGCGGCTCGCCCCACTATCTTCGGTTTGTGAAATGTGTAGGTGTGACCCCAATATTCTCCCCACGCCGTGCCTCCCTGATAAGTCGAACTACCGGTTCAGTCCGGCAGGGCCGGTTGTAGATCCTTTGTCTCTACTAATCCTATCACGCCGTCACCAATGGCCACCAAGCCGTAGGGCGTGCTTATAAATCTGCTCACCGCTTTACCATTGAGGATATCATTATCAAGGATCTGGGCTTCGTCAACACTCTTGCTGGGCTGGATGATCAATATCTGGGTCTGGCCCCACCGTGCCCATAATCGGCCGTTATGGAAGGTGCCAGTTGAGAGATGGCGATTGTAGCCGCTAAGACCGGGATAGGGGTCCCACTCTATCCGTTTCATCGTCTCAGAGTCGAAGTCAAATTCTGTAATTGGTGAATGAGGCGCCCTGGACCACAGCCACCACCTCCCGCCGAAATCCGCTACGTGCAAGTCGCTGGCGTCAGAGAATGTTTTTCCGTCTCGGAAATGCTTCAACGCTCGAGTGTCGATATTCATCTTCCACAATCCCGTCCAATCGTCTGTTCGCGTGCGTCTCGGGAATTCAGGATCGCGTACCACAAAAAACAGTTTATTCGGCGGCATGAGCGTCAAGTCGTGCAAAGTGTACGGTCGTCCGGCATTAAAAGGCGTTTTTCCTTTCAGAGTGCTACAGAAAATGGTCTCCCACTGCCCGGTCCGGGTCTCGTAAAGACCTAAACCGCTCTCCTGCCCTCTGCCGCCGTAGGCTATCCAGAGCTTATTTCTATCGTGAGCTATTGATGTAATTGAGGTCGAAGGCAGGCCGTTTTCCCATGTCAACACCTTTGGATTTTTCAGAAATTCTTGACCGGTTTCAAGGCTCCCCGGCAGCTCCACGAGGCCGACACCGCCAATAGACAAGCACGTCTTGCTTTCACATACCACCATATCTGTCAGGAAAGCAGGTGCACTGGGCGATGGGACTTCGGTTTGCCACCTTGCAATCGGTTTGAGCTTTGCCAGGTCTATGCCTGCAAGCTCGATCCGAATCTTCCGATCAATGCGATCTCCTATGTTGGCAACCCACAGCATGTTTCCCAGAAGTCTGGCCCGCAGGTAGCGGTCGTAAAAAAGAGTTCGTGAGAACGTTTGGGCCGGCTGCTCTTGTCGGTCGGTCTGCAACAGGAGGGTCACGGAAATGCCTGCCGGTTTGAGGACGGAGTCTACGCCGGTATAATACCGCCGGATGAAGGCCTGGGCGTCTCTTAGGTCTTTCATGGCCTTTGCGACTTGTTCGTCGTTCTGACGCATTTGTAGAACTTTAGCTATTCTCTCTTGGAGGTCATGGTAGCGTTTGGCTGTCTGGGGTGTGGCGTCAGGATGGAACCTGAACTTCACGCCAGGCTCCCAGAGGATCAGGTTATCAATGTCCTTGTCGGCGATCAGCAGCCCGAAGATTTCTTCCCATACGTCAGCCAACTCACTTTCCTCGACTCCCCTGAAAATCACGTCTTCTATCAAGCACTGTTTCATCCGTCGGCGGACAAGTCGCTTTATGAGATCATCCAGCGGTTCATTTGGCGTCTTGAGGTCCTTCTGAAGGACTTCCAGCGCCTTATGGCAACAGCGTTTTGCCTCGGAGATGTCTTCTTTTTCCTGCGCGTACCGATATCCCATCGATAAAGCGGCATAGCTGTAAAATCGCACAACCGGGTCATCAATCTTTGTTAGGTTTTCGAGGTACCGTCGCCAGAGTTTCGGGAATTGATTGTCTTCGTCCTTCAATTGTGTTCGGCCGCGACTATCCGGTAATTGCATCACGGGTGGAAGGTAGAATGCCTGATCACAGGCGTAATACCGCTCTTTCGCCGATTGGATTTGGCCTCCCAGGTCCGGCGGCATAATAATTTCAGCAAAGATCCTTTGGATGTTGGCTATTAACTCTTCAGGCTCATCGGAGCTGGCCCATACCAGTTGCATCCTTATCAGCGAATTCTTTGGAGGGAAATCCTCATCCAACACCTCTCGCTTGAGGGCTGCATCCAGGGTCTCGACCCAGATGCTGCGATTGGCTCGATTGATCTGCCTGATTTGCTCGCTCGCCACTGAAACGGGGCTTGTAAAATAGCCTCTGCCGCCCGCTCCAACTCCAAGCGGACCTGCCCATTGAGAGGAGATATCATGCACCGATAGTGAACCGCTCTCGTATCCATCCCGAATCTGACGCACGAGGCGCGAAACCAAATTAGCTAATTCCAGATCTGAATAATCGGAAAATCCCGTTCCTCTGGGACGGTAGGATTTCCCCTCGCGAAAGCGTGCATTCCATTCATTTGCGAAGATGGCTCTGGTATAATACAGGTTCCCGGGCTGCAGGGCACTGGCTGTTTCCAGGGGTGCCATTGCGTCGGCGTACCTTGCGTGCGCATACAGCAAATGTCCCTGTTGGAAGAATTCTTCCGCCTCCTGCTCCGGCTGCCATCGGCTCGCCGGCGGTGAGTCCACCAATTCCCGGATCATCTTGTCTGCGACCTGATCTACCGCAAGTGATGGCTCGTCGGGCTTTATCGAGACTGTAAACGCCGCCACTTCGTCCCCCGATGCTCGCTTGAGCTGGAGCTTCATCTCCAAATCTTTGTCTTTGCCCCGCTCCAAATAGCCGTCGATCAAAACCGCCGAGCTCCAAAACGCGGCGTCTTCGCCTTCGGCCAGCAGCGTCTCCCGGCGCAGGACCGCTAGGTCTTCCCGCTCCAGCATGACGATCCGCGGTTCCGTACTCAGGCGAACGGAGAGCATGCCCGGCATGACTCTTGTCAGCCACCGATGACCGTCGCCCAGTTGGACACTGTGGACTTCGACGATGCCTACGGGGATTGCCTGACCGGGTGGCAGAGTTAGCTTGCCGGCCGCGGCAATTACTTTGTCTATCACCCTGTTCACCGTCTCGGCATAGCTCGCGGCATCCAGCGGCTCGAAGCCGTCCCAGAGGCGCAGTCCATGCCTGGTTTCCACGAGCCGGACGCGCACGAGCTCACTCTTTTCTTTTTCTTTGCTCTCGTCGGCTTCTGCGCTGAGCAGCACAAAAGCTTCCGCCCGGAGCAACCGGCCCGCTTTTATCGTCGCATTTCTGTCAAAAAGACTGGTGATACTCCACCGCTGCTCGGCTAGAATCTTATCGATCTGAGCCCGCTCCAGAACGTGAACGCCTTGTGTATGCGAAAGCCGCGACTCCAGCAGCGAGACCAACGGTGACTTGTCTAAATCAAACGCCTTATCTGCGATTATGGCAATATGGACTGTTTCATTTGCCCTGACGGCGGCAGGACATACAAAGAATAAGATAGTAGCAGCTAAAAGTGCACTGACGCCTTTGACCTGCATGAACCTTTACTCCTATCTATTCTTCGAATTCTTCACGGTTTTCAAGCTCTTGAGCGAGTTTTTCGATAAGTTTGATCGCCAGCTCGCGGGCGGCGGCCTGGAGGGCCGTCTTGGCGGCTATGGTCTCGGACAGGTCCACGGCCCGCCGCGTGGTTCGCTCGGACGTGATGATCTTGTGGCTCTCGCGCTCGGTCGCCTGGACCTCCAGCCGGGCGGCACAGCTTACTAATCCGCCGACGCGCGTCCCGAACTCACTGAAACCTTCACCCGTTATGATCACGTCAACGCCCGCCAGGCTGAAGTCTTTGGCCCACTCCTGGAGGGTCTCTTTCCTGGCTTCAATGACCGTAAAGCCGGTTTGCTTGAGAGCTTTCTTTATCTCGGTCTGGGCCGCGGGATCGGCGACGGGACGATTGACGTGGACTTCCCCAATCATGACGGCAACGGTCGGCAGGTCTCTGCCTTCGAGCCGTTTCGCGAGCGCATCGAGTCTATTTTGAAACTTCTCCGATTTCGGAAGCAACTGCGGCGCCCATTCTTCCAGGCCGCCGGCAAGCTTGTCCACAAGCTGGTCTATGACGTCGGAGAGATTGCTCTCCAGCTTGCCCTTGGCGATCACGCCCTTGACCTGGCTGGTTTCGACTCCGACGATCTTGGCAACGATGTAAAGGTCCCGATCCACGGCGAACGCCCTCCCGAAGACCATAATCCTGGCTCCCGCCATCTTACCGACCTTGACGGCCTGGTTGGAATCGACCATCCCGGCCAGACTCAACTGGTGCTCCTTGAGCAAATCTTCCAGCTTCTTGCGCTCCACCAACTGAAACTGGTCGTAAACGCTTAATCGAGCAGTGAGAATATCAACCAACTGCCGGCCGAGGTCGGGATTGCCGGGCGCCTGCGACTCGAAGTCGATAATCGCAACAGTCACACTGTTTACCGTTTTTACTTCTGCGGCGATCTTTTCCTGCCCGTTTTCTGACGGAGTCACCGAGTTTACATCCCCGGCGTTTAGAACACCGGCCGGCGGCAGCAAAGAGATGGCAAGAATTGTGAGGATACGTGTGGTTTTCATAATGGGCTCCTTTCGCTGTCCGGATGGGTTCGATTTTCTCTTGAATCAATAATATGATCTGCATATTTCAATAGGTTTTTCAGTAATATCACACTTCGCGGATCATTTCGGCCCGTGACGGGGAGTTGACAATAGATTGTCGTTTGCCGTGCCTGCCGTAAAGAACACAGGTAGCTATAGATATTTTTTTGGCCGTCCTCCACGACTTCCGTGATATAAGATTCTATGGTCTTGCCCACGTCGGTGTCTTTCCTGGTTTTTACAAAGACAGTATTTTCCACCAATTTCATGATATCGACCACATCGAGATCGTTCAGCAAAAGGCTGTTAGCATCGCATTTGACATTTAGCGGGCGATTATTCTCTACCGGAATTTCGAGCCTGGTTTCTTTCGGAAACTGCTTTTGTTTCAGGTAAATGACAATCGGTTTGTATTCGACCGACATAAGCCTTTCAGTGAGCCGCCGAACGCTGTTTGAATCGACATCCTGACCGATAAAGACAATATCCGGCGAGCCGAAATCTCTGGCGAGCTGAAAAGTCGCGTCAACGGTTTTGACCTCCAGCTTATCGAAGATCTCCTGCAATACGCCTGACGTATCGAACGTCCATACGAGTTTTTTCCTGACGGATTCTCCCGGATACGGCTCGATGGGAGGCCACAAAGTGAAGGGGATTTCCCGGGACTCAAAGAAATCTCCGCCGATCAGCCATTCGCATCGGCAGAGTCCGCCGGTCCTCGCAGACACTTCGGGGAATTCAAGCTCAAAAACAGTTGGGCCTTTGTCGGATGCCGGCACAACGTGTCTGCGAATAAGCGTCCCGGCGGTAAAAACGCTCACCCTGAACCGGTAATCGTCCAACATCCTGGCCCGGCCGGTCAATTCCATCGCCAGATGTATCTTGCCGGGCGTGTAGATGGAATCCTGTTTTAGCGCCATTTCAAATCCGCCGAAGCCGTCTGCCCGGCAGGGCCGATCAGGCAAAAATATTGCCGCCAAAACAAATGAGACGATGAGAATTCGTTTTTTCATAATGCACCCCCTTATCTGGAATGATTCCCGGTTTCAATAAGCCCTACCGTTCCCTGGCCGATGGCGATGAGCCCGTATGGCAAATCAAGAAATTGAAACACCGGCTCGCCGTCCAGAATGTCATTGGTAATGATCTTCGCCTCCTCAAAGGATCTGCCGCGCTTCAGAATCGCTATTTGGGCCCTACCGAAACGGACCCACAATTCATCCTCGTGAATTGTGCAACTCGACAGGTCCACATTCCCGAGCGAGTACACGCCCAGCGGCATTCCGTACATTAATGCCGCTGGAACGAAGAGATTGTTTTGGTGATCGACCGAGGGTAGAGATCCCTCTCTCGACGAATCTCTCGATCGGGAGTTCAGTATGTGAAACGTCTCTTCCGACTTGGGATCGAGCTCGATGAGGAGATCAGCCATCTTACAGAGGTAAGTCTCGTTCATGGGCTCAATATGTATCCAGGGATGGGCCCATTTGGACGTGTAGGGTAAAATACACTTTAACTCACCGGTTTCAGTATCTATACGCCACAATCCTTCATACCGGTGTATTTCAGAAGAGCCAAGACTGTTCAGCACGAAAAACAGCTTGCCGGGCAATGGCAATGTCAACTGTGAAAGCTTGTAGGGAAAACCCGAACCCCAAGGCGCCTCTCCTTTGAGCATGCTGCAAAGGACAGACTTCCAGTGCCCGGTTTTCGGATCGTACAGTCCCAGCCCGCTCTCCAATTTTTCACCGCCGTAAGCGATCCATAGGCAACTTCCATCAGCGACAATGTCCGTAATGAAGTCTGAAGGTAGACCGTGATCCTGCTGTGTCAAAATCCTCGGTGCCTCCAGCCACTCGCGACCCTCGACCAGATTCCTGCGAAATTCCAGTAGACCGCCGCCATGCGTGGAGACATAGACCACCTCTTCGCCTGGTACAATGCCCGTCAATTTGACGCCCCGTCTAAATGAGATATCGCCCTGCCATTTTGCGCAGACGGTCTTTCGTGTTAAATCAACAACCCGAAGGCTTGCCACGCCTGGCCAGGTTTGTGTCCCGTCACGATTAGGATGACCCAGGCCCCAAGTGCCCAAAGCCATCCAGATCCTGTCACCATCGAGCTTTACCTGTAAGGGTGACAGGTCCGTCCGTAGTCCGTCCGGCCAGTCCTTTCGGCTTAGCAAAATGGTAACGTCAAAGTCCGAGCGGCTGCCCGTCAAAACGAGCTGCGGATACTGCGCTTTGATGCCTGCCTGACAATCATGCAAACGACGCAGCGCACTTTTCATTTCTCTTTTATTCGTTTGATTCTGCAGAACAGTGCCAACTCGGTCAAGAAGTTCATAATATCGTCTTGCCGAGTCTGGTGACAATTTCAGAAAATCAATGTTCAGACGGCGGTCGCCGAGGTCCCATGCCGCAAGCGAATTCGCGTCGCCTTTTTCTATCGAAAGAGCGAGCACATTTTCCAAAACGCCAATCAGTCTGTCCTGCTCATTTGTCATGATTTCGGCGAGAATATCCGCCAGATCGCCGAGAAGACGGCTTTTCACGAAAGCATTCCCCCTGATACTTTCATCGGATAACACACTCAATGCTTTATAGAAGTACTCCAGTGCCGGCTCGATACTTTTTCTCTCCGTTATGTAGGTCATGGCGTGATAGAAGCTCGCCTGGCCCAAACAAGTGTAGAAACGTACAATAGGATCGGAGGAAATCAGCAATTCGTTGAGGTACTTATGCCCAAGATAAGTAATACGCTCCGCCGAATCCAATAAATGCGCGGCTTCGACGGTCTCCGCAGACTCTAACACAAAGATATCACGTAGAACCCTATCGCAGATATCACAACGCAGGTAGGTGTTTTCGATCTGCCCACCCATCTCCGGCGAAAACAAGACCTCTGAACAGAATTCCTTAAGATGAGCTACCAGCTCATCAGGATCATCGTAACCAACCCAGATCAAACGAGCTCTTTGGGCAAACAGAAAAGCTGGGGGGCGTGGTCGTTGTTTGCTCCACGCTTTGTCCAACGTCTCGACCCAGATGCGACGATTCACTCGATTGATTTGTCTGACTTGTTCGCCAGATACGGACACCGTATTCGTGAAGTAAGAGAGTGAAGATAACTCCGTGCCAAGCAACCTACTCCATAGTGATAGCTGGGACATCGAATTGGTCCTCTCATATTCACGCTGAATCTGAGCTACCAGACGAGAAACCAGTTCCGCCAACTCCAAATCTGAGTAGTATGAAGGACCAAGCGGACGTAAAACTGGTCCTTGATGTATCTTGCATCGCGACGTCCATTCGTTTTTGAAACGCGCCGTGGTATAGGCTACATTCTCAGGCTGCAATGCACACGCCGTCTCAAGCGGGACCACCGCCTCCGCATAGCGCTGATGGGCAGACAGCATCGTGCCTTGCTGGTAGAACTCCTCTGCTTCTTTCGCAAGATTCCATTGAGTGGAGGGTGGAGAATGCCGCAGTCGATTTATAATTTCGGCGGCTGCTCGGTCAATGGCTGACGAAGGCTCATTCGGGGTAACTGCGACATTGAAGGTGGCGATATCCCGGTTTTCCGCCTGTCGGAGATGGAGCATCAATTCTACGCCGCCATTTTTGGGCTGCAAATAGCCGTCAATGAGGACCGCCGACCTCCAAAACTCCGAGTCCTTTCCGTTTGTCAGCCATTTTTCATCGAGCAGGAGTTTCAAATCCTCTCGTTCCAGCATAATGATCTCCGGCTCCCTGCTCAGGCGGACCGACAGCAGCACGGGCAAAGCTCTTTCCAGGAGATGATGCCGCGCACTTAACTGGACCCGATGAATATCGACGATGCCCACGAGGACGGCCGGCCCAGCGGCCGTATTGAGCTTGTCCATGATGGTGACGATATTTTCGATGATTCTTTCCGTGACCTCTTCGAACTTGGAGCTTTCCAACTCCTCAAACCGGTCCAGAAGCCGCAATCCGTGGGCCGTCTCTGCCACGCGAATTCGGATTAATTGTCCTTTCGGCAAATCATTCGGTTCGGATAAAACCTCATTGGCTTCATTGCGAGACGACGGCGGCGGTTCTGCAGCAACGTTTGAGTTTTCCCGAGAGAGTAGAACAAAGGCATCGGCCCGCAAAAGCCGGCCTGCTTTGACAACGGCCTTACGCTCAAGCAATCCGGCAAGACTCAACTGCTGCTCGGCCAGAATCCGGTCGATCTGAGTCCGCTCCAGAACGACAATGCCTTCGACATGCGAAAGCCGGACCTCCAGCAGCGAAATCAAAGGAGATTGATCCAACCCCGCCGACTTATCCGCAACCAGTGCAATATTTAACGTCTTTTCCTGCTGACCGGATGAATAAGAGGCAAAATATAAAACCAGGATTAATAATAAAATGTTTCGTTTCATAAGATCTTCGCCATTGCTTTGAAACAAAATATCTGCCCATTTTCAGATATTGCACGCTGGCTGACCAACGGCATTTATGTTTATCCAACGGCCGTTGGCCCGAAGACGAACAAGTGAAGTAAACGAATCCTTCGCGATAGTCACGGTCTGGCCGGCCTGTGAGCCGTTATTAACTCGGGCGTTTATCTCGACGGTAATCCCGCCATTGCTCGCAATCAACGGTTTAAGAGAAATCTTCATCGCCGGTCCCTCAGCGATGGACGTGCTAAAGCTGACATGCTGGCCGGAAAACGTAACCACATCGTAATATCGACGCTTAAAGTCCCGACCTTCGACATGGACCGCCAAGCGTACAATGATAAGCTTGTTCGCATCCGCTGCCTCATTTGCCCCATTGTCAACGCCGATTTCACCTTTCCCGCCGGACTCAACCACCATCCAGGGGGAATGTTCTCCGAAGAGCTGACGTACATGGGAAAATGCCATGCTTAGCTCAGTTAATTCGTCCCGGCGCAGAAGATACTCGTTGGCTGACTCATTTTGTTCCCGAACGCCTTTGGCGTTAAAGAGAGCATAAGCCAGCATAGCCGAGACGATAGCCAAACACGCCGCAAGAGCCAACGCCATCCGGCGCCAGAAAACGGTGTTTCGATCTTGCCGCCTGATAAAAACAGACGGCGTTCCGTGGCCAAATACCCTCTGGTCAATACGTGTGCGCAAAGCCTCCCACGAGTCGGGAGGCTGGATTTCGTTGTGAGCGTCTCTGAGAACACCACTAATAACGTCATCTACTCTTTCGTCGGTACTCATTGCAAAGGTCCTTGTACTATACCAGGTCTTGCAGTTTTACGCGCAGCCATCCTCTTGCCGCCTGCAAATGCCGGGAAACGGTGGCCTCCGAAAAATCCAACATCCCGGCGGCTTCTTTCTGGGTAAAACCTTCGACGAGAACAAGAAGGGCCACCGACCGCATCGGCTCAGGCATTGTCCGGAGCCGTTCCTGGATGATCACGGCCCGTTCACCGCTGGACAACCTCTCGAACGGCCGACAGTCTTCATCCTCGGTGAGTTCGCTCGCAGCGTCTGCAGATACTCTTTCGGTCAGTTTTTTTTCACTTCTGACCTCTTTGATGCGTTGGCGCGCCAAATTAGCGGCTATCATAAAAATCCACCCTCTGAAACGATGGCCGTCTCTTAACTTCCCGATGCCGTCAAACGCCCGCAAAAACGTCTCCTGGCAAACGTCATCCGCGTCCTGGTGAGTGCCCGTGCACTGATACGCAAAGCGATATATGTTCTTGTGATACATCTCAATCAAGATGGCGAACGCGGCTTTATCGCCGGCCTGACTTGCCTTAACTGCCGCCATTTCGTCCATAGTCTGTCCGAGCGGATCTCAAGCGAGGCGGCACGTGCCGCCTTGTGGCTCCATCAATATAGATTTCTCTGCGTCCAAAAAATTTCAGAAAAGCACGTCTCTCGTTCATTTTACCCCAATTTGGTGCGTTTTTTCTATGAATTTCCAGGGAAAAAGGCAGGGAGAGTATGAGGGTCACATCTTTTTTACAACTTATTGAGTGCCTTAAAATCAAGAAACCCATGGCATTTACTATTTACTATTGACGATTGACTATTGTGCCATTGACTATCGAGTATTGACTGTTTCTTCGTGGCAAGAGTTTTTGTTGTGATATCGAATGTCGAAGTATAAAAGCCGTGTTAATCGGTGTGAATCCGTGTCAATGATTAGTCGTTGGTCGTTAGTATATGGTATTTAGCTTTTGGTCATCTTCGTGCTCTTCGTGCCTTCGTGGTGAGGATT
>Ga0154804_1147_pt10 | contig 14646 bp, 10 predicted proteins | sample Rifle2008BG16ft_FD_105812 | JGI IMG/M metagenome (GOLD analysis project Ga0154804, IMG submission 105812) | Planctomycetes bacterium RBG_16_55_9 | reverse complement strand
TGCGCTTGCCGAAGCTGTTGGCGAAGAAATCGCCGACCGGCGCTTCCACGGCCGGGCGCTCGCCGCCGTCCCAGTACATCCGCAGCAGCATTTCCTGGTGATTAGCCGAGCCGTTCTTCGCCCACGGGTGGGGATCGGGACCGAGGAACGTCATCCAGACGTGCGTGATGACTCCCGGCCCCTTCACGTCCATTAGCACTTTCGTTTCGCCGGGAGGGACGTTTTTGTTGTCCCAGTTGCTTTGCGGGTCCGGCTCGCCGTTCGGATCGTATTTGCCGTCCGGGCCGATCTTGTGCGTCGAGGTCGCCCTCATGCTGCGTCCCTCGTGCGGCCGGGCCAGGTCGGCCAGCAAGTCCGCAAACGAGACTTCTGACAGGAATGGCCAGAGTAGAAAACTCAAAGCCAGGAGGGAACACTTCCCCTTCAAAACGTGGCAGCGGGTCCAAATCATTTGCTCACCTCGTTAATCTAATTGCCTCTTGATCGCCTGAGAGCCGTAGCCGTAGGATGGGCAGGTTTCCTGCCCATGCGGTTCAATTTGACAGCATGGGCAACAAGTTGTCCATCCTACCTTCTTCATAACTGTCTTTTGATGGCCTGAGCATGGATGAGCTCGAATAGGGCCTTAACAAATTCGCTGTCCAGCCCAAGCCGCTCGCCTCTGGCGATATGGTCGGCCAGCAGGTTCTCCCATCGGTCAAGCTGAAGAACCGTAATACCATGCTGTTGCTTGAGCTTGCCGATCTCCTCGACCCACTTCATCCTCTCGGCCAAGTCCTGGATGATCCGGGCGTCCACATGGCTGATCTCGGCGCGCAGTTGAGCCATTTTTCCCTTCACGTGCTTATCCGCCACCGTGGTGTGGCGCGCCCGAAGCCGTTCGAGCAGCTCGATCAGGACGCGGGGCGTGATCTGCTGCTTCGCGTCGCTCAACGCCCGGTCCGGATCGATGTGCGTCTCGATCATAAGACCCTCGATGCCCAAGTCCAACGCCGTCTGCGAGATTGGCTCGATGAGGTCTCGATTGCCGCCGATGTGGCTCGGATCGCAAATCAACGGCAGATTCGGCAGAAGCCTCTTGAGCTCGATGGGAATCTGCCAGTTCGGATGGTTGCGGTACTCCATCTCCACGTAGGTCGAGAAACCCCTGTGGATCGCGGCCAGCTTTCTTATCCCGGCGTGATACAGCCTTTCGATCGCGCCCAGCCACAGACCCAGCTCGGCGTTGACGGGATTCTTGACCAGCACGGGGATATCCACGCCCTTCAGCGCATCGGCGATCTCCTGGACCTGGAACGGATTGACCGTCGTTCGCGCCCCGATCCATAGAATGTCCACCCCCTTGTCGAGGCACAGTTCCACGTGCTGGGCGTTCGCCACCTCGGTGGTCGTGAGCAACGAGGTCTCGGCCTTGACGGCCTTGAGCCATTCCAAACCAACTCTGCCTATTCCCTCGAAAGAGTTGGGGCGCGTACGCGGCTTCCAGACGCCCGCACGGAACACCTTCACATGGGGGCACTTCGACAATTCCCGCGCCGTCGAAGCGACCTGCTGCTCGGTTTCAGCGCTGCAGGGACCCGCAATCACCCACGGAACCCTGTCAATCTTCAGCCAGCCGGCCAGCTCCGACAAATTCCGGCTGATTGTCTTTATGTTCTCAGGCATAACTCATAAATTATAAATCAAAGGACTCCAAACACACAAAGCTAAAAAGGATGGCAATTTCGAGATGAATCTGCTATCATACCTTGAAAGTATAGGAATTTGTATTAGACACTGATTAACACGGATTTACACTGTATTTTATTTATTTCTTAACCGTGTTAATCTGTGTAAATCCGTGTCTAAGAAAAGTCCCGATGCACGTCTATCGGGATGAATCCGTGTCTGTGGAACGAATATGGAAAACACTGGATAAATATTCGTGGAGGAATAACAACGATGTCTGGGAAAAAAGCATTCACACTTATCGAATTGTTGGTGGTCATCGCCGTGATCGCCCTGCTATTGGCGATTCTCCTGCCGGCTCTGAACCGGGCCAAAGAGCAGGCGCAGCGGGCCGTATGCCAATCCAACCTGAAGAATTATACGGTCGCGATCCTCATGTACACGGGGGACAACGACGACAAATTCTGCGATCCGCGCAGTTGCTATTTTACGCAGATGTCCGCTTACCCCGTGGAATCGGGTTTGGCCAGCCCGATCCACCTGCGATGGTGCAACGGGGACCTGTATCTCAGGAACCACCCCGACTACGCCAGCCCGTTCTTTGCCTATCTGCAGGACGCCCGGTCTTTCCTCTGTCCGACGTTTTCCCGCATCGCCCACCAGGCCTCCCAGGATCACTTCTATCAAGCCGACGCCGGCAACCTCAAAAATTATCTGCCCTGGTACAACTACACGATGAACGCCTATCTGGGCAGCCTGGATAGCGGCGTTGCAAAATCGAGGGTGCTCAAGCTGGCCGAAGTCAAACACCCCGCCCAAACGTATTCTTTCACCGAGGAAAGCGCCTTAGTGGATACGCAGTATAACGTCTCGGGACTCAACGACACGTACATGATCCCGGGCAACGATTCCATGATCGCAACCTGGCTAAACCAAACCGGCAGCTACCAGCTCATCAAGCCGGGTCCTGAAGGCGTGGGTCAGTTCTGGGACGTGATCGCCGGATTTCATCACGCCCCGGCCGGCAATCAGTTGGGAGGCAGGGGCAATTGCGCCTTCCTTGACGGCCACATCAGCGCCCATTTCCGCGAGGAGACGTTCCCATTAGCCTGGCCTCATTAGATATTTACTATTTATGATTTACTATTTACAAATAAGGCACGAAGGTGCGACCAGCCAAATACTATATACCAACGACCAAAGACTAATTATTGACACAGATTTCACGGTTCTAATTCACACTTTTTCAGAGAATTCTTCATATTTTTTCTTATCAGACCTGCCGGAGTGGACGTTAATTAAATAGTGGATAGTCATTAGTCGTTGGTTTTTAGTCGTTGATCGTTGGTCGATGGCCCTTAGTCTCTCTGCAAAGGAAGAATCCGGTTGATTTTCGTTCGGTCGGGTGCTAAAGTCTGGCGTCGTGGGAGATGCGGCCCGCAAGGTGGATTTTTGAGAGTTGCGATATGGCGGAAATGAGTAAGAAGAATGGACTGAGGCCCTCTGAGAATCCTGTTCAGAAAATGAGCGGTCGCTCATTTAATCCGCAACAGGAGCTTCTTGAGCTGTTGAAGCTAAAATGCCCGGAGGTTTTTGCGGAAGGGAAGATCGATGCCGGCAAATTGAAACAGACCCTCGGCGAGGAAATCGAGACCAATAATGAGCGCTACGGCCTGACCTGGGCGGGCAAATCCGAGTGCTTCCGCCATATTCAGGAAACGACAACCTCTACGCTCAAGCCCTGCCGGAGCGAATCCGTTGATTTCGACACCACTGAGAACATCTTCATCGAAGGTGATAACTTGGAAGTCCTCAAAATCCTTCAAAAGACGTATCAGAACAAGATCAAGATGATTTATATCGACCCGCCGTACAATACGGGCAACGACTCTTTCATTTACCCCGACCGCTTCAAAGAGGAAAAAGAGGACTACGAACAAAGAGCGGGGATAAAGGACGCCGAAGGACTTCTGACAAAAGACGGCTTCTGGCGTAAAAACTCCAAAGACGCAGGCCACTTCCATTCAAACTGGCTTTCAATGATGTATCCCCGCCTGTTTCTTGCCAAGAATCTCCTCCGTGAAGACGGTGTTATCTTCGTCTCAATCGACGACAACGAAGTCCATAACCTCCGTATGATAATGAACGAGATCTTCGGGGAAGAGAATTTCATTGAGCAAATTGTTTTAAAGAATAAAGCAGGAGCGGGGGCAAAACCTAAGGGCTTCATAACTGTCCACGAATACGTCATTTGCTACGCCAAGAACGCTGAGGGTATTGCAGGGATAGGAACGCCATATTCAGAAAAGATTTTGAAGATGTATAACAAGAAAGACGAGCATTTTGCAACTCGTGGGCCTTATGGTACATGGGCACTTTCAACAACAAGCATGGATGATCGCCCAAATCTAAGATTTCCCATTCATTACCAAGGCGAAGAAATTTGGCCAGATAAACAATGGCTTTGGTCACAAGAACGGGTTGGCGAGGCTCTGAAGAAAAATGAATTAGTCTTCAATAAGAAAAAAGAGGGGACATGGTCTGTAAGATTTAAGAGATATTTGAAGGACGAGGAAGGCAACGCAAATGAAGGAACCCCAACTTCGTTTTTTGATGGTCCTTATACACATGAAGGCACACGAGAAATGGATAGCCTTTTCGAACAGAGAGTTTTTGATTTTCCTAAGCCAACTGGACTCGTTAAAAAGCTATTTGGATTAAAGTTTAACCAGTCAGAAGAAGGGGGCGACACTTATCTCGACTTCTTTGCCGGTTCGGGGACGACTGCCCATTCCGTAATGGCCCTAAATGCCGAAGATGGAGCAAATAGGAAGTTTATCTGCGTTCAGTTGGCGGAACCATGCGAACAAGAGAGCGAGGCGTTCAAGGCGGGGTTTAAAACAATCGCCGATATCGGCAAGGAGCGGATCCGCAGGGCGGCCAAGAAGATAGAAAAGGAGATAGAAGGAAATCTCAACTTTGACAAGAACAGGCTGGATTTGGGATTCAAGGTCTTTAAGCTCGACCAGAGCAATTTCAAGCAGTGGCGAGAGAACGTCAAAACGGGCGAGGAGCTCAAAGAGCAGATGCGCATGTTTGTTGACAACGTCAAAAAGGGCGCAGCAAGCGAAGATATGCTCTTTGAGATAATCCTTAAGAACAGCAGGTTCGATTTGAATGTCGCCACAGAGAAAAGAAACTATGATGGGGTAGATTATTATGTTTTAGCCACAGAGCACACAGAGGACACAGAGAATAGTAAAGAAATTGTTTGCCTTGATATGAAGGTTACGAAGAAGTTCGTTGATAAGGTCTTGGCGGAGAAGCCGGAAAGATTTACGTGTCTGGATGTTGCTTTTAAGAATAACGACCAGTTGAAAACCAACACCGCCCTGCAAATGGAAGGGGCGAAGATAGAGTTTAAAGTGATATGAGAAGCCACAGAGGGAATTTGTAAAATGTATGAACCTGAAAAGAGCTTAAAGAACGCACAGAAACTATTGGATGCTTCTGAACTTGAAAATGTTATATCCTTCAGAATAGAACCTGATAATGGATGCTGTTGTTCACACTGTTGGCCTTTGGTCTGGCAAGGAGTAAACAAATTAATATATCCTCAGGGTCCGATTGAACATGAAGGGCAAAGTCTAATTAAGATTGATAATGAGAGATATATATTGAAGCAGAATGAGAGCGGCCCAGAAATTATGCTGCTGATTTGCGCCTCTTTGAACTTGATAACTTCCGCAATAAATCTTTTGGTTGCTATTTGTGGTTCGCTTCAAAAAGAACGGAAATGCCCCTCAAAGGTTAAGATTGTTCAGCGCCGGTTTATTCGTAATCAAGTTGCCCAAGAGATGCTGATTGAGGTTAATTTGGATGATGCAAAAATAACTCAAGATAAAATTAAAACCATAATCGAAGGTGCCATTAAAAGCTCGCTTGTTTCAAAGAAAAAATAATTATTGTCATGCTCTCTGTGGCAAAGATTTTATGAAGCTTCAATTTGACCCGAAAGATTTTATGGCGAAAAAAAGGATATGAAGCAGGACAATCAAATCACTATATATGAGACCGAAGACGGCAAGGCGCATATAGAGGTCCGGTTCGAGAACGAGAACGTATGGCTGACGCAAAAGCAAATGGCGGAGCTTTTTGATACGACGTCTCAAAATATAACCCAGCATCTCAAAAACATTTACGCAGAAGGCGAGGCCGACCAAACCGCAACTTGTAAGGATTTCTTACAGGTTCAGCAGGAAGGCGACAGAACAGTAAAAAGAAACGCTTCCTTTTACTCTTTAGAAGCCATAATCGCCGTCGGATACAGGGTAAATTCGGCAAGAGGCACTCAGTTTAGAATCTGGGCGACGGATAAGTTAAAAAGCTATATTTTAAAAGGTTTTGCCCTTGATAAAGACAGGTTCATCAAAGGTTCGAGATTCAGCGCAAGATATTTTGACGAGCTTCTGGAAGAAATCCGGGAAATCCGCGCCAGCGAGCGTATGGCGTATCAGAAAATAACAGATATTTACGCAACTTCCATTGATTATTCGCCCAATACCGCTGATGCGGAAAAGTTTTTTGCTGCTGTGCAGAACAAACTCCATTTTGCCATAACAGGCCAGACAGCGGCGGAAATAATTGCAGCAAGAGCAGACAGTAATAAACTCTTTATGGGGCTTACAACGTGGCGGAAATCTCCAAAGGGCAAGATATTACCCGGCGACATCAGGATAGCAAAAAATTATCTTCAAAAAGAGGAAATTCAAAAACTCAATCATATCGTTACTATGTATCTTGATTATGCGGAGTTTCAGGCAAGCAGAGGGCGATTGATGAAAATGAAGGACTGGGCGGAAAAACTCAACGCCTTTCTCAAATTCAACGAGCAGGATATTTTAATGGACAAAGGCAGAATTTCGCACGAGGTCGCTGTCGCTTTGGCAGAAAAAGAATATGAACTTTTCCGGATAGAGCAGGACAGAAAATATATCTCCGACTTTGACAAGATTGTGGAAAAAACCAAACGGCTCGAAAAGAAAGTTTCACCCAAAAATATAACTAAAAAGAATAAGCAATGAAACTTCAATTTGACGCTAATCAGGAATTTCAGTTAGATGCGATAATCGCGGCTGTGGATTTATTCAAAGGGCAGCCGGCGGGAGCGAGCGATTATGCTTATTCGAAGGCGACTTCTGTTAGCGGGACATTTTTAAGCGTCGTAGCAAATAATTTAATCTTGGACGAAGAAACCGTCCTGAAGAACCTCCAAGGCGTTCAACAAAAAGCAAAGGAAGCAAAACAGCAGATAGAGATTTCACAGAACCTTGAAGGTATGCACTTTTCAATTGAAATGGAGACGGGGACGGGAAAGACATACGTATATCTGAGAACGATTCACGAACTGCACAGGCAATACGGCTTCAAGAAATTCATTATCGTTGTTCATTCACTTGCCATAAAAGAAGGGGCATTAAAGAACCTCGAAATAACAAAAGAGCATTTCGATATAATCTATGAAAAGCCCGTAATGAACTGCTTCGAGTTTGACCCGAAGAAAAGGTCGCTATCGAAAAACTTCGCCACGACAAACAGCTTGCAGATTATGGTAATGAATATCGACCAGTTCACGAGAGCGATTCCAAAAGAGGATGACATAAAGAAGAAAAAGATAAACGTGTTTTATAAGGAAAGCGACTGGGGCGTTCCTGCGGAATTCATAAAGGCAACAAGGCCGATTGTGATTGTCGATGAGCCGCAGAATATGGAAACGGAGATTAGAAGAACTGCGATAAGCAATCTTAATCCCTTATGCACGCTAAGGTATTCGGCAACGCATACGGTCAAATATAACCAAATATACCGGCTCGACCCCGTGAGCGCTTATGACAAGGGATTAGTCAAGAGAATCGAAGTGGACGGTATCACCGAGGCCGAGAACTTCAACCAGGCATATATCGAAGTAAAGAGCATAAGGCGGCAAAGGAACAAAATAACCGCACAGCTTAAAATCGACGTAAACGCAGTGGAAGGGGTATTAAAGAAGGATATTACCGTAAAGGTGGGCGATAACCTGTTTGAGAAGTCAAACAGGCGGGATTTATACAAAGATGGTTTCATAGTAACCGGATTCGATTCGGAGTCCATTGCCTTCAATAACGGTCTTGTACTGAATATCGGGCAAAAACAGGGCGGGCTGACCGATGAGATAATGAGATACGAGATTGAAAGCACGATAAAGAACCATTTCGAGAAGGAAAAACGGCTCAAAGCCAAGGGAATTAAAGTGCTGTCCCTTTTCTTTATCGACCGGGTTGCCAATTACAGGGGTTACGAAAACGATACTATAGTAAAGGGCAAGATTGCCCTGTGGTTCGAGGAGCTTTACGAGAGAATCAGCAAAGACAGCAAGTTTAAGGGAGTGCTTGAATATAAAGCCCAACAGGTTCATAACGGCTATTTCGCTCAGGACAAAAAGGGAAACTGGAAGGACTCAAACGAGTCAAGGGATACGAAAGACGACGATTCGGCGTATCAGTTAATAATGAAGGACAAGGAGCGCCTTCTCGATGTGAACGAACCGCTGCGATTTATCTTTTCACATTCGGCATTGCGCGAGGGCTGGGATAATCCGAACGTCTTTCAAATATGCACGCTTAACGAGACGCAATCGACGCTCAAAAAGAGACAGGAAATAGGACGAGGAATGAGACTGCCCGTCAATCAGGACGGTATAAGGATATTCGATGAATCGATAAACGTTTTGACTGTTACAGCAAACCAGCACTATGAGGAATTCGCAAACCAGTTGCAGGCGGAAGTTGAAGCGGAATGCGGAGTTAAATTCGACGGTGGAAGGATAAAAGACAAGAATAAAAAGAAGCCGATTAAACTAACGAAGAACCTTGTCCTCGATGAAAACTTCAAGGCATTATGGGAGAAAATCAAGCATAAGACACGATACAGCATTGATTATGAAACGGCTGAGCTTATTAAACGGGCGGCAAAGAGGATTAAGGATATTGTCATATCGAAGCCAAAGCTTGTCCGAAGCAGGGCGGATATCCTGATGGACAAGAATTCTATCAGAGCGGGATTTACAAAGGCGCAGGAGGCAAAAGAGCTTTACGCGGAAATAAATATTATCCCCGACGTTCTTTCGTATATTCAGAGCAAGACCCGGCTGACACGCGATACTATCTGCCGGATTTTAATCGAATCGGGCCGAATCGACGACGTCTTTGTTAATCCACAACAGTTCATGGACAAGGTTTGCTCGGAGATAAATACCGTTCTAAATGAGTTGATTGTAGATGGCGTTAAATACGAGAAAATCGCCGGGGCTTATTGGGAACAAATGCTTTTCGATAGTGAAGAGCTAACAGGTTATCTCGATAAATTGTATGGCAACCTTTATCCGGTGAAGAAAAAAGAAAAGACGGTTTATGATTATATTCAGTATGACAGTAAAATAGAGCGGGAATTTGCTGAAGAGTGCGAAAAACGGGACGATATAAAGTTTTATTTCAAGCTGCCGGGGTGGTTTTTTATTGATACTCCCATCGGGAAATATAATCCTGACTGGGCGCTTGTTTATGAAAATGATCAGAAGGTTTACTTCGTTGCCGAGACAAAAGGCACGAACGATCTTAACGATCCCTGCCTCTCAGTGGGCGAACGTCACAAGATAATGTGCGGCAAGAAGCATTTCGAACATTTCCCCGACGTTGTGTTTAAGGCACCGGTCAAAGCACTAAGCGACGTGACGACCTGAGTTACTAAATTCGGCATCAATATGAGCAAGAAAGCCCTACACGGACAGAAGCGAACCGGCTATCTGTTTGACATCGAAACCCCTGCGGCTGGCCCCTTCGATTTACTATTTACAATTGACTATTTACTAATGACGATTTCTTCGCGTTCTTCGTGATCTTCGTGGTGATAATTCGTATTGCGTATGGCGAATGGCGTCAGTTGAATCTGCGTTTATCTGCGTTCATCAGCGGTTAAAAAGTGTCGTTAGTCATTCGTATGTAGTATATAGTATCTGCCCGGCCACATCTTCGTGTCTCGGTGTCTTAGTGGCTACACCAAAAGACGGAAATCCGAGTCCGTAGATAGGAAATACAAAAATCCCTGTCATGGTGGTAGGAAATCGAAGGGCGAAATGCCGAGTATATAAGTAGGTTATTAGGGCTATATATCCGAGGTCGTGAGTAGGAAATCGGTGTACTAATGACAATTGACTATTGACTAATTTCTACTGCTCGGTGTGCTCGGTGTCCTCCCTCGACTGAGCTCGGGACGGCGTCTGTGGCTAAACTGCGAAATCTGTGAAATCTGTGTCAAAACCTTACATAAATTTACATGTTTTTACATAAATGCACATAAAGCCTTCAAGAATTTTACAAAAATTCACATGTTTTTACCGATTTTAGCGGCTTTTGGGCAGGAAATCTATTGTGGTAACTACTTAATTTCCTTGACTTGCGTCGCCTACTTCGTCCATCGTCCGTTTTCCGTCATCGAGTCTCAACGTCGAGCCACGAGACCCGATCGACGAGCCCCGAAGGCCGCGTCCTCTGTGGCTATTCAATCTTGTTGATCCTGCCTGACGGGTCTTTCTTCGTGCCCTTTTGGAAAAGACCTTGCGTTTCTCGCCCGCTCTCGTAAACTCTGTAAGAATCCGGTTCGCACGAGGTTAAGGAAAATGCCATGCCGGCTAACGTGACCCATATGCTGATCGCTCATAAGGCGCTTCAAACCCTTAAGGCCAAAGGAGTTGAGGAGTTTACGCAATTCGCCGAGGTCCTGGACGATGCCTCAGAGGGCAGAAACTACCAGGCGTACGTGAATCTCGGAAGCCTCGGGCCGGACCTCTACTACTACGCCAAGATGACCCGTTCCGTCAAGGACATACTCAAGGAAGGTTTCGTCCAGGCCCAGGGAGTCACGGCCTGGTCGTACCACTTACACTCCTATAAGCCCAACGAGTTCCCCTTGAAGCTGATCCAGATTCTCTTCAGCGACGTGGTCAGAAAGGGCGGCCAGGTCGAGCTGGACGATAATGATAAAAGGAAACTCGCCTACGTGGCGGGGCACCTGACGCATATTGCCGCCGACCAGATCATCCATCCCGTCGTCAACAGCGTCGCCGGACCCTACTACCGCGAGGGTCAGAATCGCAGAAAGCACCGCGAGTGCGAAGTCTTCCAGGACTATTTCCTATACGAAGAGGTCTATCGTCTGGAGGAAAAAAGCGGCGCGAAGTACGACTTCTTCAAGCAGGACTTTCGCGGGTGGGCGGACTGTGTCAGAGGGATGACCACAACCAACGCCGAGGAATGGTTCCGTTACTTTTTGCAGCGGGGATTCGTGGAGACCTACGGAGCATGTCCCTCCGAGGAGGACATCGAGAACTCCGTCGATAACCTGCTGCTGACCCTGCGGGTATGCCAGGAGATCGGACCTTACAAAAAGGCGGACGAGGAGTACCGCAGGGACAAAGAAAACTCAAAAATGTACCAGGAGTACATCAAGAACGTGGATTATATCAAATACTACCGGCTGGCGGTGGAATTGGCGGTGATTTATCTCATTGCGTTGTACGAGGTCTATATCATGCTCAAGCAGGGAGAGGATTTCACCGACAAGCACAAAGGGCGGTTTCTCAAGATCGTCAGCGACGCGGACCTGTCCTGTCCGTTGCAGCAAAAGGTCTTCGAGAAGGCCTACGCCGCACTCGGCGACAACAGAAATATGACCATCGCCATCAAAACGCAGGTATCGGACCTCCTGACGAAAACAAAATTCGTCACCTCCGCTCGCATTTTCAAAGCCAAAAGCGACAAGGACGTAGTGAAAGCATAGCAGGGGAAGCTCCAAAAAATAGGGACAAGCACACATCGGCGCTGTCAAGACGCGGCACGATTTGTTATAATGTATTGATGAATTTATCAATCGTCATACCGGCGTTCGAGGAAAGCAGGAAGATCGCCCGCGACGTCACGCAAGCGGCGAAGTTCCTGGACGCTCATCGGATCGAGGGCGAGATCATCGTTGTCGATGACGGCAGCGAGGACAACACCGCCGAGACCGCGAAAAGCGTCGAGATTTCACCGAGTGTGGAACGCGACGTGCTCCGCTATGAGGCGCATCGGGGCAAAGGCTACGCCGTCCGCATGGGGATGATGCGCTCCAGGGGCGAGTACGTCATGTTCGTCGACAGCGGCTGCTGCGTGCCCTACGAGGACACTCTGCGGGGGCTGGAGCTGCTCAAGAGCGGGACATGCGACATCGCACACGGCTCGAGGAAAACCTGCGGCTGTCATATCCGACAAGGGCAGAGCCTCTATCGGCGCATCTGCTCGGCGATTTTTCACTGGTTCGTCATCCGCCAGATCAAGATCCCCGTCGAGCTCAGTGATACGCAATGCGGCTTCAAGGTATACAAAGGCGACGTCGCCCGGCACTTGTACAGCGAGTCCGTCATCGACGGTTTCACGTTCGACATAGAAATCATCATGCGGGCGCAAAAAGAGGGCTACCGCATCAAGGAATTTCCGATCAACTGGACGTGCGACCGCGACAGCCGGCTGTCGCCGACGCGCAGCTTCTGGCGGGTCCTGACGGAACTGTGGATCATTCGGCGGCGCATGCCAAAGAAATCTTAGTGAATTAGTTGATTAGTTCATTAGTTAATTGGCTTCGTTACGCAATCCCTAATTCACTAATTCACTATCCTCCGGCCAGGGACCGAAGTGCAGAATTCTCTCTTTCTCCATCTTCTCGTCCCGCTCTCGCACTATGACTATAGCCCGGCGGTCCCGGTGGAGCGAACAATACTGACGGATCTCATCGGGATCCATAATCATAAAGGCGGTCGAAAGCGCATCGGCCGTCACGGCGTCGGGGGCGTAGGACCAGGCGGCGCGTTTGCTTTCAACAGGCCGGCCCGTGCGGGGGCTGATGATGTGCCCGCCCTTCTGTACGCCTGAGCCTCCAAGTGCCCCGGCGCGCAGGTGAGGACGCGCCAGGATACGCCTGTGATCGGCCGGATCGCTTAACGTCAGAGGCCAGCCTTTTGTCCCCGGCGGCGCCTCGAGCGCGAGAACCGAGCTGTAGCCGCCGGAGATCAATGCCGTCTCGATGCTCCACTGGCGCAGCAGCTCGGCCACGCGGTCAACGGCGTAGCCCTTGCCGATCCCGCCGAGATCGACCTGTACGGAACTGGCCGCCAGCCGGATCGTATGCTCCCGCTCGTCCAGTTGCAGAAGATGGGAGCCGGTATGCAAGCGAGCAAAATTCAGCTCCTCGCCCGAAGGCGTACGCGGGCTTCCGTCCTCGTTGCGCCAGCATTTCAAGAGAGAGCCGATCGTAACGTCGAACGCCCCGTTCGTCTCGGCATACATTTGCACGCTGATCTTGAGGCACTCGAAAGCGTCCAAACCGAGGAGCATAGGCTGGTGGGCGGGCAGGTTGTTGATCCTGGAGATATCGCTATTCTCGATGAATCGGCTTAGCTCCCCTTCGAGCCGGTCCACTTCCTCAAACGCGGCGGCGGCCGCCTGCCGGGCATAATGCTCGTCCTCGTGAATGATAATGATCTCGAAAGTGGTCGCCATGGCCTCGTGCGAGAAGCGTTTCATTCCCGGGATCGAAGCACAGTCGGTCTGAACGAAAGAGGGCTCTTGTGGCGGCTGAGTCACTTCTTGCCCTCCGTTTGCGCCTGTGGCTCCTCCGCCTGCCAACGTTGAAGGCGGTCCCACAAATCTTTCCTCACAAAACCGAGTAACTTTACTTCCGGGCGCAGCCAGACATAATACGGCTTATCGAACAAAAACAGATACATTTGGCGCTTTCCTACGGGCGTGAGCTTGTAGAGTTTTTCGGTCAGCGCCCCCTCGACCTCGGGAGAGGCAATAATCAGCGGCGCCGAATCTCGATCCCTGACGACGTGATCCGACCAGCTTATTCGTCCGAACGTCCGCAGATACCAGGGAAGCGGCCAATAGTCATCCCCCGGACAGACGACGTCGATGGGCACGTCATAGCCGGCCTCGTGGACGCTTGCGTACTCTTCGATCTTCCGGACGACCGTGAAGACTTCCGTCGTCGGGTGAGCGTAGACGTAAGGATTATGGCTGTCTGCATAGTACGTGTAATTGCTCAGGTACGCCTGCCAGGTCAGGTGAACGGATGCCTCGAACAGCAAAGCAAGAACAATCAAACGCGGCAGAACGTTCGGCGCCAGCCTCACCAGGACGACGGCGCCGACGCCGGCCAGCAAGATCATGCCGTGCAGGAAACCCAGCATGCACCAGGGCGTCTTGTACGGAATTGCCGAATAGACGGCCGTCAGGATGAGGGTGTAGAAAGCGAGGAACCGGACAAGCTGAACGTTTGCGAAGGACGCGCCCTTCCTTGTCATTGCAGCGACGAAACCTACGATTGCCAATGACACAATAAGCGCCTCGGTCCAGAACGGCCCGTCCCCGTATCTGAAGTAGATGAGCATTTCGAGATAATAGGACCACGGATGAACGTGCAGGCTACCGTGGCTTGCGCGGTCGAAATAGGTCGTATACGTACGAATCGAGTCCACGATTCCAGCCGGATGGGACAGAAACGACGAATAGAACAGCGCCGAGACGGCGACGCCAGCCATGAGGCCGCCAACGAGGTGGGACGGTTTCACGGCACGTACGATGGAACTTATCCGGCGTTGCACCAGGAACACGAGCACTAAAGCCAGGAACATCGCCCCGAACGCGATGATGCACGTTTCCTTGGTCGCGTGCGCCAGGCCCAGAAACGTCCCCGTCAGCAAGGCCCAGGCGAGGTTCTTGTTCCGGGCGTACCGATAGCCGGATACGATCGCACCGAACGTGAAACAGACCAGGAGCATCTCCTGGATGTAATAGCGGCTGTAGAATACCATCGCCGGCGAGACGGCGGTTAAAACGGCGGCGTAAA
>Ga0154804_1258_pt20 | contig 15761 bp, 13 predicted proteins | sample Rifle2008BG16ft_FD_105812 | JGI IMG/M metagenome (GOLD analysis project Ga0154804, IMG submission 105812) | Planctomycetes bacterium RBG_16_55_9 | reverse complement strand
CCAAGATGGCCGTGCCACGAGCCACGAGCGACGGCTTTTAGTCTTATCGAGCTGCTGGTTGCTGTCTCCATCATATCGTTGCTGATCGGGCTTATTTTGCCGGCGCTTGGGCGGGTCAGGTCAATGGCTGGACAAACCGTCTGCCAGAGCCGTCTGCGGCAATGGGGATTGGCCTTTGAAACATACGCCATGGAAAATGACGGCTTCTATCCACACATTGACGGCCGAGACCGCACAGCGAGCAATCCGCAAACGGATGCCGAACGCGCTGATTACTATTACGGTTGGATCGACGTGCTCCCGCCGCTGGTGGGCCAAAAGCCCTGGCGCGACTATGATTACTGGCAAAAGCCGGGCAAAAACACGATATTCCAGTGCCCCGCGGCGCAACTGGCGCCGGACGAGTACTACAAATACAGGCCCGCCCGGAGCGGCTATTTCTCCTACGCAATGAATTCCTGCCTCGAGCTTGATGAAAACTGCTGGCCCCCTTACGGTTCCGAGGGAACGGGCTGGCAGATGCCCAGTTTCCTGAAGACAACGTCCATAAAAAATCCAGCTCGTCTGATTTTGCTTTTCGATCAACTGCTGGACCCTGAAAAGGGTTATGGCGGCGCTGTCTACAACGCCACGGCGGGAAAGTACTGCGGCAGCTATCCGAAGGCTTTTAGTGCTCGTCACGCCAAGCCCGGCGGAATGCTGGGCGGTTTGATCCTCCACTGTGATTATCACGTCCAGTGGAGAGATACTGTCTGGAAGGCCGAATGGCCGGACGATTTGGAAGTGCCGCCCCTTGGCGACCCTGACTGGTATCCTTAAGACTATATAAATAGAATTTTCGATTTACAATTTGCGATTTTCGATTGAAATCGGCAATCGGCAATCGGCAGTCGAAAATCGGCAATATTTTGTAAGGAGTAAGAAGATGGAAAGAAAACGATTGGGAATGAGAATTGTAATGGCGACTATTATGGTCGTGATTGAGTCGGTGAGTTTGTTGCGGGTGAACGCCCTCTCAATCTACGAAATCCAATATACCGACGACGCCAATGGCGTCAGTCCTCAGAATGGCAATGTCGTCGATTGCCTCGGCGGGATCGTCACGCACAAGCAAAGCGGCGGCAGGCCCAGGCTCATTGTGCAGGACCCTAATTATCCGGCCGGCTGGAGCGCTATTCAAGTCAAGGGATGGTCAAGCGATGCCTTTGACAACGTCGAGACCGGTGACTGGATTTCTCTGACGAACGTTCTAGTCGAAGACTTCAAGGGTACGACGTTTTTACAATACCAGGGTGAATACGACCCCAATCTGATCGTAGTCAGCACGGGCAATTCCTTGCCGAGACCTCTGGTCGTCGCGGTTGATGAGATTGCCGCCCCGGCCGAGGCCCCGGACGCATGGGCCGTGGCGGACCACACCGGCGAGAAATACGAATCCATGCTGATTAAGGTCGTCGCCGTATCCGTCACGGCCCTGGGCCAGGGAAAGGCCTACGACAACTACCTGCTCACAAGCAACGTCGATCCCAACCTTTCCTGCTGGGTTTCGGATTATATGAACACCGACAAGGAGAAAGGCTTAATCTATCACCCCTCCGTTAAGATAGGCCGACGTTTTTGCGGCGTGACCGGTATTCTCGAACAGTACACGGGAGATTCGGAGGGCATTTACTACGACTACTATCAATTGCTTACGAGAAACTCGGAGGATTTCATCGTGGATCAAATCGCCGATCTCGACGGTGATTGCGACGTTGACTTCGTCGATTTCGGTGTCCTGGCCGGGCATTGGCTCGAAGCCGGATGTTCCGAGCCGGACTGGTGCGGCGGAGCCGACCTTGTTAAAGATCCGTTGGAGCCGGAAGTGAATAGGTTCGACCTGCTAAGATTCACAGAGTACTGGCTTGAAGGCAAGTAAGTGTTATTATGTGTATTGACTATGTTTGTCAATAGTCAAAGGAGTGCCGCTGTGAAGAAGGAATATGTTTTGGGCGTGCTGTTTTTTGGTGGGCTTTGGGGCCTTTCGGAAGCTGTCCTGGGCGATGCTCTGTATCGGGCGAATGTGCCGTATGCGTCGGTTCCTCTGACCGCCATAGGATTTATCGTGATGACGGTCGCACGGGCGTACTACCCCCAGAAAGGCACGGCGACGCTCATCGCCGCCTGCGCGATGTTATACAAGTTCCTGAACGTCCCATTCTTCGCCTGCCATCTTCTCGGCATCCTTCTGACTGGGATGTGTTACGACCTGTTTTTTTGCGTGCTCAAGATCAAGAGTCGGTCTGTTTCTGCCGCGGCGGCAGCTTATCTAAGCTATGCGTTGTTTGCTTTGATGATTACCTATATCTTTCACTACGAGCATTGGGTACAGGGCGGATTTGCCAAGGTGCTGCGTCACGTCGGCATCAGCGGCAGTGTGGCGGCGCTGGCCTGTGCCGTTCTGGTCCCCGTAAGTTCCCGTTTCGGTGAGCAGCTCCGGGCAGCTTTCCGGACTCCTTTCTGTATAAGGAATGTGAGCCACGAAGGCACAAAGACACAAAGAAAAACTATATTCGAAATTCGAACTTTTAGTGACTTAGTGTCTTTGTGGCCAAATATCGGGAGGCTGAACGTCGTTCCGGGTGGCGTACTGGTTATTACCGTGGGACTATGGATTTTTGGTATTGCCGTATATGTCTTCTGAGCAGTACGCAGCGCGAACCGCATGGGCAGGAAACCTGCCCAACCTGTTTTTCTGGGTGGGGGAAAAGCACTCCGGCAAAACGACCGCTCTCGCCAGGCTTGTTGAAACTGCCCGTGCCGAAGGATTCAATGTTACTGGAGTCTTGGCCCCCTCTTTGTACCGCGACGGCCGATTGATGGGATTCGACGTCGTTGACCTGCGAAATGAAACTCGGGCGCCCTTGGCAAGACGGAAAATGGACGCAGGCGCAACGTGGCCGTTTGCTTTCCTCGACGATGGATTGAGGTTTGGCAACGTGGCTTTGAGCAGAGAAGCGACAGAATCCGCCGACTTGGTCATTGTAGACGAATTCGGGCCTGTGGAACTCAGTGGTCAGGGCTGGCGCAGTAGTGTTGACGCGCTGCTGGTTTCAAGTAACGCCGCGATACTGCTTGTTATTCGCCGGGAGCTGATCGACTCGGTCCACCATCTGTACGCCGATTTTCATGGCCGGGTCCTCGATGCCGCTGAGCCGAAGTCCTATAGAGAAATCATTCACATACTTAACAGTCGCTGTCATCGCGTAGGATGGGCAGATTCTCTGCCCATGCCGTCATTGACGCATCACGAACCGCATGGGCAAACGAGTTGCCCATCCTACGAGAGAATGCTCTTAATCGGCTCTGCCGGGCGCAACGTCGGCAAAACTGAGCTGGCTTGCGAGATTCTCAGGAAGTTCAGCAAGAGCCACAACATCGTGGGAATCAAAGTCACGACCGTAGCAGATGAAAAAGGCTGTGGCGTGTGCTCCTCGATCTATGGGGCCTATTCCATTGTAGAAGAGACAAACGCTCATTCAAGAAAAGACACGGCACGACTCCTGCGGGCCGGCGCAAGCCGGGTCTTCTGGCTTCGCGTTTTACAAGAGCGGCTCCTGGATGGCCTGACGGCCTTGCTGGACGTCGTTGGCCCCGGTGCAGTTTCGATCTGTGAGTCGAACTCATTGCGGTACGTCATGGAGCCGGGATTGTTCCTTATGATCAGTCGTCCCGAGTCGAACGCATGGAAAAGCTCAGCCAGGAAGGTCAAAGACCTCGCGGATAGAATTGTTCTTTCACAAAACGGCAAATTCAGTTTGGACCTTGACCAGGTCCGGCTTGTGGATGGTCGATGGGCGTTGTTGGAGAAAGCCACGGCGATCGTCATGGCAGGGGGAGCCAGCCAACGTATGGGTACGGACAAAAGCATGTTGCCAATCAACGGCCGGCCGCTCATAGAGACCGTCTGCGGGCAACTTCACGGCAGTTTCGAGCAGATACTCATCAGCGCCAATGATTCGGACAAGTTTGCTTTTCTCGGTTTCGAGATTGTCCGGGACAGGATACCGGGGCAAGGACCTCTAATGGGGATCGCATCTGCGCTGGCGGCTTCAGCCAGCGAGCTCAACTTTGTGGTCGCCTGCGACGTTCCTCATATCAGACTCACGCTGGCCAGGAGGATGCTTTCACGAGCCGCTGACGGCGGCGCGGATATCGTCGTGCCGATGACACGCGACGGCCAATACGAGCCGCTCTTTGCGGTCTATCGAAAGAGCGTGCTTGGGGCCGTGAACGAAGCCCTGTCATCGGGGCACCGAAAGATAAGCGAGGTTTTCTCTTTGTGCAACGTCGAATATATCGAATTGGAAACGAGTATACCTAACGTCAATACAATGGCCGAGTATCAAGAGCTTCAAGAGCATCTCGGCGGTTAAAATCAATATTGCGATCGGATAATGGCTCACGAAAATCTCTGGGGACAACTCATAAAGCTGGATGGTCAGCAGACGGCTCAGCGTGCCAAGTGTCAGTACCTAAGCAACCCGGCGTGCTATATTATTGCCATGCTGAGCACCGAATACGTTGTCGACTTTTCAGATAGGAAGATATACCCCATCGGATCGAGGCCGAACGATGAGTCCGCCGGCTTTCTTGAGCAATTATGCCTCCTGGCGTACTTAATAAACGCTCGGGATTTGCCGCTCGCCAACAAACTTGTCAATGCCCACGCCTTGCCCGCCGGACAGTTCTTCTTTCGCGGAATTCACAGTCTTCCCACTGGGAAGCTGGAGAAAGCCTTCGGAGATTGTCCATCCAGGTTACATGATGTCTCCAGGCAGCTTGGAGCTGAACGATGCGAGTTTGGCGATGGCTCGATTCGGCTGTACGTCTTGCCCCGGGTGCCGCTGACCGTGGTTGTCTGGGGCCGATGCGAGGAATTCGAAGCGCGAGCATCAATCCTATTCGACGAAAGCGCCGCCGATCAGTTGCCTTTAGATGCGCTGCTGGCCGCAGTGAATTTGACCCTGGACGCGTTGGTCGAAGCAGCTAATGCGGACAAATAAAAGGTCGTGCCGAAGGCGTATTACCCTCAAATCGCGGGCAAAGCCTGCCCCGAGCTTGTCGATGGGATGCCCGCGAGACGCAAGGGCGGGACGCCCTCGCCATGGCGGGTGGCAGCCCCCGCTTTCGCGGGGGTGACAGTCATTCCTGCGAAAGCAGGAACTACTTTCCCAGGTTTTTTGCTACGTAGACACGCAACGGACACCGACAGAAACGCATTTGAAAACCATAGTCGTATACGCCGGCAAACGGACAGGGAGGGGATGCCTCTTCCAGGCATTGCACAGATTGCTCATCACCGAAGTCTCTGATCTTACAGAGACCCTCAAATTCACCTTCGGCGCACTTGAAGCCCTTCGGGCACTGCATTTGGTCTTTGATCTCTTGGATCCGTTTGCGGTCTTTTTCCGCTATCTCAATCATAAGCGGTCCGTGGAAAGGGCGGCCGGAGCACTTTTGAATTTGGATTCAAATTCACCGCAATATTCGTCGGCTGTGACGTCCGGCAGGTGTCTGAGGAACTTCATGTCCTGTGCATTCTGCACCGCAAAAACCTGCGGGGGATAACGGCGGCACTTGCCATGCCTGTCGAAGAATCTACACGTCTTGCATCGATTTTCTGAATTCTTCATTTCATACCTCGTAACTACGATATACAAAAGACTTACGATTTTATTATGTGGGGCGACTTGACAAAGAGCAATGCGGCAAACATTCTCTATTTTAACTGTCTTAGAGTGGAAAGGCAAGAAAATAGTCTCAATAACAAGAAAAAATCTAATATAATATGTTTTTCATATCCATTAGTGTCTAAGATATGAGAACGCCCATTCGTTGGGAAATGATTCTTCGCGCCGTCAAACATTTTTACAACGCTCGCGTATGAAACTGCGAAGAGGGGGGGCAAGAGGGCGGAGCGATTCATAGTATGAGAAAAGGGAAGCGTTCACAGAAAAACCGCATTTTTGTCATTGCGAGCGAAGCGAAGCAATCTAACATCGCACACTTTTGAGATTGCTTCGGCCTAAAAGGCCTCGCAATGACAACTAAACGCCATTTTTTCCTTGAACCGTTACGAGAAAAGCTGTTTGACAGATAGGGAAAAGAGCGTTAGACTTCGATTGTTTCGATTCAAGGTTAGTCCTTGGTTTTGGATATAGGAGACCACGAGGTTGGACTGAAATCCTCGTTTTATATTCTCGATGCAGAATGCAAAAATTGCAATTGGCGGTAAGGGGGGTGTCGGTAAAACCACCGTTTCTGCAATTTGGGCGCAATTGCTTGCCCAGGACGGATTCGACGTGCTTGCCATCGACGCCGATCCAAATACACATCTGGCCTCCGCCTTCGGTATCGCTCCGGAGCAAAGCCCCGAGCCTCTGATTAAGATGAAGGAGCTCATCGCCGAGCGTACGGGAACGGGAAAGGACGCGGTGGGCGTTTATTTTACGCTGAATCCCAAAGTCAGCGATTTACCCGAGAAATATTGGTACCGGACGAACGGTCTGAAACTGCTTGTTCTGGGAGCCATCACTCAAGCGGGCGCAGGGTGTGCCTGCCCGGAGGGGGCGTTTCTAAAAGCCTTGCTCACCCATACCCTATTGCAGCGTGAGGAGGTTGTCCTGGTTGACCTGGCGGCCGGCGTTGAATTCATGGGCAGGGCAAGCGTTCAGGGGATTGATGCCATCATATTAGTAGTGGAGCCGGGCAGCCGGAGTATTGAAACAGCCGTCAATATGACAAGAATGGCCAGGAAGCTGGGCATCAAACGCGTTGCGGCCATAGCCAACAAAGTCACGGAAACCTCACAAATCGAGGTGATTCGTTCTCAATTGGATGATGTGATCCTCTTGGGTTCTCTTGGCTACAGCAAGCTTCTTCAACAGGCCGATTTAGCTCGCGCCGCTGTGTTTGACGCGGATGCACAGGTCACAGAGGAGCTAAAAAGGGCAAAGGACCGACTGTCTGGGCTTCTTTGAAGATGGAAGAGAGCGGGAAAAAGAAATATAACGTCCAATTTCAGCCGACCGGCCTCCAAGTGCAGGTTCCGATTGGAACGGTGCTGCTCGACGCCGCCCACAGAGCGGGCGTTTACCTGAACAGCGTCTGCGGCGGCGATGGGTATTGCGGCAAGTGCAAGGTCACCATCGACGAGGGGCTATTCCAGAGCCGGCCCACCACGCTGCTCACGACGGAGGAGATACGCCGGAACGTCGTTCTGGCCTGCCAGACCAAGGTCCTTTCGAATATAAAAGTAACCATCCCCGATTCTCACGCCCTGGAAGCGGGGCAAATCCTCATGGACGTGGATACCCACAGGTTCAGCGAGCTGCCCGCCGACGCGCGAACCGGAATATTCAGCTTCGATCCTTTGGTTCGGAAAATTTTCATTGAGATGTCTGCTCCGACCGTCCACGATCATACGGCTGATCATGAGCGTTTATACTTGGCGATACGCGAGAAGACCGACGCTCCCATCATGCAAACCGGTTTCCGTGTCCTGCAGAAATTATCCCGTTTACTGCAAAGTTGCGACTACAAGGCGACGGTGACCTTAGGCCAGCGGGGCAAGACAACGGAGGTCGTTGAGGTGGAACCGGGCGACCGCTCCAAGAGGAACTTTGCTGTAGCCGTCGATGTGGGAACCACGACGGTTGTGGCCCATCTTATTGACTTGACCAGCGCTACGACCCTGGACAGGGAGGCGACGTATAACAGCCAGATCAATTTCGGCGAGGACTACGTCCGCCGGATCATTTACGCGGAAGAGAACAACGCATTCGGCGAGATGCAGCGTCGTATTGTTCAGGACGTGAATAATCTAATCACGGCGCTGGTAACCCGACAGAAGATCGAGCTGCGCGAGATCAGCACGGTGATCTGTGCCGGCAACACGGCCATGCTGCATTTTTTGTTGAATCTGGATCCGACCCGTATTCGCAGAGAACCCTACGTCGCGTCAGCGGGTTTCGTGCCCCCCATTCGCGCGGCCCAGGCAGGTGTTCAGATCAATGAACGAGGTCTCCTGTACTGCCTGCCCAGCGTAGCCGCTTATGTGGGCAGTGATATCGTGGCGGGTGTGCTGACGACGCGAATCTTCACCAAGAAAGGCATTCATCTGCTTGCCGACATCGGAACGAACGGTGAGGTAGTCCTCGGCAACCGAGACTGGCTGGTCTGCGCCTCAAGCTCGGCCGGTCCCGCGTTTGAGGGAAGTGGGATCCGGCACGGGATGCGGGCCGCAGCGGGCGCCATTGAGAAACTCAGCATTCGCAATGATGGTTCCGTGGAGCTCAAAACCATTGCTGATTTGCCTCCAGCCGGTATTTGCGGCTCCGGCTTGTTAGACACTCTTGCCGAGCTGTTTGTTCATGGTATCATCGACCGGACGGGGCGATTCGTAGGGGCAAGCCTGTATGGTTTTCCAGGGCAGGCGCATGGGCCTGCCTTTACATTGACCGAAGGAGATGAGGGATTGCAATTCCAATTGGCCCCGGCGGCAGAGGATCACCGTGAAATCGTCATCTCACAAGTGGATATTAACAATCTGATCCGTTCTAAAGCGGGAGTTTTCGCCGCCATCCGAGTCCTTATGGAATCCACCCAGACCAAGCTCGAAGACTTGGAGGCGGTCTATCTGGCCGGGGGATTTGGAAACTTCCTCAACGTCCGTCAGGCCGTGACGGTCGGGATGCTGCCGGACATACCGTTAGAAAAGATTCAGTTCGTTGGAAACACCTCGATTGCGGGGGCGAAGACCGTCCTTCTAAGTCGAAAGGCGCTAGCGGCCGCTGAAAAGATCGCGGAGAGCATGACTTACTTTGACCTGATGAGCCATCCGACGTACATGGATGAGTTTATGCAGGCCAAATTCCTGCCGCACACGGATTTGTCGTTGTTTCCCTCTGTTTTCTCAAAAGCGAGCAGAATCACAGCGTAGATTCTCATTTTTGGGGATTATTGAAATAGACTCACTATTGCCTTGTTATCTTTTTAATGGTATAAGCTCTTTTGGGGGTGTGTTTTATGTTGTCATTCCTGGTGTCAGGTCAAGCAGGCACAAGCTTTGCAGGTCGTTACGTTACAATGGTAGTTGGCGTGTGCCTTATTGATTAGTCTTGAACAGGTGGCTTTCGAAAAGACCGGAGGCAGTGTGTTGACAGCAGGGTGTGTTCGAAACAGCCGCCCGCGCAGGTTGTCTGCGCTGGCGGCCCTATTGCTTTTGGGACAGATGGCCGCCGGAGAAGGGGACGCCATGATCAAAGGCAAACCATCCGCCGGGAATCCTCACGGAGACCCGGCGCTGTGCTCGGCTTGTCATACGTCCGATGCCGGCGGTCGGGATGCTCTGAGCTTCGGCGGAAATGTCTGGCTCCTGTGCAAATCATGTCACGATGGGCGGCTTGCTGCACGCGAAGGTCATCCTGTGGATTTGAAACCAAGTGCAGCGGTCCTGGAGACAATTCCCTCCAGTTTCCCCCTGCAGGATGGAAAGCTTACTTGTCTGACGTGCCACGATGTCGCGTCGCTGTGTCGGACCGCGCGGCCGGCCGATGCGCGCAGGCGTTCTTTTCTGCGAGGGTCGCCTGAATCTGATCTTATGGCTTTCTGCTTCTATTGTCACAGACGCGAGGACTACCAGCTTTTCAACGTTCACGACCAGCTTGAGGCCGGTAAGACAAAAACAGATACGTGTCTGTGGTGCCACACCCGAGTCCCGGACGTCGAGCGGCATCCGCGGGAAGGGACGTCATACGGTCTTCGCAAAAAGGCCGTTGAATTGTGTAGCAATTGCCACTCAGTGCCCGCCGGCCACCCCGCCGGCGAAGCCCATATAGATTCGAAACCTTCGGCTGACATGCGGTGGTACATCTCCGCGTACGACCTGGAGCCGCGGATGCGCCTGCCGTTCAAGCAACTGCTTGAATACGTCCGCGCCGCCAACCGCGCTGCCAAGTCTATCCCCTTTGACGAGGATGGCCGTATTACCTGCTCGAGCTGCCACAATCCGCATGAAAAAGGGCTCTTGCCGAAATGGGATCCTCGTTCCATCGGCGCTGAATCCAAGAAAGCTGCAAACCATCGGCTTCGAGCCCGTGAAGGAGACGTTGCCTGTAGAGCGTGTCATCAGAAATGAGGTTGTTTATGAAACACCGTAGTCATTTACGATTTACGATTTTGGATTTTCGATTTTGGATTTCAATCGGCAATCGGCAATCGAAAATCGGCAATCAAAGGGTAATCTTTCTTGTCCTCGCGCTGGTCATGATGCTTCCGCAGGTGCTGCACGCGGTGGACGCGGAAAACTGTCTCATGTGCCATCGCTTCCGCGGTTTGGCCCGCGTGGACAAGGACGGTGACTATCGCTTGTTTTACGTGGATGAGTCGCTCTTTAGCCGGGGCCCCCATGCGCGGGTCAGTTGCAAAGGCTGTCACGCCGACATAGAGAAGATTCCACACGATGATGCTCAGCCGGTCGATTGCCTGCGTAGCTGCCACATCGAGGAGCCAACGCGAGAGATCATCTTTACACATGCAAAAGTGCGGGACGTTCTGCAAGACAGCGTTCACGCTCCGGCTTCGGCGGACGGCACGCCGCGTAACTCGCCCGAGGACTTCCCCGAGTGCAAGGATTGCCACGACATACCTCTTTTCCGGCCGGTGTCGATCTTCAAGCAGACCCGGGCCGGCGTTTCGGAGCGGGCCGTCAGCCGCTGTACGGTCTGCCACTCGGACGAGAACTTCGTCCGCTACTTCTATTCTCACGTGACGACCCGGCTACACAAAGCCCGTGACTCCCGCGAGGTGGTGAACATGTGCGCCGGCTGCCACGGCGATCCGGCCTTTGCGCGGCGCCATGGTCTTTCGGACGTGGTATCGAGCTATTTGGAGACCTACCACGGCAAGGCGGTGCTCCTCGGTTCGAGTTTGTCCCCGGACTGCCTGGATTGTCACGCCAGGAAAGGCAGCGTGCACGAGATGCGGGCGCATACCGATGCACGATCCTCCGTTCACGCGGAAAACCGTCCCTCGACCTGCAACACGGAAGACTGCCATAGTTCCGCGACGCCGGCCCTTGCCTCCTTCGACGTTCACGCCAATCGTGATTTGCGAACGCACCCTCTGGAGTTCGGGGTCGGGCTGTTCTTCGTGGTCGCAACGCTCGGCATTCTACTGCCCATCCTGACTCTCAACGTGCTCGGCCTCGTCCGCGAGCTTCTTCCGAGCCACCAGGCGGAAGACGAGATCGAGCGACTCACCAGGGTCGCGGAAAAGAAAGCGGCCGCCGAAGGCGGGATACGGCGTTTTACACTGCCATTGCGGATACAACATGCCTTTCTCGTCGTCGTGTTTGTGGTCCTTTGCCTGACGGGATTTCCCATGAAATTCCCGGAGGCGCCTTGGGCGCCATTTCTCTACGACCTGTTCGGCGGGATTCACGGCGCTCCGATCGTCCATCGCATCGCGGGCGTGGCCCTGCTGGTTGGCTTTGCTTTGCATATCGTCCTGATTTTGGTGAACGTCGGGCGCGATTTGAAACGCAAGGGGCAGCGAGGATTGAGAGCCTGGATCAACGCCATCCTGGCCTTGCCCATGATCCCCAAGCGGCGCGATTTAAGCGACCTGGTCACGTGGGCGAAATACGTCTTTTTCATGAGCCCCAAGCGGCCCGGCTACGGGCACTTCTCCTGGAAGGAGAAGCTCGAATATCTGGGGCTGTTCTGGGGGATTCCGCTCCTGGGCGTCACCGGCATCCTGCTCTGGGCCGAGAGCCTATCGAGCCACATCCTGCCGGGCTGGGCGCTCAACGTGGCGTATCTGGCCCACACGTACGAGTCCCTTCTGGCCGTGGCGCATATCACACTCGTGCACATTCCGGGCGTGCTCGGAAGGCCAGGGGTTTCGCCGCTGTCCAGTATGGTCCTGAACGGCAAAATCTCGCCGCGGGTGCTGGCTGAAGAGCACGCAGGCCAGGTGAGCGGTTTCGTTGCTGCAAAGGAGGTGACGTTATGAAGCGTACATCGGGATTTTCAAAACGATTTTTTCTTTTCTTTTACGTCGGGACCTGGAGCGTCCTGCTCGCAGCGGCGGGGACCTGGCTCACTGTATACCTTGTCGGTACATTGGGGGATTCTCTAACAGCCAAGCAGACGCAACCCGCCGAGATGGAGGTATTCGACAGCGTTCTGGCGCTGACCGACAAAAAGGTTGTGCGATACCTCGGGGAGTGGGAGTTCCTGGAGCCGAAGCTCCCCGGCCACTTCCACCACATCGGCCGATGGTACCAGTCCGACAAGTGGAACTTCTGTGTCAAGTGTCACGGACAGACGCCCCATTCCAGGACGCCGCAACTGCGCGCTTTTCTCAATATGCATAATCTCTTTATTTCATGCCAGGTCTGCCACGTGCGCGAGCAGGCCGACGTCGAGCTGACGCGTTTCGGCTGGGCGGACATGACTTATGGCAAAGTGTGCTCGAGCCCTGAAATGGCCGATCACCCCTGGGGCGAGTATGACGCAAAGATCGTTCCGTTGAACGGTCCTGAAGACCAGCCCCGGCCCATCACGCTCGACGACGAGGAGGTCTTCGCTGAGGAGTTCCTCAAGCGCAGGGACACGCTGGGCGACCAGCAGAAAGTCATCGCTAACAAGTTCATCCATCGGCGCTGTGTCGAGACCCCCGTCCGCTGCACCGATTGTCATAACTCGGAAGACACGTTCCTTCCTTATACCGCCCTTGGGTATTCCTCGGAGCGGGCGGACTTTCTTGTGAGCGCGGAGGTCGTTGACCTGATTCGGCGCTATGAGACGTTTCATATACCGAACTTGCTCAGGCCTCAGGGACAAGAGGTTCAACGTGCCGATGAACGAGAGACAATATCGAATAATGAATGACGAATATCGAATGATGAAGGGAGGCGAAAAAAAGTGGGCATCAGGTTATCAGGCCGTAGGATGGGCAACTTGTTGCCCATGCTGTCAATGAGCTTGTTGCCTATGCTGTCAATGAACCGCATGGGCAGTCCGCCAGAGGCGGATGCCCATCCTACGATTACGATCCTCGTCGTCCCTCGTCCATCGTCCCTCGTCCATCGGTTTGCCCTGGTCGGATTATCGCTGGTGTTCGGGTTGACGACAATGACGCTCGCGGTCCATCGAGACGCTGAGCCGAAGAGTGACGTTAAAATCGTCAAGACCCTGGGTAGAGCAATCCTGGCTGGTCCGGAGGGGACTGCTTTCAACATGCCCAGCGACGCGGCGGTCGGACGCGGCGGGGCTCTCTACGTCCTTGACGGAGTGAATCATCGCGTCGTCGTATACGATGCCGAGGGTCAATTCCGGTTCCATTTCGGAAGCCGGGGCAGCGAGCCGGGCCAGCTTCTTTTCCCACTCGGAATCGCCACGGCGCCGGACGGAAGGATCTTTGTCGCGGATTCGGGAAACCACCGTTTTCAGGTCTTTGCGGAAGAGGGTAAGCTGATTGACGCGGTCACATTGCCCGATGGGGCGTCGGGCGTTCCCCCTGACCCAACGGACGTGGTCGTCGATCCACTTCGCCAGCGGCTCTACATCACCGACAACGATAACCACCGCATCCTGGTCTACAACTTCACGATGCGCAGTTGTGAGTCGGTTTGGGGCGGACCCGGGCAGGGCGAGCGGCAGTTCCGTTTTCCGTTTCTTCTCGACGTCTCCTCACAAGGTTACCTCTTCGTGGTTGAGCCTATTAACACGCGCGTCCAGGTTCTGAATCCCGACGGCAAGTTTGTCGGATTCGTCGGGGGCTGGGGCGTAAAACCCGGGCAGTTGTTTCGCCCCAAAGGAGTGGCGATCCATGCAGACCGGGCCTTCGTAACCGATAGCTATCTGGGTAGCGTTCAGGTCTTCGACCTAAGCGGGAGCTTCCTCGGTGCATTGGGCGACGCCGATGGAGAGGCAATGAAATTCGTGACGCCTACGGGAATCGCGTGCGATCCTGAACGCAAGCGTCTCTACATTGTCGAGCTCAAGGCCAACCGTGTCTGTCGTGTGGAGTTGGAGTGACGCGCGATGCTCCGACGATTGACGAGAGACACCGCGAGACGCGGAAGTACGAATATCCAAATCCTAAATCCGAAGCACGAAATGCGAAATACGAAACAAATTCGAAATTCGAATGTTCAAATGACCAAAAGCAATGCACGGCTCTGCCGTTTGGAACATTTGAATTTCAGTCATTCGATATTGTTTCGGATTTCGATATTCGGATTTCGGATTTGTTCATGGCTCTGGATGTCGATATTAGTACTTTGGATTTTCATTGCGGCTCAGCCCGCAATGAGCGGAGAGGTCATGCCCAACTCGAGCCGGGAGTGCGCCATCTGTCACATTCGATGGGTGGAGGCGTTCGACAGAGCTAAACCACAGGCGGGCCGCATGGACGAGGTTCTCGAACGCCAGGCCGGAAGCGGCGATATGTGCCTGTCATGTCACGACGGTTCGGTCACGGATTCACGCTTTAAGATTTGGTCCACTCGGCATCACACGACCGATTCCGTACCCTCTGCGGCTGTGAACATTCCAACGGAGATCTTCCCTCTCGACTCCCAGGGCCGCATGACGTGCGCGACGTGCCACACGGCGCACGCCGTGCCGGAAAGCTCCGACCTGCGGACCGTGATCTTTCTCCGCAAGCCCAACGTGGATTCTTCGCTTTGCCTTTCCTGCCACCCCGAGCACGCCGCGAAGAACGACTTCCAGCACCCGCTGGGAGACGTCGATTATTCCATACCGCAGGAGATCCTCGACGCCGGCGGCAAGACCTCCGAGGGGATGCGCACCATCATTTGCCAGACTTGTCACGAACCCCACGGGGCCAGGAACGCCTGGATGCTGGTGCTGCCGCCGTCCAGGCTTTGCATCACCTGTCATGAGGATAAGAGTCCTGAGACGAATCCTCCCGCCGGTGCGCCGATACACCATATCGGCCGGGCGTACCCCGGCTTCGAGCCGCCGGAGGCGCTGCTGGAGGAGAAGGCCACCTTTGGCTCGAACGGGGAGCTTTCCTGCCTTTCGTGTCACCGTCTTCACGATGCCTCCGGCGCCAAGCCGCTGCTGATTCGTAAAAATGAAGACAGCTCTCTGTGTCTCGACTGCCACCCGAAGGAGAAAGCGGTGCTCGATTCGCCCCACGATCTTCGCACCAGCTCTCCGCAGACCGTCAACGCCGGCGGGCAAACAGCTCTGGAATCCGGTCCCTGCGGGGCCTGTCACCGTATCCACGGCTGGGCGCGCGACGTGCCGGAAACGAACCGGCCGCACAGTTCTGCGTGCATGGAATGTCACCAGACGGGCGGACCTGGATCGCTCAACCGGCCCTACGTGGACGCGCACGCCGTGGGAACGCCTCTGCCGGAGAATATGCCGCCTCCTTCTTCGTTGCCTTTGGAAGAGGGCACAAGAAATATCGGCTGTCTGACCTGCCACGATCCCCACAGCCCTTACAAGGCCGAGGGACGAAAGGACGATGGACGATGGACGACGAAAAGACCGATGGACGATAGACGATGGACGATAGACGATGAAAAGACCGATGGATCCCGACGTACATCGGGAGACAATCGTCCCTCGTCCCTCGTCCCTCGTCCGTCGTCTATCATCCCTCGTCCCTCGTCCGTCGTATCTATTCCGCCGCCTCGCTCATTCTTGCGGCATGAAGGCTCACAACTGTGCGTCCTT
>Ga0154804_1148_pt1 | contig 17106 bp, 14 predicted proteins | sample Rifle2008BG16ft_FD_105812 | JGI IMG/M metagenome (GOLD analysis project Ga0154804, IMG submission 105812) | Planctomycetes bacterium RBG_16_55_9 | reverse complement strand
TCACCGCTCGGCTGGATCGAGCTCCGAGGAGCAAGATTTCTCAGAGTGGATGGCCGGCTTTCCTCAAAGTAGCTGTTGGAGTTGCAGCGGCTGTTGCGGTCATCCTGGCCGCCGTCGTCACGTTGAGAACGCAAGGGCCGTCGGATGTGCAAGTGCCAGAGGGAAGGTCCGCTCTGGTCGAGCTTGTCGGCCGGCAAGGAACAGCTTCAATTCAGATCAGCCGTCCGGCGGGCAGGCCTTTGGTCGTCGTTCATGCTGGTCACAGTGATCGAAAGGCGGCCAAGTGCGAGGTTGAGATCATCGATCGCTACGGCGATTGGGCCAGAGAGAGCAGCCGGGCCGCATGGATCATCATCAGCAAGCCGCAGCAAACGCTCGCGGATAACGGACAGAGCAGAGAAGAAGCAGATGTGATGTGTATGTTATAACAACCTTTTGAAAGAAAGGAGACAAAAATGAGTGCGAAGAATTCGGGAAAAATGCTTGTACTGGTGGCGGCTTGCGTTTGCATTTTGGGCGGTATCGTCCGTGCGGACAAAGCTCAGTTGCTTCAAAAGCTCAGCGCGGATTTTGAGATCCGGCTCACGGACGTTACCATCGTCGAGGCGCTGGATAAGATCGGGCAAAAAGCCGGCGTGAAACTGGCGTTGTCGGATGAGGCCGTCTGGAAGCTGCCTTATGGCGAAGCGACGAGGCTGTCGGTGACGCTGCAAGGGCCTCTGGCGGACAGCCTGACGGAGATGCTGAACGCCTTTTTCATGCGTTACGCCGTGGGAGAAGAGGGAGTAACGATCTATCCGCGAGAGGAGCTGGACCATATTCTCGGCACTCCCACGACGAAGCAACTGGAGCTATTGAGAGCCCTATACACGGAACCTATCGAGGTCTACCTTCGTGACGACGTGCAGCAGAGCATCAACGCCGCACTGGGTCAAAAAGTGTTGATTTCGCCGATTGGCGTGTTGGCGGAATTGAACAATTTGTTACGCCAGCTTGCCGGGATAGAGCCGATATATGCCCCGGACCCGCGTAGACCGCCTCCACCGCGGGGTATCGTGAAGGCGCGCGAGCCGGAGCCGAATGAGCCGGAGCCTGCCGAGTTTGTGTTGCCCACGCCGGTGACGGTTGTTCAACTGCTCAGTCAGGTCGTGATTGGCAGGGACTCATCGGAGACGAGGTGGTATATCTCCGGCATAGACCTCCCCGGACAGATGCCGGAAGTCCGCGTGGTTCATTCGACCCTGTTCGCTGAGCTGAAGCTCGATCAAACGATTGATGTGTCCTACAAGGAGGAATCGCTTGACAGGATCTTCCGGGCCTTGACGAGCCGGGCCGGCCTGGTTCTGGTCGCGGGGCCGGGGGGGACTTGGCTGGCCGAATCGAAGGTATCGGCAAGTATGCAAAACGTCAAGATTCGACAGGCTATCAACAGCATAGCGGACATGGTCGGTGCAGAGTGCTCAGTAGAGAGAGACGGCAGAGTTTTGCTGGGCCTGCATGGCCCGCCAAAGAGCAAAGACGAACGCCAAAGCACGGGCACACTGGCTCCCGACGGTTACGTCGGTAAAATCAGTATTCCAATGGAGGGCGGCAAGTACTTTCTCGAATTCATGCTGCGACAGAGCGATTTGCCAAAGGAATTGAGCACCTTGAGGGACGAGGCGATACGAGACGTCCTGGGCGAGTCGGCGCGGGAGGCCAAGCTGAAAGAGGCCATCAAAGCCATAAAAGATTGAAGATTGCCGATTGCCGATTTAGCCACGAAGGCACAAAGGCACAAAGAACTGAAAGGAAATATCGAATATCGAATAATGAATATCGAATGATGAAGTAATCCAGCAATCCTGACGAATGTGCAAAAACCTTCAATATTCGATATTCGACATTCGATATTCATTATTTGTTCTTTCTTTGTGTTTTAGTGTCTTTGTGGCTAATACATAATCGCAAATCGCAAATCGACAATCACTTATGTGTCTGGTCCCGGGTGGGCGGATCGACGCCGAGCAGGTGGCGCACGAAGAAATCCATGCGTTTGCGGCTGGCGTAGGGTCTTTCTCCGACGCCGTGGCCGGCGCCCGGAACGATGAGCAGGTCGAAGTCCTTGTCGGCCTTGATGAGCGCATCGACAACCTGCATGGTCGAGGCGGGGTCCACGTTCCTGTCCAGCTCAGCGACGGTCAGCAGCAGCTTGCCTTGCAGCTTGTGGGCCTGTGTCACGTTCGATTGCTCCTCGTAATGCGGCCCGATGGGCCAGCCCATCCACTGTTCGTTCCACCAGATCTTGTCCATGCGGTTGTCATGGCAGCCGCAATCGGCGACCCCGACCTTGTAAAAATCGCCATGCGCCAGCAGCGCGCGCAGAGCGCTTTGTCCGCCAGCCGAGCCGCCATAGATGCCGACGCGCGTCAGGTCCATGTGAGGATACTTGGCCGCAGTTGCTTTCATCCAGCCAATCCGGTCGGGAAATCCCGAATCGCCCAGGTTCTTCCAGCAGACGTCGTGAAAGACTTTGGAGCGGTGCGACGTTCCCATGCCGTCGATCTGCACGAGGATGAAACCCAGCTCGGCCATCGCGTGTTCGCTCATCTGGAGCCCGAAGGATTTCGGTACGAAGGCGCCTTGCGGTCCTGCGTAGATTTTTTCGATCACGGGGTATTTGCACATCGGATCGAAATGGCTCGGACGGATGATGATGCCATAGATGTCCGTTTCGGCGTCCCGGCCTTTGGCGACGAAACGTTCCGGCGCGCGCCAACCGGTAGCTAATAATGCGTCCCAGTCGGCCCGTTCCAGCTCGCAGATGAGTTTGCCATCCTCGGAGCAGCGCAGCTCCGTAACCGGCGGCTGATCGACGCGGGACCACCGGTCGAGGAAGAACTGCCGGTCCGGCGAGAAGGTGATTTCGTGCGTGCCGTCGCCCTCGGTCAGGACCACCAGGCCGGAGCCGTCGAAGTTGACCCGGCACAAATGGATGTAATAAGGGTCTTGTTCCGGCCGAATCCCGCCGGCCTCGAACCATATCTGGCGTTTTTCGTCATCCACGCTCTCGACGCGGCGGACGACCCAGGGACCTTTCGTGATCTGGTCCTTAACGCAGCCCGTCCGGGCGTCGTAGAGATAGAGGTGGTTCCAGCCGTCGCGCTGCGACATCCATAAGATTTCGTTCGTCTCATCGAGGTATCGGCTGAATTGCCTGCCGGAGTAGTCGATAAACGTTTTGCTCTGCTCATCGACAATGGCACGCGGCTCGCCCGTATTAGCGTCCACGCTGACGATGCGGAGTATTTGGTGGCCTCGCTGGTTGTAGAGGAAGGTGAACCGACTGGAGTCCGGCGCCCAGCGGAGATCCGAGATGCTCCAGGGATTCGTGAAAAGCTCGTCCGGGATGGCGATCTGACGTTTGGCAACGACGTCAAACAGGTACGGCTTGTTGACTTCGACTTGGTCGCCGGGCTTGAGATAAGAATAATCGAGGAGCTTGGGCTGCAACTGATCTTCGGGCGATGACTCGATTAGATAAACCTTTCTCTCGTCGCCTTTACGTGTGCGCAGCACGACCAGCCTGGTCGAATCGGGCGACCACTGGAACCGATTCGAATAGGCGTCTTCCTCGCTGCCGTCCTCCGTCAGGGCCGTTTCCTCTTTGGTTTCGAGGTTCTGTACGTAAAGGTTATGGTCCTTGATAAGCGCCGACCATTTGCCGTCAGGAGACTGTGCCCTCGCCCTGGGTTCCCTCGGCCCCCTTGGTTCTCCGTTGTTTGCGATCTGACGAACAGTATCCTCATCTATTACCGCGTCGCCCGGCTCTTCCTCGGCCATGAACGTGGCCAGCGTCTTGCCGTCCTTGTCCGTCACCAGCCAGACGTGGCCGGCAAACGTATGCTGACGGTGTTGATCGCCGGATGCCACGGTGGCGTAATGCTTTCGCTGGCGCTGCGAGTCAAGCCAATAAACCTCGATGTCGTCCTTCGTGCGGTTGATGAAAGTAATCGAGGTTTCTCTGCCGGTTTGCCGGCTCGATCGCGGCCCGCGGAGAGGCTGGAGCGAAGAGCTTGGCGAAACGTCCCTGGACGTCGCTTCGATCTCATATGAGCTCAGATCGCATTTCCACAAAGGGTCCTTGTGGCTGAACGTGATCGATGAGCCGGACTCGTCGAACGTGAGCCGGTCGAGGGCAAGTTTCTCGGCCTGTATCTCCTGATCGGCGGCCTTCGACAGTGCCGAGGCCAGCCGTTCGTGGTCGAACGCGGGTTTCCGGATGCCGTTTTCAGCATCAACAATAAGGAATTCGCGTTTACCTTCCGCCAGATCATTGCGATACCAAAACCGGGTATTATTCCCGAACCAATGAGGGCTCACCCGGTCCTTGAATACCTTGTTGGAGATCGTTTCGCTCAGATTGAGGGCGCGCTGATAATCGGAAAGCGTGCCCTGGGCTACAGCGGTCTGAGGAGCAAGGAGTAGCCCCAGCATCGCCGCGGCCTGGATAATAGGCTTTAAGTGATAAGGTACATTCATGTTTTTTACATGCCTCCATATTCCTGAAATTTTGGGGTAAACAAATCATAATCCATACACTTGTCCTGAGCAACGTCGAACGGATCGTAAATCTCAAATGGATTCCTATCGGCGCGTCCGCAACAATTTTTCCGTGAGTCCATTGCCTCATTCAGTTAGAATACTAAATCATAAGTCGAATCCCGATCCCGATGAACTCCGATAGACGTTCATCGGAGTCGGGATCGGGACTTGGTGTCTTAGTGTCTTTGTGGCTAAGCGAAAATTCGGAGGCACGAGAAATGGAACACGATAAGAGATCGACGTCACGACGCGACTTTGTGAAGCAATCATTGCTTGGAGCAACCTTTCTTGTTTCCTCATCAGGACTTAGCGTTTCCGCCGCGAAGAGTAAAACGCCGCGTTTGCGGCTCGGAGGGCCGGTCTTTGAGAAATACGGGGACCCGGACGGCTGGGTGAAAGCGGTGAAAGCACTCGGCTACAGCGCCGCCTATTGCCCCGTAGGCGCCGAGGCCAAAGACGAGGTCGTCAACGCGTACGCCGGCGCCGCCGAAAAAGCCAATATCATCATTGCGGAGGTTGGGGCCTGGAGTAACCCGATCAGCCCCGACGAAAAAACACGCCGGGCGGCACTGGAGAAATGCCGTACACAACTGGCGCTCGCAGACCGAGTTGGGGCACGGTGCTGCGTGAATATCAGCGGCTCACGGGGCGAACAGTGGGATGGCCCTTCGCCGGAAAATCTTACCGACGAGACCTTCGATATGATTGTCGAGACCACGCGTTCGATCATTGACGACGTCAAGCCGGCTCGGACCTACTTCACTTTGGAAACGATGCCCTGGGCCTCTCCCGATTCTGCCGATTCCTATTTGCGCTTGCTCAAAGCAATCGACCGAAAGCGTTTCGCCGTTCATCTCGATCCGGTTAATCTCGTGTGCAGCCCGCAGAGGTATTACGGGAGCGGTCGATTGATCCGGGAATGTTTCGAGAAGCTCGGTCCCTATATCAAGAGCTGTCACGCCAAAGACATTCTCTTATCGACGAAACTCACGACCCACCTCGACGAAGTTCGCCCGGGCTTGGGCGGCCTGGACTACGCCGCGTTCTTAAAAGAGCTGAGCAAGATGCCGGATACGCCGCTCATGCTGGAGCACTTGAAAGGTGCGGAAGAATACCGCCAGGCGGCCGATCACGTTCGAGGCGTGGCGCGAAAGAACGGCCTATCTTTCTATGTAGACAATATGTTTGATAAGATGGGCCTTTCTTGTTAAAATAGCCTACGTAGGGTGGGCAAGACATTCGGCTGAGCTCCCTCGAAGCCGTTTTGTGTTGCTCACGCGGAACCAGGTATTTCTGGGTAATCGGGCTGAAAATCACTCTGGAGTTGAGCGATGTCAACGATAACGAAGAAGGAACTGATAGATCGCATTGCTGAAAAGACGAATACCAAACGGCTTGTCGTCAAGCCCGTCATTCAGTCTTTTCTCGACGAGATTATTCGCGAGCTGGCTAATAATAACCGCCTTGAATTCCGTGATTTTGGCGTTTTCGAGCCCCGGGTGCGTGCCTTCCGGAGGGCGCGGAATCCGAAAACTCAGCAGGAGGTTGGCGTGCCGTCCGCCCGCGTCGTCAGGTTCAAGGTGGGCCGGCTGATGAAGCAGAAGATAAGTCCTGCCAAGTAAAACAGATTATATATGCTTAACCTTCGATTTTACAAAATTCAGTAGAGCTACTGGCCCGATGACGGATATACAGCCCATTTTGTTGTCGGCCATTACCTGTAACAGGGTGATATTTGACAAAATCTCAGGCATGCCGAGCGTCATCGACATTGTCCAGACCATCGACGCCCCCAGATACCCGGCCAGGCATCCGCAGATCGTTTTCTTCTGCGAGCTGACGAACGGGCACGGCACAACGAAAACGCAAGTCAGGCTCGTGGATGCCCAGGACGAGGAAAAGCCCATATTCGAGCGGACAGGTACGGTGCGTTTCGAGAACGTCAAGCAAATCGTTACTTTGGCGGTGAACTTGCAGGGGATCGTCTTTCCCCGTCCCGGCGAGTATCGTTTCCAGTTGTTCGCCGGCGAGTACTTACTCGGAGAAAGACGCATTATTTGCCGTCAGATCAAGTTGCCGGGCGAACCCGGAGCCACTCAATGAGATTTATTATTTACAATTTTCTATTTTCTATTGAGGCCCGTCCGATCTGGCAGGAATGTCAGAGATCGGGGATCGGCGAAGCCGCATGTATAAATATAAAATAATAAATAGTAAATGACGACGGATAGGACAAACCGATGGATGCGGTTATTTCCATAATTGGCGGTCTGCTTTTCCTGGTTTCGGTTGCGGCACATTTATACGTCAGGCTCCGCGTGCGCCCTAAAGAGGATTTCGAGGATTACTACTACGAGTTCGAGGATCAGCAGCCGGGTATCGCCAGGTACGATAGGTGGTCGCGAATCACATTTGCCGGCGCTGCGGTCGGTGTTCTATTGCTTTTTGTCGCCGTGTTTATCTAATGGCCGGCTTTTTTCTACATTCTTGGGTTAAGAGCCGCCTGAGCGAAAAAATTTTCAAAAAATTCTTTTTTTCTGTTGACAACTACGACATTATGTAGTACTTCATAATGAGGTATCTAATCATAAACTGAACCGTGGAAGGCTTCTGCAAAATTGAAGGTTAGGCATACTTTTGGAAAGAAAAAATCCGTTTTCTTGATTTTTTCTTTCTAAAACAGGATGCGTAACATTTTGCTCTATAAGGTATTATCATAGCGTAGCCAATTATTTTCAGAAAATCGTGAAGCAGATTTTCTGAAATAATATATGCCTAACCTTCAATTTTGCAGAAGCCTTTGAATCACGTTTAAGAGAGGTTGGTTTTATGAGCAAGAAATCGCTGGATCACTTCGGTGAATTGCAGCGTGCCGTTATTGAGGCCGTTTGGGAGCTTGGCGAGGCCAGCGTCCGTCAGGTTTGGAAACAGCTCTGTCGCAAGCGGGAGTTGGCGTACACGACGGTGCTTACGGCGATGCAGAGGCTTGAGCAGGCCGGCTGGTTGAGGCATCGCGTGGAGGGCAAGAAACACGTGTATCTGCCGACGCGGACGCGGGCGCAGGCCGGGGCCGGATCGGTGCGAAAGTTCGTCCAGCGGATGTTCGATGGAAACGCCCTCATGCTGTTTCGCCAGCTTGTCGAGGCCGGCGCGCTCAGTGATGACGAGCTCGAGGAGCTTCAGCGGTTGATCAACAAGAAGCGAGAGGATAGAGGCAAATGATTTGTGCATTATTTATGGAAAAGCTGTCGTTGTGGAGCTGGGTGTGGCAGAGCACACTGTTTGCTATGATCGGCTTGGCCGGCAGTTTTCTCTTGCGTCGTCGTCCGGCCAGGGCCTGTCAGGTATTGTTCCTTGCGATGGTAGCGGCGGTTGTGGTGCCCGTGACGAGCGTTCTGGTCGCGCACTTCGGGCTGGGCCTGATCGCTCCGGAGCCGGCTGCACGCGAACCCGAAACACCATACGATGTTGCGATTGATTATCAATCCTCTTCCGCTATAGAAGCCCAGATTGACGCGGAATCTGCAGATCGTAGGATGGGCAACTTGTTGCCCATGCTGGCGGATCAATATAACCTCGAACCGCATGGGCAGTCCCGATGTACATCGGGATGCCCATCCTACATGGACGTGAAATCCGCTTCCAGCAGCGCTGGGATTCCGTGGCGTTCCGTTTTCTTGTACGGGTGGATCATCGCGGCGTTTATCCTGCTGGGACGATTGTGTATCGCGTTTGCCGGCGGCGTTCGTTTGCTACGACGGACGAAACTTCAGAACTGCGAGCGAATCCAGCGAGCCGCCGATACCGCCCGGGCCAGGCTCGGAGTCACGAAGGATTTTCGGGTTCGATGCGGCAAGGACGTGCGCAGTCCCATGATATGGTGTTGGAGCCATCCTCCGGTTCTGCTGGTCCCGGGCGACTTGGAGGAGAGCGTGAATTGGGCGGACGTGATATGTCACGAGTTGGCGCACTGGATGCGGCGGGACCACCTGACCGGCCTTGTGGCGGAGCTGGTCGTGTGTATCTTGCCCTGGAACCCGCTGTTGTGGTGGGCCGGCAAGCGCGTTGTGAGGTTAAGCGAGCAGGCGTGCGACGACTGGGTCCTGGCCGGCGGACGCGCCGGCACGGATTATGCCCAGTCGCTGCTGAACCTCTCGCCGAAGGTGCAAATGGCTTTTTTACCGACAATGATTGGAAAGGAGAAACCCATGAAAGAGAGAATTTACAGGATCGTGAAAGAGAAATGTGGGGATCCGCGCGTTGGGGTGCGGTGGGCGTTGGCAATGACGATCATCGCGGCCACGCTGACGGTTGGCGTTGCATTTGCCCAAAGGCGTCCGGAAAGACCTGAGGCGGCCGATAGCGGCGAACGGCCGACCCCGGAGCAGCGCGAGCGTCAGAGGCTTTCAGAGAACCAGGCCGAGTTCGAAGGGCGGGCTCGCGAGCTGGGGGATCGAATCGCCAGGACCGAAAATGAGCTTGCAGAGCTTGAAGCCGCCGGAAAAGCGGACAGCGAACAGACACAATCGCTTCGCAACGAGCTGCGCCGGATGCGTGGAGAAATGGGCCGCATGGAGCAGGAGCGTCGCGGGGTTGCGAGTGAGCGGCGAGAGCGCCAGATAAGGCAGCCGCGAGAAGGCGACCAACGGCGACGCGAAATTCTGCGCCGGCTCGAAGAGCTGGGACATGAGACCGAATTGGCGCTTGGCCGACTTGAAGAGCAACGGCTTGGCAGCGGAGAGGAAGCGGATGCTTTATACAGACGTATGCGGGGATTGAACGAGCAGATGCGGGAGATCCGGCGGGAGCTCGGACGACAGCTTGAAGAGCCGCAGGGCCGCCGGCCGGAGGCTGAGGGTCGAGAGCGTCCTGAAATCGACCCGCGGATTCAGGAGCTGGCGCGGCTGCTCGAAGAGCTTAAGATGAATTCGCAGCAAAAGGAACGCACGCTGCATGAATTGCAGGAGCAGGGAAAGGGCGAGACCGACGACGCTCTATCGATTCGCCGGAACCTGGAGGAAATTCATGCCCGGATTCAAGCGGCTGAACAAGAGCTTGGAGCGATTGAGCGTGAGAGGGCGCCCGCCAGAGAGGCCCGGATTAGAGTTAGACGTGAGCCGGTTCCTGAAGCGATGGTGCGGGAACAAGAAAAGCTTAAAGACAGGGCTCGACAGATCGAGCGCGAGCTTGAGCAGATCAGAAGAGACGAGCATCCCGTGAAAGCTGAAAAGCTTGAGGCCGAGCTGCGCGAGATTCGCGTCAGACTCGAAAGACCCGATGTCCAGGTGGAGCGGCGCGTTCGCATGGATCGCGAGAGAGAGCCGGACCTTGTGATGCGCCAGCGGCAGCTCGAAGAGCAGGCGCAACTGATCCATCGCACGCTCGAAGAGCTTGGAGATGAGCATCCTGAAGAAGCCGCAGAGCTTCGGGCTCAACTGGACAGGGTGCACCGGCAGATGGAGATCATCGAACGGCAGCGCAGCGGCTCTGGTCCTGACAGGCCGCCGGTGCGTGAACGCGACGATCTGGAGCGCCAGGTGCAGGAGCTGCGCACGCAGGTGAACAATGTGAACGAGCAAATGGGCGAGCTGCGAGAGCTTCTAAAACGGCTGTTGGAAGAAGGCGGCCCGCGCGAACCCAGGTAGTATTCCATAACACGTGCATTTGCAATCGTGTAGGATGGGTCCCGATGCACGTCTATCGGGATTGCCCATGCTGTCAGGTTTCCGAACCGCATGGGCAGGGAGCCTGCCCATCCTACATGACGGCTCTACGGTGGACGAAAAGGACGATGGACGAGGAACGAATCCTTCCTCGTCCGTCGTTTCATTTCGGCGTCATGGATGAGCTACGCCCACGATAATCACTTCTGAATCTCTTGCGGCCGTTTCCATATCGGTTATAATGCCTATCGGTACGTGGGGTGTGTAACTTGTTGCACACGCGCCTAAGTGGATTCCGCGTGGGCAAAAACGGAATTTTGCCCACCCTACATCTTTCTTGAAATGAGGCGTCAGATGAACAGAAATGGAAAGAGATTTAATCGGTTGGGGATGGCGTTAATTGTCCTGTGGATGAGCGGTGTTTTTGCAGGATCCGTGCACGCCGATATTACCTGGCAGCGCAAGAGCAGCTCGACGGGCGATATGCCGGTTCCGAACGACGGTAAGCAGCAGACCTGCTGTCTGATTCTGGACGTTGACAAGGACGGCCAATGGAACCACGTCACGATCACCGCCGTAGATAATAAGATGAGCATCGTGCTTAACGGCGAGCAGATCATCGACATGGACTTGAACCGATGGACTCAGCCGCACAAGAATCCCGATCCTGACGGTTCGAAGAACAAGTTCAATACGGCGCTGAAGGATTTCAAGCGGGAGGGCCATATCGGATTCCAGGACCACGGCGCCAACGTGTGGTTCCGAAACGTTCGCATCAAGCCGTTGTAAGACATGAGATTTACGATTTATGAATTACGATTTACGATTGGAAAAATATTTCGGCGAAGCCGCAATCGTAAATCATAAATGTTAAATAGAAAGTTTGGAGAGGTGTCGGAGTGGCTGATCGAGCCGGTTTCGAAAACCGGTGTGCCCTTTGGGTACCGCGGGTTCGAATCCCGCCCTCTCCGTTAAGTTTATGAAAGGAACCTCGGGACCGGTGTGATTAACGCCAGATGTCTATATCTTTCGTATGGATGTAATTGAAGCAAAAGCCAGACAATATGAGCAGCGTTATTCTGACCGAGACCGCAAGAGGCTGGGTACGCACTATACTCCTGACTCTGTTATTGATTATATTGTCAAGCGCGTACTGCATCTCCTGTCCGATCACCCCGACAGCTTGCGAAACGTCAGGATTCTGGACCCCGCCTGCGGCTCCGGGCTTTTCCTTCTGAAGGCATACGAGATTCTTGCGGATTGCTGGAAGAGAGCCAACGGCGGTTTTGATAAGAAGGATGCCAGGCATATTCTGGAAAACTGCCTGTTCGGCATAGACATTGATGAACGGGCCGTATCGGTAACCAGGACTCATCTGCTCCAAAAAGCATCTCTTGATGAATCGGATCCAACCTTTCTTAACGGGAACATTGTAGTCGGGGATGCATTATCTTTCGCCCATCCGTCAACACTAATTCCGATGCACAACCACACCCCGGATGAGCTTTCACCCGGAGGAATTTTCTCAAAGCATAGTTTTGACTGCATCATCGGCAACCCACCGTACGTGCGCATTCAGAATACGCCTTCAGAAAAGCGAGAGTGTTATACATCATCTTATGCGACGGCTGCCGGTCGTTTTGACCTATCAACACTGTTCATCGAGCTGTCGGAATATCTGCTAAAAGCCAATGGCCGATTGGGCTTCATAGTCTCCAACAAGGTTCTTTCAACTGCGGGAGCAAAGGGACTCAGGAGATTCTTACTTACGCAGTTTAACCTTGAGGAAATCGTGGATTTGGCGGATACCAAACTCTTTGCTGCGGCCGTGCTGCCGATGATTCTTATTGCGAGCCGCCCCGCGAAAAACGGCAATCGAATTGCGTATTCATCCCTCATTGAATCGCACGAGGTAACTGCAAGGGTATTGCCCAAGGACAATATCTTCCATCTGCTGGGCAATTCTGAGATTCCCTTTGAGACGAACGTATCATTTGCTGGCAGGGTGTTTAGGCTACAACGATTCTATGCCGACACGCCATCTTCAAGAGATAAGGTGTGGACCTTCCACAACGAGCGCGAGAACCGCATATTATCGAAAATACGTCAAAATTCCGGTTGCAGGTTGAGCGATATTGTGGAGAAGATCAGTGTGGGCTTGAAAACCACCGCTGACGATGTATTTATCAAACCGATGACCGAAGACTTTGTCAGGCAAAAAGGACTGGAAGCCACTTTAGTCTACCCTGTGCTCGAAAGCCACAATATCAGTCGCTGGACTTATAGTTGGGACCCCCGACACGATCTTTTTGTTTTGTATCCGCATATTGAACAAAATGGGAAAGTGCTTCCCGTTGAATTGGACACTTTTCCACACATCAGGAAGTATCTCGAAGACAATCGCGCTCGCCTAGAGTCAAGAACCTACCTCATCAAAGGTGGACGCCGATGGTATGAGATATGGGTTCATCAATCTCCGAGCGATTTCACCAGAAGGAAAATCGTTACGCCGGACATTTCCTCTGGTAATCGGTTTGCTCTGGACGACAAAGGTTTTTACGTCAATGGCACGTGCTTCTACTTAATCCTCACGGACGAATCCGATGTTTCATACTATTCTATCCTCGGTTTGCTGAATTCAAAGGTGATTGAGTATTTCCACAAAGTAACCAGCGGTAACTCATTATATGCGAAACGCTTTCGTTATTGGTCATCCTACATCGGAGCATACCCGTTGCCCAAGCGGTTGCACGATTCCCCTGACACAAGGCTGTTCGTTGCTCAAAATGTTGGTAGGTTGCTTTCTACCAATAAGAAAGATGAGCGGCTAAAACTTGAAGAAGAAAACGACCGCCTCTGTTGCGATTTGTTTGACCTCACGCAAGACGAGATACGAGAAATAGAAGCCACATTATTCACGTGCAGTCTGCCCTCATCAAAGAAAGGCAATATGAGCCGATGACATTTACAGAATCTCTTGCAATTTCGGCAAACACAAAGAAAAAGCCTATATTCCAGGCGGATTTGGAGGATGCGAATGGTCTTGCCAATCAACCTCCCGTCAATGAAACCTTCTACACGCTTGATGAGATTGCCATCCTCACAGAAGATCTGATGGGGATAGACGCCCCAACAGACGTCAATGGGCGCATTCTTGAGGTTCGTCCGAAAGGACACTGGTTTGAATTCGAGGTTGCAAAGCGGCTTGGTTACAACTATCCCCCCGGCGGAGGATTATTTCCAGATATACGTCACCAAGCCCTCGAAATCAAACACCACACTGGGAAAAGCATCACGGTTGATTTTGGCCGGTATCATCCCGGTTCTGACGACGTAATAAACGAGATTTGGAATCGTCAAGTGCGTCTCAAGGTAAAAGACATCCGTTATCTTATCGCAATTGCACCTCCTCGCGAATATCAGGTCACAACTCTTATTCTTCTGACCGGCGCCCAAATCGTGAACGTCTTCGGAGTATCACCCAAGGCAACCATTAAGTACCAAATGGGAATCTCCGAGAGATGGAGACAGGACCATCGTGGCAAAATGTTGGTAGGAGAGAAAGTGTGGCGAAGCGAATAGCACAAGTCACAATAGCTTCCCTTTGGTGAATGTGTACGATGCGTGTAGGATTGGGACAATTCAATGCGGTAGTGGGTGATCTTGCCGGCAATACCGAGAGGATGTGGCAAATCTACGCTCAGGCGGTCCGGGCCGACGTCGATTTGCTGGCCTTTCCGGAGCTGGCTGTCTGTGGTTATCCGCCGGAAGATTTGCTGTACAAACAGCATTTTCTCAGAGACTGCTCGCTGGCCCTCAATCGATTCGCCGCTGATTGTTCCCGGATGACGATTGTCGCGGGCTTTGCCGAAGGCAACGGTGCCAACTGCTACAATGCCGCCGCCGTGCTGCAGAATGGCGGGATCAGCAAAATCTATCGGAAGGCCTTCCTGCCGAACTACGGCGTATTCGACGAGCGGCGATATTTCCAGTGCGGCCTCGAGCCGCTCGTCTTCAACGTCGAGGGCGTCGATGTTGCCGTCACTATCTGCTATGATATATGGAACATCGAGCGGCTGAGCGATTTCCTGCAACGCGCCGGCCGAATACAAATGATGCTCAATATCTCCGCTTCGCCGTTCCATACGGGAAAGATCAACGTGCGGGAGCAGATCGTCCATCGCTGCGCCGGACAGTTCGGCTGTGCCGTCGCGTACTGTAATCTTGTAGGCGGCCAGGATGAATTGATTTTCGACGGCCGCAGCTTATTTGCCGATTCGGCCGGCAGGGTTGTTGCCAAGGCCAGGGCGTTTGACGAGGATTTGCTGATTGCCGACGTTATCGCCGAAAGCAATGGCGCCGTGCACGTCGAGCCGGCGCAGCCGGCCGCTCCGCAGCCCGCGGATCTTGTCGATGAGATCTACCAGGCCCTTGTGCTCGGTACGCGAGACTATGCCCGTAAGAACGGTTTTGAGAAGGTCCTGCTCGGTCTTAGCGGCGGCGTCGATTCCTCGGTGACCGCAGCGATTGCCGTCGCGGCGCTGGGCGCCGAGAACGTCGTTGGCGTCAGCATGCCCTCCCAGTACAACAGTGCCGAGACGATAAGCGACGCCGAGAGGCTGGCAAAGAACCTGGGCATTGAGTTTCACACGATCCCGATCGGGCCGGTGCTCAGCCAGTTCCATAACTCGCTGCTGACCGTCGAGGGTTGGGACAGCGATGGTCTGTCATACGAAAACTTGCAGGCGAGGATACGCGGCTGCATCCTGATGTCACTGAGCAATCAGTTCGGCGCGCTCGTGTTGACGACCGGCAATAAGAGTGAGACGGCGGTCGGCTATACGACGCTTTACGGCGACACGGCCGGCGGCTTCGGCGTCATCAAGGACGTTCCGAAAACGACCGTCTACAAGCTGGCCGAACGCATCAACGACGTCGGCGGGCGTCAGATCATACCCGCTGACGTGATAACCAGGCCGCCCAGCGCCGAATTGAAGCCGGGCCAGAAGGACAGCGACTCGCTGCCGGACTACGACCTGCTCGACAGAATCCTCAAAGGCTACGTCGAGGAGGATAAGTCCGTCGCCCAGCTCGTCGGGCAGGGCTTGCCGAAAGACGTGGTCAGCGAGGTCATTCGTCTGGTTGATCGCAACGAGTATAAAAGAAGGCTTTCGCCGCCCGGCGTAAGAATCACGCCCAAAGCCTTTGGCAAGGACCGGCGCCTGCCGATTACAAACCGCTACCGGCAACACTAACTGCGATTGCCGATTTACAATCGAAAATCGCAAATCTTAAATCATAAATCCATTGTGGCCTACCGTCCGCCAATGGTGTCCACGATGGCCCTTCCAAACAGGACCGCGGCCGCCGGACCGGTCGCAGTAATGATGAGCCTGTCCTGCTCGACGGGCGAACCCGTATAGATGGCCCCGGCTTTCACGAGTGTTTCGCTTTCGGACAGAAAGCTGGTCGCCCGGATGCCGGCCAGCACGCCCGCATTGGCCAGAATGGTAGGAGCCACGCCGATGGCGGCGAGCACTCTACCGGTGCGGACCGTCTCGCGGGCAATATTCAGCGCAGTTGGGCTGGCAGCGTACTCGGCCGCCCCCAGCCCGCCGATGAAGATGATCGCGTCGTAGTCGTCCACTCGCAGGCGGTCCAACGGAACGCTTGCCTCTGTGATGCTTCCGTTCGCCCCCTGTTTCATGCCTCGCCGGGTGCTGGTGATGACGGTCTGCACCTGCGCCGCGTCGAGCACGCGCTTGGTCCCGAAGAGCTCCTCATCCTGGAAATTCCCGCTGGCGACGATCAATGCGGCTTTCTTTCCTAACGCCGAGACCTGTCCTGTGGTTGCGTCTACCACCGTCTGGGCCGCCGGGACGCCGACGCTGACGATATAGAGCGGATCCAGGTTTCTCGCCAGCCGGCACGTTTTGCGGACGCCGGCCGTATCGAAACCGGCAATCGCCACGGAGCCCAGGCCCAGGGCCGTAGCCTGAAGCTCGATGTTCTGGGCGATATGCCCGGCTTCCAGATAGATGTACGTTCGGCCTTTGTCCGGGAATCGCTCGTTCACGGTTCTGGTCGAGCCGGCAAGGACGATGTTGCAAGCGGCCCCGGCTACCGACTCCGGCATCGCCGTGGCCCCGGCCAGCGGAATGCGGACGTCCTGGTCCGAAATCTGCTCCAGGCGATGCTCGGCGGGACCGTATGCGAAAATCCCCTCCTGGGTAACGAAAATGAGCTCCACGGGATGAACGTCTCCGGGCGAAGGGGCCGTACGCAATCCTTTTTGCGGCTCCGTGATACCCTGCCCGGCCCAAGCTAACTGGCTGATCTGCGAGGGTTTAAGAGCTTCATTGGTAAATTGGGTTACGCTGCGCCGCCTGGCCAGCGCCTGCTCGAGCGTGACGGTCCCCGCCACGTCGGGCTCGGTGAGCTGGATGATTTTCCGCTGGGCGACCCGGCCCCTGCGCTGGGCGTGGCTGGGGACGACCAGAACGGCAAGTGCCAACACACAAATTATCAGACGTTTCATTTTCCTATTCCTCCAAAAACAGGTTTTTTCAATCAATAATCCACAATACAACTAATACGGCCATATTATACCCCCAGTTTCCGGTTTACCAGCTTAAATTTCATTCCCAGAAAACCTGCGTTACTCAAGGGAATGAGATTGTCGAAAGGTCTTGAAATCCCTGGAACAATAGTCGTTCTGGATGCTCGATTCTGGATGCTCGATCCTTGTCATCCCTACGAAAGCAGGGACAATAGTCAATAGTCAATAGTCAAGGAAAATACGTAGTTACCACAGTAGATTTCGGGCCAAAAAACCACTAAAACTTTGAAAAACATGTAA
>Ga0154804_1264_pt2 | contig 17331 bp, 14 predicted proteins | sample Rifle2008BG16ft_FD_105812 | JGI IMG/M metagenome (GOLD analysis project Ga0154804, IMG submission 105812) | Planctomycetes bacterium RBG_16_55_9 | reverse complement strand
GCATTGAAATGAAATATCGAATAACGAATAATGAATGTCGAATGATGAAGTCAAGGTCTCGTGCAAAAACCTTCCATATTCGATATTCGACATTCAATATTCATCATTCAGTTTTTCTTCGTGTCTTAGTGGCAAAAAATAATATGTCGGGCGTTACTCTTACAGCCGTAGGGTGTGCAACTTGTTGCACACGCAGATTCGATCGTATTGAGGCACACGCCAATATAGTCCGCGTGGGCAAAAACGGCATTTGCCCACCCTACGGGATATGTCTTCTACAGGGTCCAGGGACTGCGCATGGTCCGGGACAAGCGGCGGTTGGCTGCGTCGTTGTTGACAAAATGCTCGGTCTTCGGGTCCCACTTGAGCTTTTGCTCGAGCCGGATGGCGATATCGCTGATGTGGCAAATGATGTCCGCCTGGACCGCCACGTCAATCGGACAAATCGTCTCGGCCCGGCTCTTGACACAATCCAGAAGGTTCCGAACGTGGTTGGCGCTCTCGTAGAGGTGGATCTCGTTCGGCCCGAATTCCGTATTCAGCAGCTCCTTCGGATGGGCGTTGAGGCCGGAGCGGTCCACGTGCACCCAGCCTTCGTCACCCTCGAAAGCCGTGCCGTGGCTGGTCGTTCGACCATAGCGCTGCTTCCATTTCTCAGGGAATGGATCGCCGGTGAAGTTCATCGTGACGCCGCTGTCGTATTTGCACACGACGTTCCAGTTCATGGCCGTATCGCATACGCCTTCGGTAGGCCAGACCCCTTTGCCCTCGATCTCGACCGGGCAGGCCACCTTTTCGCCGCCGCCCCAGAGCGCGATATCCAGAGGATGCACGCCCCATCCGGCGATAAAGCCGAGCGCGTAGTCGGAAATGAACCACCACAGGGCGTTCGAGCAACGGTCCTTGGTGTAGGGCGTGTAGGGGGCGGGGCCGAGCCACATCTCGTAATCGAGCCACTCGGGAACGGGCGCCGGCGTCGGGTCCCCGCCCTGGCTGCTGCCGGGCGACCATACGTTGATCGTGTGCAGCTTGCCGAGCCGGCCGCTCAGGGCCAGCTCGCAGGCAAAGCGGAAGTCCCGGTTCGACCGCTGCTGCGTGCCGAACTGGAAAATCCTGCCGTGCCGGTGCACGGCGGTGCGCAGCGCCTGGTCCTGGGCGAGACTTAGTCCCATCGGCTTTTCCAGGTAGACGTCCTTTCCCGCCCGGACCGCCGCCAGCGCGACTAGCACGTGCCAATGGTCCGGCGTGGCCGCGAGCACCACGTCGATGTCCTCGCGCGCCAATAATTGGCGAAAGTCCTTATACGTCGCGCAGCCCGTGCCCTGATAGTGCTTGTTGACCGCGTCCCGGCCGGCGTCGAGCACCTGGCTTTTGACGTCACAGACCGCGACCACCTGTGCATCCTTCTGCGAGAGGAAATTACGCATGACTCCCGTACCCTGCGGACCGACGCCCACGCAGCCGACGGTAATGCGTTCGCTCGCGGCCACGGCGCCAACCCCGCCCAGAGCCGACGATGCAACAAGGTATGGAAAACCCGCCGCGCCGGCAGCACGTTTCAAAAACGAACGACGATGAATCATTTTCTCGCTCATTGAGAAGACCTCCTGTATTTTCTTAGCCAGAGAAATCGTGTCGCGGACACCAGCCTGCTTGACCGGGACACGAAGCAATCAACGAAAGTCTAATCGGAGGGAGTCTCCCCGTCAAACTAAAATCCTATTCGGCCGACCTGTCCGGCGCCGGATCGACGGATTTTCGATTTGTCATGGCCACAAAGACACTAAGCCACGAAAAAAACTGAATGATGAATATCGAATATCGAAGGTTTTTGCTCATCCGGCAGGATTGCCGAATTACTTCGTCATTCGACATTCATTATTCGTTATTCGATATTTTCTTACAATTCTTTGTGTCTTTGTGCCTTCGTGGCTACAAAATCGGCCCTCGCCACGGAGGCGGTGTTATGCGTTTTGGTTGATTTTGACCACGTTTTCGGCGATCTGGCGGATCCTCTCACGGAGGCTGTCAGGCGAGAGCACTCGGACCTGATCGCCATAGCCCATCACCCACCAGGTGATTTCACTCAGGCCGTCCACGTGAAATTCCACCAGGGCCGAGCCGTCCTCGTTGCGCGTGACCTTCTGTGTGTGATGCCAGGTGGCCTCGGCGACGTCGTCGGCTACTTTGGGCAGGAACAGGAGCTTGACGTGGTACATCCGCCCTTCCGGGATCGCAGACCACGCCCGGCGGAGGTATTGCGAAACGTCGAAGTCCTCATCGTCCACGAAACACTTGCCCGTCGCCTTCAGTTCTTTGATGTGGTTGAGCTCGAACGCGCGAACCGCCTTGTGACGGCCGGAGCGGCCCAGCACGTGCCACGTCCCATTCTCGTAGAGCAGGTGGTACGGACAGAACTCGACGTTCGTCGTCTCGTTGTCCAAAGGCGAACGATAGCTCAAGCTCACTTTTTGCTTCTTCGCGATGGCCCCCTGCAGTTTTGCGAAGATTTTGTCGAATTGATGATTGTGCCGCACAACGGCCTGGGTGTCCGTTCGTGTCCAGATATGCCGCAAAACCGTGCTGCAATACCTTCTGATTTCGGCGGGCAGGTTGCTTTCGATCTTCAGGGCGGCCAGCAGAGCTGATTTTCTGAACGGCATCTGGACCTGATGGCTTACTTTCTGGGCCAACAGGAGCAGGGCCAGGGCTTCCTGGAGGTTCAGGTCCGCCGGCGGCAGGAAGTACCTGGACTCTATTCGGTAATGGCCCGTCCGGAGGTCGCACTGATACGGCACGCCCATCGCCTGCAACTCTTTCAGGTCGCGAAAGACGGTCCGCCGGCTGGTTCCGAACATGGTGGACAAATCCTGGACGGTACAGCTTTGCCCCGCCTGCAGTGTCGTGAGGATCTGCATCACTCGGTTGATTCTGCTATGTTTCACGATTCCTGCTCCGGATCAGTGCGGCACGTCATTGAACATTGAACTCCCCGGATACCCGGTCTTTCTTCAGAGCCTATAGAATCGCAAATGCGCATCCTGTCAGTCGTCAAATAGCACGGTTATTATAAAGGAGCGCACCGTTCGAATCAAGAGAATACCTGGCAAGACGCATTGTTTTTATTAACGTCCACAAGGGAGGACGGTCGGAATACGGTGGGAGTGTTCATGCGGCCCCCTGGGGGGCCTCAGGTGCGCGTACTGTCATGTCGAGCGTAGTCGAGACATCTGGCTGCGGTTAGGGCATGTCTTTCCTTGGCGGCCGGATTTCTCCGCTCGCTGCGCTCGGTCGAAATGACAATGAGCGAGAAGGCGCTTCGGTCGAAATGACAACGTCGCATTTGTCATGTCGAGCCCGTTCGACTTCGCTCAGGGTAAACTCCGTCGAGACATCTGGCCGGGGATAAGGCGTGTCTTTGCTTCGCAGCCAGATTTCTCCACTCGCTGCGCTCGGTCGAAATGACAAGGGGCGAGAAGGCGCTTCGGTCGAAATGACAAAAGAACAAGGGACGCACTGGTCGAAATGACAATCCGCTACGGGACGTGGCGACAGCAATCCCTGGCGGGAGCTGGCTCTGGCGGCGGGAATCAATCGCAATCCGCCACTGGCGATCCCGATGGACCTGCCCTCGGAGCCCTTGGCGTGGCAAGGCCATCGGGATCGGGGCCGACCGCCCCTTCTTTGGGACGTTAATAAGTTTTTAGTTGACAAAACATATTTTGTGTGCCATCATTCGCTTGTTTTATCGCATTATGTGTCATTCTGATCGCCCGACGAGAACAAAGGGATTTGCGTTGTGGAAACACTCATCGACCAGCTACGCTTGTACTTTATCCGGGTCGCGGGGCACGGGGTCTGGATCTTTCCTGAGCTCATCTTTATCGGACTGGTTGTGTACTGGGTGGTGGATTTTCTCGAAGGCACGCGCGGCGAGAGGTTGTTCCGCGCCGTGATCTTCATCCTTATCGTGGGATTTCTGGTCCTCAAGCTGGTCGTTGGACTGCTTCCGCTGGAGCGATTGCAGTACCTGTACAAGGGTTTTTTGGTGGGCGTATTGATTATTGCGGTCGCGGCGTTTCAGCCGGAGGTCCGAAGGGCGTTGATGCGAATAGGTCAGAGCCGTTTCTTGTCGAGCGCGTCTCTGCAACTGTCCAGAACGGTGGAAGAGCTGGTGGCCGCCGTGGTCGAGCTTTCGGCCGTCCGTATCGGGGCTATCATCGTTATTGAACGGCGGGTCGCGCTGGGCGAGTTTATCGAGACCGGCGTTCGGATCGACGCCAGGGTGACCGCCGCGCTGATCCGGACCATCTTCCAGCCCGGCACGGCCCTTCACGACATGGCGGTCTTGATACGAGGGGATCGCATCGTGGCCGCCAGGGTCCAGTTGCCTCTGGCCGAGGCGGTGGGTATGGACAGCCTCGGGCTGGGCTCGCGCCATCGTGCGGCCATGGGCATAACGACCGGCTCGGACGCCGTGTGTGTGGTGGTCAGTGAGGAGACCGGCGTGATCTCCATTGCCGAGAATGGAAAGCTGACTCGAAATCTGGATGAAACCACGTTAAAAAGGCATCTGACTGGAGCGCTCTCGTGAATCGAGCCCCGCCGGATGTCCGATGCGAAGCACAATGTTACGAAACATCAAATTCCGTAAGGTAGCCGTTGTGGTTTTCCTGACGGTCCTGATTTGGGTCTGGACGGACCTAGCGCTCAACGAGACGTACTCCGTCAGCGGCGCTAAAATCGTCTTGATGGAATCCAGCCCCGAGATCTGGATCAGTTTCGACGGCGAGCGCTTCACGGATATCAACAACATTGAGTTGCAAGGTCCGGCGTCTAAAATCACGAATATAAAACGAAAAGTGGAAAACCATTCGTTCAGCCTGCTGTTTCCCCTCGATGCGGAAGTAGAGATTGCCGATGCGAACAGACCTTTGAACGTCCAGGATTTTCTGCAAAAGAGCGCCCAACTGCAGGATTCCGGGCTTGTGGTGGAAACCTGCCTGCCGTCTCAAATTCGCGTCAGCGTCGCCCGGCTCACTGAAAGGCCGCTGGCGGTCGAATGCCATGAGGAAAGCGGGGCGCCGCTGAGCGTCGGGAGTACCGTCGAGCCGGCGACGGTCAACGTCCTGGTGCCCGACAATTGGCCGCCAGGCGACAAGGCCAGAGTCGTGCTGACGCCCAGCGAGATCGATCAGGCCAAGAAAATCCCGATCAGGAAAAAAGCCTATATCTTACTGGCCGACGGTCAGACGCGAGAATCGAGCACCGCCGTACAAATCCGAATACCGCCGGAGGAGGAACGCCTCAAGAGGTTTACGGATATAACGGCAACGATAGGGATTTGTCTGAGTGAGAACCTGGTGGGCCGTTATGACGTGGAATTAGTCAACAGGACCTCCGGGCTCATGGATCTGATCGCCATCCGGGCCACAAACGAGGCCAGGGCAAAGTATGAGGGGCAGGACAAGCCCAGGATGACGCTGTACATCTATGATCGCGACGAGGCCTACGGCCAGGACGTGCAGGGCAGGGAGGTTCAGTACAATTTCCCCGAAGACCTCGTTCGCAAGGGCGAGATCTTCCTGGATCAAACGCCCGCCACCGCCCGATTCAGACTGATCCCTATACCTTCTGCTGAGAATCCGTAAGCGGCAACTCTCTTCTTAAGCGGTGATGATCTTTTTGAAAGTCTTGTAGGCTTCGACGACCAAAACAATAGCCAGCAGCAACAATATTCCCGCTATGATGCCAACGGCCGAAGTCCTGTATTGTCGAAGCAGGAGCACCAGCGACCAGATGGTGACTATATTCATAAAGAAGACCGGTCCGAGGATGAATCCTATTTTTTTCCCGGTCTTGTGCAGCCACACCGTTATCACCAGCGCCACTAAACCAGCCAGAAGCTGATTGCTTGCCCCGAACACCGGCCAGATCGCCTTCCACGCCGGGATGAGATTGCCCTGGGTGTCCTTCAGGCTGACCAGGACGAATACCGTCGGCAACGTGAGCGTGGCGAACGTGGCAATATAGCGAGATGGCTTGCCCTTGAGATTGAAAAGCTCCTCGAAAACATAACGTCCCAGTCTTGTGGCCGTGTCCAACGTCGTAAGGATAAAGGCGGACAGCGCCAACAGGCCGAACGAGAAACCCATCTTTTCCGAGACTCCGAGCACGGACAAGAATCTCGCCATTCCTTTACCGTATATGATCAGGGGCGCTTCCTTGGCCAGCGCATCTCCTCTTGGCAGCATAACCACGGTGGCCAGGGCTATTACCGCCACGAGTCCTTCGAGTATCATTCCGCCGTAACCGATGGCTTTTCCGTCGGTTTCTTTGTTCAGTTGTTTTGACGTTGTCCCCGAAGCGACGATGGAGTGGAATCCGGAGCACGCCCCACAGGCCACCGTGATGAACAGGATGGGAAACAACGTGCCAATATTCGCAGCGCGCCAGGCTGCAAAGGCCGGGTATTGGATAGCGAACCCGCCCATGAGTATACCGACGAAGCCGCCCAGAACAGAGGCATACAGCAGATAAGAGGACAAATAGTCACGCGGCTGCAACAGGAGCCAGACGGGAGTGGTTGAGGCGATGAAGCAGTAAATAATCAGGACCAGCGCCCATATCTTCTTGGGATCTCCTGCAATAATCCCGGAAATCAAATGGGCCGAGAGCGGAACCTTCTGGCCGACCCACACGGCTACGAAAACCAGAGGAACAAATATCAGCGAAGCCTGTAACAGCGGTACTTTCATCTTGTTAATGGCCAGCCCGAAGAGCACCGCCAATGCGATATATATCAGTGAAGACGTTGCTACGCCGCCGTCGTCGACGAACGTCGTGGCGGTCAGGTCGGCAAAGACCGTCAGGACGTAAATCAGCGACAGCCAGATAAACGCCAATAGGAGCCTGTAGGCCAGAGGGGACACATATTGCCTGGCGATCTCAGCTATCGAGCGTGCGTTGTGCCGGATGGACGCCGTCAACGCGGAAAAGTCGATCACACCGCCCACGAAAATGGTGCCCAGGACAATCCACAGCACGACGGGCAGCCATCCGAAGGCCAGTCCGGCGATAATCGGTCCTACGATCGGGGCGGCTCCCGCTATGGAGGAGAAATGGTGGCCGAGCAACACCGCCTTATGCGCCGGCACCCGGTCGACGCCGTCGTAACTGGTGTGACTCGGCGTCGGGCGGGAATCGTCCAGCTCGTATCTTCTAGCCAGAAACCGCCCGTAGAAGGCGTACGCCAATATAAAAGCGGCAACGGCAGTCAGGAGAATGGCGACCAACATACGTTCCTCTTGTACATCTTTCAATGTCCAAAATCAATATCTTTCCGGTCAATACTTAGCCACAAAGACACCAGGACACAAAAAACAGAATAATGAATATCGAATGTCGAATATCGAAGGCGGATATTAGGGCAACAGGTCACCAGGATGCGGGATATCAGGGCAACAGGGTATCAGGGAGATTGCCACAGTAAGACTGGCTCGCCTGATGTCCTGATTCCCTGATATCCTTCATCCTGATTCCCTGATAACCTGATACCCGCTTTCACCTTTCGATATTCGACATTCATCATTCGATATTCGTTATTCAGCCTGTAGGGTGTGTCCCGATGTCCATCGGGATTGCACACGCGGCTACACGTTAGGTCCGCGTGTGCAAAAACGAAATTTGCACACCCTACACCTACTACATCTTCAACAATCGGCAATCGAAAATCATCCATTTCTTTCGGCTCTGCGGGGGCGCAGCAGCAGCCGAATCGGCACTTCCTCTACGGGCAGCATGGCTTGCAAACGGCTGGTCACGAACCTCAGATAGGTCTCTTCCAATAGCTCCGGCTTATTGACAAACATCAGGATCGTGACCGGATTGACGGCGATTTGCGTGGCGTAGTAAATCTTTGGCGAGCCTTTCTTGCCCCCTTTGGCCTTGCCGATCCTCTCTCGCTTGAGGGCCTCGAAGGCCTTGTTCAGTTGGGGCGTGGGAATCCACGTCGTCGCCTGCTTGAAGATTTCCGCCGCCAGGTCCAGAACGCTCTGAACGTTTTTTGCCTCGGACGCCGTCGTGAAGGCAATCGGCGCGAATATCAGGCCCGGCAGCAGCTTTGTGAGATATTCCTGGTAGTCCTCGGTGACCGCCGTGTCCTTTGCAAGGTCCCATTTGTTGACAACAAGGATGCAACTTTTATATTCATCGATGATGAACCGGGCCAATTTCTTATCGACCTGCGAGACCGGCACCGTGGCGTCGATCATCAGCATCACGACGTCCGCCCGCTGAATCGACCGGGTCGCCCGGACGTAGCTGTAAAACTCGATGCTGTTGGCGATCTTGCTTTTCTTCCGGACGCCCGCGGTGTCGATGACGACGATGGTCTTGCCGTCCTTCTCGAACCGCACGTCCACGGCGTCCCGGGTCGTGCCCGGCGTCTCGCTGACGATGACCCGCTCGGAGCCGACCATGGCGTTGACCAGGGTGCTCTTGCCGGCGTTCTGCTTGCCGACGATGGCAATCTTCATGACGGGCTCTGCGGGGCGTTCGCCCATCGTCCCTCGCCCCTCCTCCCTCGCAAGCCTGTCAAAGACCCTGTCGAGCAGGACCGCCTTATTCAGATTATTCGTCGCCGAGATGCACAGAAAATCGCCGAAGCCCAGCCTGGAGAACTCCGCGGCGGCGGGGAACATTCTGGCCGTGTCGGCCTTGTTGGCGACGCCGATGACGTCAAGGTCGTTCTTGCGTAAAAGCTGCGCGATGGTCTGATCCAGCGGCACCAGCCCGTCGCGAATATCGACCACAAAGAGCACCAGATCCGCCGATTCAATCGCCCGGAGGATTTGCTGCTCGATATGGCCGCTGAGCTGATCGCTATCGACGATCCCGTAGCCGCCGGTATCGACGAGCTCGAAGTACTCGCCGTTCCTTTCGATGATCGTGCTCACCCGGTCTCGCGTAACGCCGGCCGTGGGCTCGACGATGCTGATCCTCTGCCCCGCCAGCGCATTGAGCAGGCTGCTCTTGCCCACGTTCGGCCGACCAATGATAGCCACTACCGGCAACGCCATAAAATGTACTCAAAGTCAGTTGTCTCTTTGAAAACTGCTGATTAAAGCATGATTGTGAACAAAGTTGCAGACAAAACGTTACGCGCACAACTCGGAGGTTCATGCAACAAGAAGAGATCAAGAACTCTAAAAAAGAGCGGCCCCCTTTTGACCTGAGAGAGGGCTGACCCCGATAATTGACCAAGAGCGATGATTATGAAACTTATTTCTTCTCGCCGATGAGATGTAAAGACTCTATCCGAATACAAAAATATTGTCCCCTGGCCCGCTCGAATAGGTTACGTCCTCAAAAACACCTTTCCACTCACGCTTCTTTTCTGTACTTATATGCTCATCCTTCTCTTGTGCCGGTTTAGCGCAACCTGTCCCCTTGTGACTTCTCACTTCGTTCTTCTCTGACATTTTGCCCACCTTTCTTATATTTTTGTACGCGATAAATTCAGGACCTTTTTCAAAATCATTAGTTGACCTTCTTGAAAACTCTAAAGAAAGCTCTGGCAGTGAATCCGGTAAATGGTACAACTTCAACGCCATTCTTCTCTAAAAACTCGGTAGTCTCTTTCATTGGATACGCTTCGACATATACGACTTTTCCAATCCCTGCATCTAATATCAGTCTGGCACATTGAAAACAAGGAAAAGTAGTGGCGTAGAGTCTGCCACCCTTGACTATACGTCCTCCTAAACTCAATATCGCTCGTTCTTCCGCATGAATTGCAGTACATAACTCCATGTTTCGGCTCGGGTACAGACATTCTTTGAGGTTTTCACTGCACTCGCTGCACGTCCATGGCTCGCTTAGGTCTTTCTGGCGAGTTCCACATGAAGGACAACAGATATCCTTTCCTCTTGCCTTTAATTTCGCAGCCATGTCCTCATCTTTACAGCATATCTGCAATTCTGAGCACGTTGGCACATGAGGTGGATTCTCATTGTATCCCATCGAAATTGGGAATTCCCTGCTATCCTGTGTTATTGTGATGACCGCCCCAACATGACGTTTTTTGCACTTTGAGGAGTTAGATTGCGCATAAGCGGCTGCCATCTGTACTTCTTCAGGATGGGGGCCTCTGTGATCCGTTATTCCCGGCATCAATGATACAAAGTCGTCGGCTTGATTCTTCAAAGTCCGTTTGATCTTGTCCGAGTTTGGTTCTTCTTTTCCCTGGGGATATACGAGGAAATTCTCATTGTTGTAGTAAACATAATCGGCATCATCTACGCATTTCTGAACGCTTTGGCCCCAATCATAATCCTCACTTCTGTCACGCCGATCATCTCTTTCGAATTCGTTGTATCTGCCCTCATAATCATTCTTCACTCGCTGCCATCGCTCGTTCTTCTGGGCGCATATAGCAACAAGGAAAAAATTGGGGTAAATTTTTCGAATCTCTTGTACTTCCTGGAAGTTCCGAAAGCCATCGACTACGATCTTTCTATTTCCAATTTCCTCCTTATCAATTCTGGCCACAACCTTTTTTATCCAGTAATCTTGGCTTTCTTTCCGCATCTCATTGCCACGATCCTGTAGTACTTTCCGCCAATTTGGCTTACCCTTCACGATAAGCTTTTCTTGCCCCTTAAGTTCCTTACGAATGTCCTCAGAGATTTTGAAGGGATGGAAACCGAGAACTTCCAAGACCTTTCTCATTTCACCGCAGCCACTTCCGAAAGGTCCTGTTAGGCCAACAACAAGATTGGATCGGCCAATTCTTACTTTTTCCTTTTGCTTCTGTTCTGTCATGCGTTTTCTTTGGATCAAGGATCGATTTCGTAGAACCATCACGCTGCGAGGAGACCATGTGCCTTCAGTTCCTCCAGCGCCTTCCTGACGTCCTGCTCACTGAAGTCTTTGTTGAACCGTTCGAGAATTACGGCGATTCGCTTGGCGTCCACTTTGGAGACCTGCTTGCGGTCGATCAGGAAATGGACCGATGCCAATAACTCCAGCTTCTTCGCGCGTCTATCTGGGTCAGCCTCTATAAAAAGGCTTCGTATTTTTTCCAATCGCTGTGCGGATTTGTCGTCCAACTTCCACCCTATGGACTCGTCCATTCCAGCAGAAATGTCCATCGCAACAGCAAATTCGTCGCGAGTCAGGGAGGGGCTATAAGGACCATGAAGGTACCAGTGATAGTAATACCCCAGGTTAACTCCAGCGGCCTGGGCCAGATAAACCATTTTTTGCATGATCAAACGGTCGCGAAAGCTGTCTACTCGGAAGGGCAGCTTCAAACCGTCTATCGCAAGCTTCACGCCAATTTGTTGCCGATCCATAAAAACACTTCCCCGATTGAAAATGAATGTGAAATTCGTCCGAATATAGTTGCATTATACATATTCCCTATCGACTCATCAATAGCCTCCGAATGATATTTTCACAAGGCCGGCCAGCCCAATTTTAGCGATCAGGCACCGTTTTTAGTTTTCAAAACCTGCCCAGAGAAGACCAGCCTTCGAACTCAGGGGGATTATTCCAGGCGGAATTTGCCTTCGTGCATGATGATTTCGCCGTCTACGTGGATGGTGGGGATCTTGATGACGCCGTCAACGTGAGCTTTACTGTCCCATTTGGCGCCGGTCTTGCCCGGCAGGGGGCTTCCGAACGCGACGTGCACGCCGGGGAATTTCTCATCCTGGAGCAGGTTGTAGATCAGCTCGGTCAGGCCGGTATTCGTGCCGATGGCGAATTCACCCATCCGGCTGCTATTCTCGTCGGTCTCGAATACGTATTTGCCGAATTCTTCTTTGAGCGCTTCGTCGCCGCATCGGAGGCTTTCCTTTACGGCCCGCCCGTCCACGACCTGGACGATAATCGGCGTGCTCTCCAGAGAGCCGTATCTCTCCGCAAAGAAATCGCCGAGACAGCCGTCGATGACGACCGTGCCGTTCACATTATGCGGGGACGTAAAGACCTCTCCGTCGGGCAGGTTCTTCCAATGGCCGGGCGTGATATCGCCGTCGCTGACGATCCATTTGAGCTTCGGGCTGAATTCCGCCGTGAAATCGCCGCCTTTGCCCGTCACGACTCGAATCTCGCGTGCGCTGCTGACCTTCTCGTAGACCCGCTTACTGATGCGCTGAATCTCGCCGTAATCGCTGCACATGCCGTCCATCATGATCTGCGGCGTAATCCCGATCATGTGGGCGTGCCGGAGCTTGTGGTTGGCCTCAATCGCTTTGAGCATCTGCATTCGGAAGGTTTGCAGTTCTCCTTTCGCCCCCTGGGCGGCGTAAACACTGACGTCCGCGGCCCTGATCGCCTTGTCCATGGCCTTCGGGTACTTGATCGGTCTTTCGCCGAAATCCTCCATCACGAAAAACTGCACCTGACCGGCTATCTTCTCTATCGCGGCCTTCAGAGCAGACCCAATTTCGAGGGTTGCCACATCCGTAATGACGACCGCTTTTTCTCCTGCTTTCACTCTCAGGCAGTTCTCAACGGCTTGCTTGACGCCTTGCTCAATCGTTCCCATCAGTTCACCTATAAATCAAATGACCTTGCCATGCCGGGGCATTGTTTTCGGCTGCGAAGAACAGTATACAGAAAACAGAAAGAAAATACAGTATACAGAAGATAGAAGACAGATGACAGAGTCCTCTGTTCTCCGACCTCCGTTATCTGTTTTTTGATCCTTGACTTATTGAAAATTTTGGCGATAATCGACGCCACTATGAGCCGGCAGCATGGAGCAACGCATGACCAGATGATGTCGCGGTTTAAGCAGGGTTTGGACGAGGCCGCGTTCGAGCGCCTGATCTGCGATTATACCCCGCCGGCGGCGGCTTTGGCCCACCAGATGCTGCGCGATCCGGCTTTGGCCGAGGACGCCGTCCAGGAGGCCTTCGTGCGGGTGATCCGCAAACGTCGCCAGTACGTCGCATCCCGCCCATTTTCACATTGGTTCTATGCCATTCTGCGGAACATCTGCATCGACATGCTCCGAAAACGGCAGCGTGAGAAAAACGCCGTTCAGCATCTGACGCATCGGATTGGGAGCTATATTCGGAAGGAGCGCGCGCCGGATGGTCCCGAAGCCATCTCGGGACTGCTCAACGCCCTTCCGCTCCAGGAGCGTGCCGTGATCGAGCTTCGGGCCGTCCGCGCCATGACCTTCGAGGAAATCGCTATAGCCCTGGACATATCTCAAGAAGCCGCCAAGAAGCGGGCCCAGAGGGGACTCCGCAAGCTGCGCCAACAGATGGAACAGAGTGAACGCATCCGCCGGCAAGCGGTCTGAAGTGACTAAAGTGACTAAAATGAGCTAAAGTGCCTAAAGTGAGCGGGCGCCGGTCTTAACTTTAGGCACTTGAGTAATCCGCGTGGGCAAAAAACGACATTTGCCCACCCTACGAGTACCGGAAAAGTCTATTTTCTTAGGAGCGCAAATAGCCTTTAGCCCTGAGCGAATGAAGCATGCCCTGAGCGTAGCCGAAGGGTCGAAGGGGAAGCAATCTCATTTCCCAGGTTAGATCCCTCGGCTTCGCTCGGGATGACACTGACGTGTCACTTTAGGCACTTTAGTCACTTTCAACTTTAGTCACTTCAATCCACTCTGGCTCATTTTTATCTTAAAATGTCTGAAATTTTGCTTGACTAATCTCGCGAAGACGTTCAAATACGGTAAGTTACAGGGATGCTTTGTCTGCGGGGTTGAACGATAAGGATGTCGATGAAGACGTTCATGCTTGGTTGGGAATTTCCACCTTTCATCAGTGGTGGACTGGGCACGGCCTGCCACGGCCTGACCAAGGCCATGGGCCAACTGGGCCTGCACATCGCCTTTGTCCTTCCCAAAGCACAAGTCAGCAGCTCCACCGGCCCGGTCAGGATTCTGAGCGCCGAAGGATGCGTGAAGACCGAGGAAGCCGATGCGTTCAAACACGTCAGCTTCCATGAGATCGCCTCGACCCTTCGCCCCTACGTCAGCTCCGCCGCGGGCCAAGGATATTTGCGGGGCTTCCGGGGCGGAAGCGGTCGCTACGTCCGCTCGTGGCATTCGCAGGGGTCGGAGCACGTCGAGAATTATCCGCACAACCTGGCTCAACAGGTATACCGTTTTGCCTGCAAGGCCGTGGAGATAGCGACGGTCGAGGATTTCGATATCATCCACGCCCACGACTGGATGACGTATCCGGCCGGAATCGCCGTGGCCGAAGCGACCGGCAAGCCGCTCGTCGTGCAAGTCCACTCGACGGAATGTGACCGCTGCGGGGAAAATCTCAACCAGAACGTTTACGACATCGAACGGCGCGGGATGCACTTGGCCAGCAAGGTGATCGCGGTCAGCCATTATACGAAAAACGTCGTCGTGCGACGCTATGGCGTGGACCCCGAGAAGGTCCGGGTGGTTTACAACGGCGTCGAGCATGACAATGGCTCCAACGGCGCCGCCTCGTACGCCCTGCCTGATAAAACGGACAAGATCGTCCTGTTCCTGGGCCGGATCACGATGCAAAAAGGTCCCGAATATTTCCTGGCGGCGGCCAAGAAGGTGCTGGAGAAGATAGATAACGTCAAGTTCGTCATGGCCGGCGACGGCGACATGGCGCACCGGATGATCGAATATGCGGCTTTTCTCGGTATCGGGCACAAGGTCCTGTTCACGCGGTTTCTGCACGGCGTTGACGTGGACAGGGCCTATCAGATGGCGGACTTGTACGTGATGCCGTCGGTTTCCGAACCCTTTGGGATCGCCCCGCTCGAGGCCCTCAAGCACAAAGTCCCCGTGCTGGTCAGCAAGCAGAGCGGAATCGCCGAGGTCCTGACGCATGCGCTCAAAGTGGACTTCTGGGACATCCACCAGATGGCCAACAAGATCGTGGCCGTGCTGAGAGACCCCGTTCTGAGCAGGACGCTTCGAGAGTACGGTCACAGTGAAATGTACAAGTTTCGCTGGGAAGACGCCGCCGCAGAAGTCAAAAGAGTATACGAAGAAGTCCTCGCGAGTTATGGATAGAAAGGAAATATCGAATAAAGAATAATGAATGTCGAATGACGAAGGGATTTCAAGCTCGAAATCCTAATATCTAAATCCTAAACAAATTCTAATGTTCGAAAGTCAAATGATCCAAACGGCTGGCTTTTTCCGCCAGCGACAGTGTTTCCGTCATTGGAACATTAGAATTTGGAACATTGTTTAGGGTTTAGGATTTAGTGCTTAGGATTTATCAGTCCTTCGATATTCGATATTTATTATTGTTTTTTGAGGTTCTCATGCCGTCTGTTTGCTTTTATTTTCAGGTCCATCAGCCTTACCGGCTCAGAAATTACACCATTTTCGATCTGGATAGCCATTATTTTTCCGACGCCAAGAACGCTGAGATCTGCGCGCGGGTGGCGAGAAAATCCTATCAGCCGTCCAACCTGCTCATGCTCAAGCTCATCAGGCAGTTCAAGGGCAAGTTCAGGATAGCCTATAGCGTTACGGGAACGCTGCTGGAACAGATCGAGCTTTACGCCCCGGAGGTTCTGGCCAGTTTCCAGAGGCTGGCCGAAACCGGCTGCGTGGAATTCCTGGCCGAGACGTATCATCATAGCCTGAGCTTCCTGTATTCGCGGGAGGAGTTCATCGAGCAGATACGGCTGCACGAGCAGACCATCCACAAGTACTTCGGCCAGAGGCCGCGTATCTTCAGGAACACCGAGCTGATCTACAACAACGAGCTTGCGGCGGCCATCGAGCAGATGGGCGGCTTCGACGCGATATTAGCTGAGGGCGCCGATCACATTCTCGGCTACCGAAGTCCGGACTTCCTCTACCGGCCGCCCAACGCCCCCAAATTGAAATTGCTGCTCAAGAACTACCGCCTCAGCGACGATATTGCCTTCCGGTTCTCGAACCGGGACTGGAACCAATGGCCCGTCACCGCCGATAGGTTCGCAAGCTGGGTCAACGCCATCAACGGCAACGGCCACGTCGTCAATCTCTTCATGGACTACGAGACCCTCGGCGAGCATCAGTGGGAGGATACCGGGATATTCGGTTTCATGCAGCAGTTGCCTTCGGAAATCCTGAAACACCGGGACAACAATTTCAAGACTCCCAGCGAGGTGGTAGCCGCGTACGACGCCGTCGGCGAATTCGACGTGCCCTATACGATAAGCTGGGCGGACATCGAGCGGGACCTTTCCGCCTGGCGGGGCAATCCCATGCAGGAAAACGCCCTTTATCAGCTCTACTGGCTCGAGCGGCAGGTCAAGGCCACGAATGACCCCGACATCATCGCGGATTGGCGCCGGTTACAGACCTCGGACCACTTCTATTATATGTGCACGAAATACTTTTCCGACGGCGACGTGCACAAGTACTTCAACCACTACGACTCGCCCTACGAAGCGTATATCAACTTCGTGACCGTGCTGGACAATTTGCGATCGCGATGCTCCAAGGCCCCTCTATCCCGCCCGCCTGCGCTGACGGAGCCAGAGCCGTCCCCGCAGGTTCGGGATTCGAGGCCCCAGGTTCGGGGCCGCAAGACCAAGGCCGAATACGCAAGACCGAAGTCAAAAGTCTGACCGCGGCGGACGAGAGACGAATGACGAGGGACGCCTCGTCCATCATCCATCGGCCTTTCGTCCATCGTTTTTGCACCGTCTTTTACTTCCGCTGGCCGCCGGCGTCTTTGATCTTCGATCCCGATGTACATCGGGAGTCTATCGCAAGGGCCTTGCGGACGGCGAAATAATCCTCGCGAGAGATCTTCTTGCCCAAGGCGCCGACCGCCTCGGTGATCTGAGCCGGGTTCTTGATCCCGACGATGGCCGCGTCGATGCCGGGATGCATCAGCGTCGCCGTCAGAATGAGCTGGTACGTCGTCAACTCGTATTTCTTTGCAAGTGGCTCCAGACTTTTCACGGCCTCCGCGATGGCCTTGAAACGCTCGCCCTGGAAATCGGGCAGGTGCCTGCGAAAGTCAGTGAAGGTTTCGCTGCCGGTGTATTTGCCCGTGAGCAGTCCCTTGTGCATGGGCGAATAGACCATGACGCCGACGTTCTCGGCCTGGCAATACGGCAGCAGATCGTTTTCAATCTGCGTATCCACCAGGCTGTAGCTCGGCTGAACCGCATCGTACGCTCCGAAGCGCCGGTGCGCGCGGAGCTGCTCGAGGGTGTGATTGCTGACGCCATAATTGCGGATTTTTCCCTGCTTTTTGAGCGAATCCATGGTCTCGGCCACGTCCGCCAGGGCCGTCATCGGATCGAACAAATGAAGCAGATAAAGGTCAATGGTCTCGATCCCCATGCGTT
>Ga0154804_1032_pt1 | contig 17655 bp, 20 predicted proteins | sample Rifle2008BG16ft_FD_105812 | JGI IMG/M metagenome (GOLD analysis project Ga0154804, IMG submission 105812) | Planctomycetes bacterium RBG_16_55_9 | reverse complement strand
CCATACGTTTTGTAATGGCCGTAGAGTTTGGCGAGCTTCTCTTCGTCCGTCGATTCCAGGTGCCGCTGCCACGTCCCTATCTCGGCGCCCCATGTGATCTCGGTATTGTCCTTCGAGTAGAGGATGATATGGGCGTGGTCGCCGTTCTGGCGGCCTTTGTAGTTGCTCACATCAATACGGTCAATCTCCGCCAGCAGGGGCTTATCCGGCGTGAGGGATTTGTCCATTCGGTCCAGCCGGTCCAGTATCTCGACCGCCGCGGATAGATCGTTGCATGGCCAGACTTCGCCCATCGGCGGCATCGCCGTCACCGGCGGAAGTCCCGTGACTTGCACGATCGTCAGATTCGGCATCGGCACGTAATCGAGCGCGACCTGTTCCGCATCGACATAGAATTTGACCAGGCCCGATTCGATCAGCGCCACGGGTCTTCGCCAGCGCCCTTCGATGCGGAGGCGGCCGTTGGTGATTCGCACCTTCACGTCGTCCAGCCACGCGACCCGTCCGGCGATCTGCCGCTGCACCGATAAGGCCGCATCCTCGTCCAGCCTTGGATTCTCGCCGTAACCTCTCGTTGCATCGTAGAGCTTTTTCTTGAGCGACTCACTCACCCACGCCGGGACGTCCACCAGTTCCAGGCCCGCGCCCTCTGCCGAGGCAGGGATCGTTTGGTCCACGTACTTCTCCAAGAGCACAAGACCGATGGCGATCCCGCAGACAGTGCTGACGACCGCCAGCACTCTCAACAGGCTCATCAGCCGTGGTCCCAGCAAGCCGGCCTGTGATCCCCTTCTGTTCCTGGAATCGCCGCGCCTGAATGAGATACTTCTTGCTCGTCCCAATTGTTTCTTCTTACCAAGCTCCATCGTGGTGCATCACGCTTTATGCGTTGCGGCTCAACAGCGACGAGCACGCGGCCTCGACGATGCACGCGCACAAACCGCTCATGGTAAGTCCGGCCCTTGCCGCCGCCTTGGGCAAGAGGGAGTGAGATGTAAAGCCCGGGATCGTGTTGACCTCCAGGACGTGCGCGGCTCCGTCATCGCTCAGGATGAAATCGGCCCGCGCAAAGTGCCGGCAGCCGAGCGCCGTGAAGCAGTCCATTGCGGCCCGGCTGACGTTTGCGGCCACGCTGGGGTCCGTAATAGTATCGAAAAGAAACTCCGTCCGCTCATCGACGTATTTCGCATGATAGTCGTAGAAGCCGCTGTGCGGCCTGATCTCAATAATCGGCAAGGTCCGCTCGCAAAGGATACCGACCGTGACTTCTTTGCCCGGGACAAACTCCTCGATCATACAATCACCGAACTGGTGGTATATTTTCACCGCGACATCGAGTGCTTCATCCGGAGTCGAAACGATGTGAACGCCCACGCTGCTTCCCTGCCTGACGGGTTTCACGACGTACTTGTCGCAGAAGTGACACAGTTGTTGCTGGAGCAGCTCGACGTCGCTTTCCGGGCGAAACTCAACGGCCTTCGGAACGGCTACGCCCACGTTCTCGAAGAGATCCTTGCTCGCCATTTTATCGAACGCCAGCTTGCTCGCCATGGGCCCACTGCCGGCGTAAAGAAGCGATCTGTCTTCGAGAATCTGCTGGAGCCGTCCGTCTTCGCCGAATTCACCGTGCAGCGCCGGGAAGAACACGTCGATGCTGCCGTCCCGGAGTATCTCAAGATCGTCCGGCCGGACGTCCGCCGTGACCACGCGAAAGCCGGCCTCTTTCAGCGCTTCTGCAACGCACCGGCCGCTTTGAATGCTGACCTCCCGCTCGGCGCCGACGCCGCCGGCAAGGACGGCTACTTTCAGTTTCTTGTTCGTCATCGCTGCTACCAAATCTCGATCTCAAGCTCCAGATCGAGATCGAAATGCTCTTTCACCCTCTGCTTGACCGTCTCTATCAGTCTCAAAACGTCCCGGCTCGTGCACCCGTTCTCGGCGACGATGAAGTTGGCGTGCTTCTCGCTGACGACCGCCCCGCCGATCTGCAAGCCTTTCAGGCCGGCCCGGTCGATCAACGCCCCGGCGGAGACGCCTCTTGGATTCTTGAAGATGCAGCCGGAATTCTTCGTGTTGAGCGGCTGACTGTTCTTCTTGTAAATCCAGATTTCTTTGACCGTCTGCATGATTTGTTCCGGCGAGGCGGCATTGAGCTTCAGGTGCGCGCTGAGGATAAATCTCGCCGTAACGTTGCTCTGACGGTAGTCGAAGACCAGCTCGGGCTTACTCTTCTCAAAGATGTTGCCGGTAATGTCCATGAGCGTCACGGATTCCACGGCGGCGCCGAAGTCTCCGAACTTGCCGCCGGCGTTCATCTTGACGGCTCCGCCCACCGAGCCGGGGATGCCGGTCAGGGCCTCGACGCCCGAAAGGCCTTTTTCCACACAGGTCAGGACCAGCTTGCTCAGCTCCGCGCCGGCCCAAGCCGTGACCTCCTGGCCGTCAAAGTGGATTTGTGTGAACTGCTCGGCGTCGAACTTGATCACCGCCGCCCGCACGCCTTCGTCGCTGACCAGCAGATTGGAGCCGAAACCCAGGACCTGGATTCGGATTCCGTTTTCGCGGCACCGCTCGACGACCGTTTTGAGCTGTTTCGTTGTCTTCGGTCTGATAAAATAATCAGCCGGCCCGCCGAGGCCGTACCACGTCTTTTTGGCCAACGGGTAGTTGGTTTCAACGATCTCCTCCAAGCCACTGAATATAGACATCTGCCACCTTCCAAATATCGCCGGCGCCCATGGTCACAACCATCTCGCCGGGGCTGACGTTGCTCTTGAGATAATCACAAATGGCCTCGAAACTCTCGATGAACAAAGCCTGTGTGCCATTGGCCCGCATTCTCTCGACCAGGATCTGAGCGTTGACCTCTTTCCTGGCCGATTCCGAATCGCGGACAAAATAGATTTCCGGCACAATGGTTATATCGGCAAGCTTAAAACTTTCTGCGAAATCATCAAGCAAAAATCTGGTTCTGCTGTACTGGTGCGGCTGAAAAATGCACCAAATCCGCTGCGGCTGATACCTCTGGCGTATCGCCGCCAGCGAGGCCCGGATTTCCGTCGGGTGGTGCGCGTAGTCGTCGAGAACGGTAATCCCCCCGACTTGTGCCTTCAACATCAATCGGCGGTCCATGCCGGTAAAGTCCGGCAGCAGCCGGAGAACTCGTTCAGGTTCCAGCCCGATGTTGATCGCCATGGCCACGACCGCCAGGGCGTTGAAAACATTATGCCGGCCCGGCAGAGAAATCCTCGTCGGGCCCAGGAGCGTGCCGTCTTGATAAACGTCAAAGCTGTAGAGGCCGTCCTTGAGAACAAAGTTTTTGGCGTAAAAATTGCAGCTCTCGTCAAGTCCGAAGGTTTCGCACTGCACGGTACTACCACGCCGATGGAGGTCCGCGATGATCTTCGCCACGTTTGCGTCCTGACCGTTGGCGATAACGACGCCCCCCGGCTTGGTGCCGAGGGCGAAATTGCGGAACGCTTCGACGATCTCGTCCTCGTCTTTGTAGTAATCCAGATGGTCCTGTTCGATGTTCAGGATGCACCCGATGGTCGGCTTAAGGTTCAGAAAGCTCCGGTCGTATTCGCAGGCCTCGGCGACGAAACACCTGCCGTCGGCCACGCCGGAAGAGCTGTTCAGTTGATGAACGCCGGCGCCGATGATGAAGCTCGTATCCATGCCGGCCTTCTTGAGCAGATAGGTCAGCCAGCCGCTGGTCGTGCTCTTGCCGTGTGTGCCGCTGACGGCAACACCCTCATAGTGGTTCATCAGCTCACCCAGCATCTCGGCGTATTTATAAACTTTACAGCCCTGCTCGCGTGCGAGCTTCAATTCGGGGTTGTCCTCCCTTATCGCCGCCGAGACAACCACGGCGTTCGTTCCCATGCCGAGGTTCCAGGCGTTATGACCGATCCTGATATCCGCCCCCATCCGGCGAAGATTTTCCGTCGCTTCGCTCGGCATCTGGTCCGAGCCGGCCACGACGGCATGGTTCTTCATTAAAAGCTGCGCCAGCCCGCTCATCCCGACGCCCCCGGCGCCGATGAAATGAAATTTCTTCCCGGCTAATTCCAATCGACCGACCGTGTTTACCGCGGCCCATTTGTTATTGCTGCGTGTGCGGCAGTCCGCCTCATAAGCCTCCGTACCCGGCTGGTTCATAGCATCCTTTCTCTATATGCCCTGCCCCTTCACTCAACATGGGCAGTGTAGCACACAAAGCAGATTGAGAAAAGAGAAAAACTCAAATGGCCAAATGGAAAACAAAAGGAATGTGTCATTGACCGGCCTTGGTTTTGATGGTACTTTATCACCGCGTAGCAAAGGAAACAGGACTATGGAATTATCGTGGACCATGAAGTTGAGAATTGCCGCCGCTGCGGCCGCCGGGGTCGTTTTGATTGGCATTTTGGGCTGGCAGATGACGGAACCGGCTGTGACGACCGGCTCAGTAGGTCTCCGCGGCGCCGTGACGTTAGTGATCCTGGCATTGATAGCTGGCTTCATCGGGTACTTTGTTTCCTGGCCGCACGGGCACCAGATCGGCATTCTGGCCGCCCCATTCGGCTTGGCCGTTTGGGCCGTACGATCGGGAAGTATGGCGTCTCTGATACAGGTCCATCCGACCGCCGCCCAGCGACTGGAGCTTATCACATCGCTCAAGTGGGAACCGATTACCTGGCTGGTGATTGTCGCCGCCGGCTGCGCGGGGCCTCTATTGTGCTGGAAAGTCGTATCAAAGAAAAAGACCAGCAAGAAAAAAGAGCGGTCCAAAGTCAATCCGATCAAGTACTTAAATGCAATCACGGCCCTGGCGGCTTCGGGCGTTATGGCACAATTCTTCCTCCGGGTATTCGCCCAGGACGTTAGTTTGATGGGCACGATCGGCGAGAAACAAATCTCCGTCCTCGCCCAGCCGGCCACCGGGCAGATTGTTTTCGCCGTATTTGCTTCGTTCGGCCTGGCGGCTTTTGTCGTCAAGAAGTTTCTCGATGTCAGCTATATCTGGCCCATCATTTCCACCTTCTTTGTAACCATCTTTGCTCTTGGTGTTTATGCCAAAAACGTTTCGTACCTCGCGGGATACTGGCCGGCGGCGTTTTTCCCGAACGCTATTGTTTCCGTGCTGCCTGTAGAAATGGTGGCCTTCGGCACCCTGGGTTCGGTGGCAGGTTACTGGATGGCGATCCGCTTTGACTTCTGGCGAAAACACGAAATTTGACCTCGAAGCCCGTCATTCCGAGCAAAAATTACGCATCTTTTTTCTAGTCTTTTATTTCACGCAAGTTATTATATTTAAGCCACTTATAGTCTGAACACCCTCAGAATCCACCTCATTATTCCTCCAAAAAACAGAATTGGTTGGTTTCGGTCCTCAATTTAGCCGAAATATAGTTGTGTTAATGCTTTTGCACCGGACGGCATTATCAACCTAAGTAATTATAGGACAAGGATATATATAGAGCGATTTGAGGAGTAAAAGGACGAACAGTTGGCCGGAATTATTCGTAACCTGTAGTACAAACAAGACCAGCTGACAAAAGGAGTTAGCAAATGTTGGTTCTCAGCAGACAAAGAGATGAGTCGATCATGATCGGCGACGACGTCGAGATTATCATTGTTGACGTGCGTGGGGATAAGGTCCGTCTGGGTATTACGGCTCCGAAGGAGATACCGGTTCATCGCAGAGAAATATACGACGCGATTCAACGCGAGAAAGCCGAGAAGAAACAAGTTGCCGAGCCGTCGGACAATGGACCCAAAGCGGACCAGGAGCAGGAATCTCCAAAGAAGCCCTCAAAGTAATCCTGACGACTGTAACAAGCCGAGCACCCATAGCAATTCCTCCAGAAGACTTCACCCCATTTTTGTACAACCTCCTTTGCCGGTGTCCTATAATTTGAACGCATGAGAACTCGCATCGAATTATCAGGACCAAAGAATTCAACCGCCATGCTGGATTTCATCACAGACAGGGACATATACGAAAAGGTGATTTGCGGGCGAATGGGTGACGCACGGAAATTCCTCTGGATCGCCACTTCGGATTTGAAAGACCTTCACGTGGCCAAAAGCGGCCGGATGGTTCCGTTTCTTGAGATATTGTCCGATCTGGTAAAGCGGAAAGTTGAGATCCGGCTGCTCCACGCCAAAGAGCCGGGCCCGGCTTTTCGAAAGGATTTCGACCGGTATCCGAACCTGATAAGCGGCATGGAGAGAATCTTATGTCCGCGAGTCCATCTCAAGACCGTCGTCATTGACGGCAGTTTCGCCTACACGGGCAGCGCGAATCTAACCGGCGCCGGCATGGGCGCCAAAAGCGACCACCGGAGAAATTTCGAGTCCGGCATCATCACCGACGACCCCACCCTCGTCGGCAAAATCATGGCGCAGTTCGACGCCATCTGGACCGGCGCCCATTGTCCCCCATGCCAGCGCAAAAACTTCTGCGCCGACTACAAAGACATCTTAGCTTGAATGATAATTGCGATCCTTGGTACTGTATTACCTTAAGGAGTCATACCGATCAGATTCGTTTTCCATCAGACCTTCCCCCTGCTATTATTTGGCTGCAAAAATCTTGGTTTTGTCATTTATTGTGGTTTTGCCGGTCTCAGATTTCAGTTTTTCTTCCTTCAGCATATGCTCTATACACCCTCTGATTTGTTTCACAGAGAATTGACAAAAGCACTCCCGTATTACATTAACGATTACAAGGCGCCGTTCTGTCGGCTGTGAAGCATGTCTGAATATGATTGGAGGCAGCTTCTCAATATCAGGGACCAACTCAACTGATCGCATCTCGAACAAAGTAGGATACTCGGGTTTTGCGAGATCAGCGAGTGTTTGTCGGCTTTTCACCATTGCATCGTTCATTAAGACGAGTGCGTCGTGATGGCGAGAACCGAATATCAAGTAATACTTCGGAACAGTATGATAAGGCAACGCTTTGATTGCGTGTTGACAGACCTCCCTAAATCTTTTTGATAACAGCTCACAGACTCCGTTTGTCACATTCTGAATTTTTTCGGCAAAGCTCGAAGGGGCTTCAAGAATATTCTTCCACCAGTCACCACCTGCGACTGTGTTCAGTCCTTCGATTGACGCTGGTGTTACAAACGGAGCATCGATTTCTTCCACATCTTCAATTTCCGGATCAGGTTCGGGAATAACAAGTTTAAGAGTTGCCAAACCTCGGCGAACAAAACTTCGAGCGTTGAAATTCATAAGGATTTCAATACTCATACGAGAGATGCTCAGATGTTGGAAGACAGAGTCCATACGAATCCAATCGAGCCCTTCAACTGTAAATGGATCAACGTAAAGAAAAACGCTATGGTCTTTTGCCTTTTCTTGGATTTCTTGAATATAATCACCAAATTTTCCATGTTTTGTTTTGGCAAATGTAAATCGATCAATTGTTCTGCTTAATTCTGAGTATAGTTCTATGTCGTTTTCTATGCACAAGGCAGATACAGAGACCGAAAGTCCTTTTGATAAAGCCTCTTGGATACTTCGGCAAATGATTAGAGGAGAACCAGGTTCGCCATCGCCGAATTTCCCAGGTCCAGCGAAAGCATCAACAATAAGAACAGGGTGTTGTTGTGTCGCTATTTTTGAAAGGTATGGCGGGAGGTAACACTCCAGAATCTTGTCTTTTCTTTTAGACCAGTGCCGCTTTTCGTTGAAGAACGACCTGTCTGCTTTGTGACCCATGAAATAAACCCTCTGAATCTTGCTCCAACCGAATTGGCATCTGATCCCATAGGCATCCGTCAAGTATTCGGCCGGCCTTTTTCTTGTTTACGCCACCCCATTGTTTGAAGAAGAAGGGGACGTTTGTAGCAAGGCACTGGTCCCGGATGGCGGTGGCCCATTGTGGCTTCATGGGTCTGGCTTTCGGGCCGGATTCTCCGCCTACTATGATCCAGTCGATGCCTTCAAGATCAATGTCGGGGATCGGGCTTAGGAGCGGCTCGAACGAAACGAACTTCACGGCGGCGCCGGTTTGCTTCAAGTCGTCCATACGAAAAAGGTAGTCGGCGCTTTCGACGGTCACCCCCATCCACACGTTCTGCGGCCAGGTGAACTTGCTGCTGAGCTTCAGCAGACGCTCGGATCGCTTGGTCAAGATCTGGAATCGATGATGGGACGCCTGTTCCATGACGGCGAAGATTCTCGAGGTAAAATCGAAAGGCACATCCTTGTGAAAAAGATCGCTCATTGAATTGACGAAGATGGTCCTAGGCTGCTTCCAGCGTAGAGGAATTTCGATCGCGTGGGGGTGAAGGGTCAGGCAGAAACCATTGGCGTAATTAGGGCTTCCGGCGGCTTTTAGGCGAAGGGCCATGCGCTCGGCGTAGCAGTTCTTACAGCCGGGGCTGATCTTCGTGCAGCCCGTTACCGGGTTCCATGTGCATTGCGTCCACTCGATCTTGGAAGTCTGCGCCATTGAACAACAAGGCTCCTGATGCCTTTCTGCCTGCCTCCGCTTTTATTGCCTATAAGGCATCACGCCGGTTGAGTTCCAGCGCCTCTTTCAGCGTCGCTTTAAGAGTTTCCATTAACTGCTCGTGCGTTCGTTCTTGGCAGTTTACTCCGGCCACTTCTTCAATCCATCCGATGCACCAGCCATTGTCCTGCTTGGTTACAGCCGTATAGACTCTTTTCATAATCGCACCGTTGACTTTCATCTTATCGAAAATCACTCCACCTATCTTCCATACATCTTAGAAAAATAGACCGCAGAGGTCAAGAAACTTATTGCCCACGGGATTTTTTCTTCTCCGGCAAAGTCCTCGGCAGAAATAGATAAACATCCCCAGTAAATCGATTGGAGTTCTGCGCCATGTGACCTCCACAGAGAGTATGTTATTACCATAAGGATAGTACTCAGAAGCACGAAGTCAATTGATTTATAAACACTTTTGAGTTTGTCCCCTTGACAATGGAGCTTTATACTCTGAACTATGCTGAAGAAGATATTGTCCTTTTATACGAAATACTTTGCCGTGTGGGTGATTGTGTTTGGGGCGGCGGCGTATGTTTGGCCGGGGCCGTTTGTGGCTTTGAAGGGCTACATGGACTGGTTCTTTGCGCTGACGATGTTCGGCATCGGCGCAGTGCTTGAAGTCGAGGATTTCAAACGCATCGTCGCCAAACCCATCATCGTTTTGATCGGCTCAATTGCACAGTTCACGATCATGCCGCTCGGCGCGTTTATGCTGGCGAAGCTATTCCGGCTGCCGCCGGAGATCGCGGTCGGTCTGATCTTGACCGGCTCGGCGCCGGGGGCGATGGCCAGCAACGTGATGAGCTATATCGCCAAGGCCGACACGGCTTATTCTGTTTCGCTGACAACGGTGTCCACGTTGCTGTGTCCCCTACTGACGCCGGGCTTGACGTTTCTGTTGGCCAGGTCGAGACTGGAAGTCCCGTTTCTGAAGATGATGATGAGCGTCATCGTCATGGTAGTCGTACCGCTGTTCATCGGGTTTGGCGTGCGGCACTACCTCAAGAAGAGAATCGAGAAGATCTTGCCGATTTTTCCCGCGATCTCGGTGACGTTTATCATATTTATCTGCTCGCTGGTGATCGCCCTGAACAAATCTTATCTCGCCCAGGTCACGGGGATCGTCCTGGTCGCCGGGATCAGCCTGAACGTCTTCGGCATGCTGGCTGGCTACGGCGTCGCATCGGCTTTCAGAATGGGAGTGGCCCGAAGGCGGACGCTCGCGATTGAGATCGGCATGCAGAACGCCGGCTTGGGGACCGTCCTGGCGCTGAAGCACCTCGGCCAGAGAGCGGCCATGCCCGCGGCGATCTTCGTCTTTATCTGCATCATTACCGCCTCTCTCATGGCGGCGATCTGGCAGAAAAATCCGCCGGACCAGACATAGAAAAAGCCAATCCCATCGCGATAAAGCCAACCGGGACGAAGCCGTCACCCGGCCGTGAGGTGATTGACTATTTACTATTGACTATTGGTTCCGGAGGAGGCAGGGAAAAATATTGCCGCCGGATGTTGTGTTCAGGCGGCCAGGGCGGTATAATAGGCCGATATTTGTTTTGGCAGTTCGCTGAGGCAGTCGTATTGGGCTGCCTTTAAGTTTGGGTACGAGATTCAAAGGAGCTTGAAGTAATATGGGTCCTAATCTTGCAATAGCGGGAGTGACCGGAGCGGTCGGACAGGAATTTCTTGCTATCCTCCGGGAGCGGGATTTTCCGTTTGACTCTCTGAAGATGCTTGCGAGCAGCCGGTCGGCCGGCAAGAAGATCGAGTTCAAGGGTAAACAATACGTCGTTGGAGAATTGACGAAAAACAGTTTCACCCGGGTCGATATCGCGTTGTTCAGCGCCGGGGCGGCCCGCAGCAAGGAATTCGCGCCCGCCGCGGTCCAGGCCGGTGCGGTGGTGGTTGATAACTCCTCGGCCTTTCGAATGGATGCGGACGTACCGCTGGTGATTCCCGAGATCAATCCGCAGGCGATTGCGAAGCATAAGGGCATCATCGCAAATCCGAACTGCTCGACCATTATCGGCATTGTGCCGGTCTGGCCTTTGCACCGGGCAAACCCCGTCAAACGCATGGTCGTCAGCACGTACCAGGCCGCCAGCGGGGCGGGCCAGTCGGCCATGCTCGAGCTGGAGGAGCAGACGCGCGAGATCCTGGCCGGCAAGAAACCGTCCTGCAAAGCGTTCCCCTATCAAATCGCGTTCAACCTTTTCAGCCACAATTCGGCGCTCGGGCCGAACGGATACAACCAGGAAGAGATGAAGATGGTTCACGAGACCCGGAAGATCTTCGATTGTTCTTCCATCGCCATCACCTGTACGTGCATCCGTGTTGCGGTGCTCCGGGCGCACTGTGAGAGCCTCAATCTGGAGTTTACCGATCCTATTACGCCGGACCAGGTCAGGGACCTTTTGAGCACCGCGCCGGGCGTGTCCTTGCTGGACGACCGCGAGCATAACCGCTTCCCCATGCCGATCGACGCCACCGGCAAAGACGATGTCTTCGTGGGACGGATTCGCCAGGATGAATCTATCCCTGAGAACCGGGGGATCAATATTTGGGTGGCCGGCGACCAGTTGCGAAAAGGCGCGGCCCTGAACGCCATCCAGATTGCGGAGAAACTGCTTTAGTTCAGAAGCCGGAAATCGAACCATTGAGAACTGGAATACTGGAATAATGGAACGATGGAATAATGGTATATTTGGTTCCGGAGGAGTGAAGTCTACTCTCTTCCCATCGTTCCAATCTTCCATCATTCCAATATTCCAATTTGATATCGCTTCGCGATAGACTTGTTTGATAGATTCCTTGATTTCGCTTTGCTCCGCTCGGAAGGACTCTGTTGTTGCATGAATGGCCGTTCGCACTATAAAACTCATTGTGCAGTATGACGGCAGCCGGTATCATGGCTGGCAGATACAACCGGGCCGGAGAACGATCCAGGGCGAGCTCGTAGAGGCCGTCTCGAATCTCGTCGGGACTCGGACGCACGTTCACGGCGCCAGCCGGACCGATGCCGGCGTCAGCGCCTTGGGGCAGGTTGCCTTGTTCGAGGTCGATTCGCCCATTCCCACGGAGAACTTTCCCAAAGCCATCAACGGTCGGCTCCCGCGTGACATCGTAGTGACCGCCGCTGAGGAACCGCCGCCGAAATTCGACCTGATGGGCGGCGTGAAGAGCAAGCTGTACCGCTATACGATCTTCACCGGCCGCTACCGCCCGGTCCTCCGACTGAATCGGTGCTGGCATATCCCCAGGAAACTCGACGTGGCCGCGATGAACCAGGCGGCTCAACTGCTTGTCGGGACGAAGGACTTCAAATCCTTCGCCGGCGCGAAAGACAGGCGCGATCAGACCGTCCGCACGATTTTCCGCTGCGAAGTCACCGCCGAGGACGAGTGGATTTACATAGATGTCGAAGGCGACGGCTTCCTGTACAATATGGTCAGAAACATCGTCGGCACGTTGGTCGATATCGGTGTGGGCCGATGGCAGCCGGAAAAGATAAAAGAAATTCTCGAAACCAGGAACCGAACTGCCGCCGGACGCCTCGCGCCGCCGCAGGGCCTTTGCCTGATGTGGATCAAATATTGAGATAAGTAAATGAACTCATTATTGTCCAAAGCATAAATGCAAGAGAAATACTTAATCCATAGCTTTTTTCGATTTTCTCTCTTCTTTTGGATTTTGTGAGTGTCCCAATGAAAGATTTCCAGCTTAGAATTTTAGGGCAATGTTGGATCGACGATGATCCAAACAACGATAGTGATTTATGTTCTCACGGACAGATCTATTTGAGAGTGAATTTTCAGGAAATATTGACGGAATTAGATGGCGATTGGACTGTATCTACGTCGATGCTACTTCTGCTTAGAACTCTATTTGAGGATTATGATTTTAACGATGAACCTTCGCTGATACTTTGTTGTGGAATGTTAATGATGGCGAGTTGTCCTGTTTCTGTAGGGTGGAGGGTTAAACACAAAGAGAAGAGGGTTCTTATCGACAAGATTCGAAAATGCCCAACGACAAACATAAGTGACACAATCGAGTTCCCAAAAGCGTCGATAGAATTAGAATTGGGAGAATATGCAGCGCCTATATTAAAATGTGCCGTGGATGTAGCCGACTTCTTTCAAAAAAGCAAAGAACGAAAGCCCATCGATGCCTATGATAAGAAGGAATATGAGAAATTCTGGGAAGAATTTACTGAGCTCAAAACTAAAGCGAACGGCATTGTTCGAATATAAATCCTAATAAAGAATTGTTGTCGTCCCAAAGTCTGGGGGCAAACTTTTCTGCCCATAAAGCGTTTATCGCATTGGGGCTAACAGCAGTATGTTGTCGTTAGGCATTCTCAACACTGCTGGTAGCCCTCAAAGCGTTAAACGCAACAGACTTCTTTGGGAACCTAACGTTCAATCTATTCCCAACCTTCGGGACGATACTAAAGACTTATATGGATGTTGTACGCCGATTGCTGTAAGTAAGAGTATGAAAGTTGTTCACATCATAACTCGATTGATTTTGGGCGGGGCGCAGGAGAATACGCTTATTACCTGCAAGGTTCTGGCTCAGCGCGGGCATGAGGTTACTCTCTTGACCGGGCCGGCGTTGGGGCCGGAGGGCGAGCTTTTCAATCAGGCGATGGATCAAGGTTATAAAATCGTTGTCCTCCGTCGGCTTCGGCGGGCTATCCATCCTCTGAACGATACGGTCAGCTATTTCCAGATCAAGAAGCTGCTTCGGCAATTACAGCCGGATATCGTGCATACTCATTCGGCCAAGGCGGGGATTTTAGGCCGATTTACGGGATATGCCCTGAAAGGTCAGTGGGCGGCGAATCTGCCGGCGGTCGTGCATACGATACACGGATTGGCTTTTCATCCGTATCAGAGCCGGGTGTTGAACAAATTTTACATCGCCGTTGAGAAATCGGCGGCGAAGCGAACGGACTTTTTTATCAGCGTGGCGGACGCCATGATCGAGCAGGCGACCGCCGCGGGCATCGGCAAGCCCGAGCAGTACGTGACGGCGTACTCGGCTATTGACGAGGACGATTTTCTCACGCCGATTTCACAGCAGCGCAAACAGGATTTTCGCCGGAAGTATGGGATCGCGGAAGACGCCGTTGTGCTCGTCACGATTGCCCGGCTGTTCATGCTCAAGGGCCATGAGTACATTATCGAATCGGCCAAATCGCTCGCCAAGCGGTTCGAGAATTGCGTCTGGTTGTTCGTCGGCGACGGCAAACTTTCAGAGCGTCTCGAAAAGCAAGTCCGCGAATTGGGATTGAGTGAGAGGATCAAGTTCACGGGGCTTTTGCCGCCCAGCGAGATTCCGCTGGCCGTGCAGTCGTCGGATATACTCGTACACTGCTCGCTCAGAGAAGGGCTTGCCCGAACCTTGCCGCAGGCGATGCTCGGCGGAAAGCCGGCCATCTCTTTCGACGTGGACGGCGCGCGGGAAGTCGTCAATGAGCGCACGGGCCGGCTGATCGAGCCGAAAAACATCGGACAGCTCGTCGAAGCCTGTGCAGAATTGATCGAAGATGAGAGCTTGAGACGACGTCTCGGCGAGAACGGCAGAGAATCCGTGAAAGAGAAGTTTTCGCCGGAGCGAATGGTCGATACCATCGAGGCCGTTTACCGCAAGCTGCTCGGGCACGAGTAATCCCACTCACGTTGGAGTAAGCAAAATGGAAGAAAATTTGGCGTACTGCGGCCTGATTTGTCGTTCCTGTGCTATCTACCTGGCCACGAAAGAAAAGGATCCGAAGAAACAGCATGAAATGAGGGCCGAGATAGCTCGCCAGATTAAAGAGCACTACGCCCAGGAAACTAAGCCTGAGGACGTCGGTGACTGTGACGGATGCAAGACTGAAGGCGGAAGACTATTTTGCACCGGCTGCCAGATCAGAATATGCGCCATAGAAAGAGGCATCGAGAATTGTGCCTATTGTCACGACTATCCCTGCAAAGCCCTTGAAAAACTCTTTACAACCGACCCCGGAGCGCGGGAACGGTTGGATGCGATAAGAGCTGCACTCTAAAGTGTTTGAGGCAGATTCTATGGAAAGCAATAAAAGGGAACGTGGGTTCTTCTTTGCGGCCTTGGTGGTTGCCTTCCTGGACTCCATTGCCGTCTCGCAGATCGTATATGTGGACAGCTTGGGCGTTGGCAGGGATCAGAACGCCGGGACCAGCGAACGGCCGGTCAGGACGCTGCGGCGAGCGGCCGAGATAATTAACGGCGATAAAGAGCCGGGGCCTGCGGCGGTCAAAATATCGCCGGGGGTATATACTCTGACCGAGAGTGTGACATTCGGCGGTAACCGGGCCTACAGCGAAGAATCACGCTTGGTGATTGAAGCATCCATTCTGCCGGATGACCCGAAGTGGGAGCCGGGCCTGATGCCCATTATTGTGTCCACGGAAGATCCCCGAAAACAGGACAATCCCGATAAGCTGACCGAGACGTACGGCCTGAAAATCGAGGTCGGTCACGTGACGATACGCGGCCTGAAATTCATGGGCAATCCTCTGGCCCGGAACTGGCATTGCTGCATCTCGCGTATCGGCGAGGACCTGGACGATTTGCTCGTGACACAGTGCATGTTCGTCGGCGACGGAAGCACCCTCGATATCTACTGTGCGGCTCTGGCGACCGGCAACAGGTTCATTGTCGATCACTGCATCTTTCGCAATTGCCACGCCTGCACGGTTTTCTGGGATGGCGCACGTGGTATTGCCGGCAAGGGGTGCTCCATGAGATACTGCATTGTTGACGGGGCTTATATTGCCGGGGTTTGGACCTGCCAGACGGCTGAGGACTTTGAGTTTCACCACAACATTGTGACGCGCGGCGAGTATTTCTGGATGCGGAAGGAAACAGATGCTTCACGGCGGTATCGCGTGCGCGATTGCATTATCACCGATAACAGGCACTACTCGGGCTATGGCGTCGAAAGTGGTCCGACAGGGCAGACCGGGCCGGAAGTCACATTCGAAGAGTCGAACGTCGTCAGACAGGGGCATGTAACGTTCGAAACGAACAAGGCGGCCCGATTGTATCTGCACGTTACGCCGAACTCTCTCGGAAGTCATCTGGGCGCCGGATTGTTCACCAGACAAGTGGAGAAATAGCAGCCATGAAAAGCTACAGGAAAGAGCTTTGGTTTGAGACGGAGAACAGGCGGCAGCTTATCAATATCACGCCGCAGGTGGAAGATTGCCTGCGGGAAAGCGGGGTCAGAGAGGGCTTGCTGCTGTGCAACGCGATGCATATCACCGCCAGCGTCTTTATTAACGACGATGAAGCCGGGCTGCATCACGACTTTGAGGTCTGGCTGGAGAAGCTGGCGCCGGAGAAGCCTTATTCGCAATACAAGCACAACGGCTTCGAGGACAACGCCGACGCTCACCTGAAGCGCAGCGTCATGGGCCGGGAGGTCGTCGTGGCCGTCACCGAGGGCAAGCTCGACTTCGGCCCCTGGGAGCAGATCTTCTACGGCGAATTCGACGGCAAACGAAAGAAGCGAGTCCTCGTAAAGATTATCGGGGAGTGATATTCGTGACTCGTCGCTCGTTGCTCGTGTCTCGTTCTCCGAAAGTAGTATTTGACAAAATGAAAATCTAACGTAACAATGAGATATGAGCCATAAAGATACCGGACAAGTAAACAGTTATGAGGTCCTTGATGAACAGGGGAGACTTTCAGAAGTTAACTCAGGAAAGGCTAAAAGATGTGGAAGCTCTGCTTCAGAAACAGCGGTATTCCGGTGCCTACTACTTGTGCGGTTACGTTATCGAATGTGCGTTGAAAGCTTGTATTGCGAAACAAACGAAGGAATTTGACTTTCCACCTGAACGAAAGGTCATCGATGCGATTTACACGTATGACCTCATGAAGCTGATTAAGTCCGCAGGTCTCGAGGATATGCATAATAAAGACCTGGAGAACGATAAAAAACTGAAGGTCTATTGGTCTGTAGTAGAAAGATGGTCCGAAGCAAGCCGATACGAAGAATGTGACCAAGAGAAAGCTCGGGATATTTATCAAGCGATTACAGATGAAGAACACGGAGTTCTACAATGGGTAAGGCAACGTTGGTAGACAGAGACATGCAAGCTGGCGAAGCTCTGTTGAAAAAACTGGATGAGGATAAATTCAAGATCAAGGCGGCGCTGTGGCTTTACATGCCTGATCCTGAAGAGTGGCGGTTAGTCCTTGCTTCGCCGATTGTGGATACAGACGGGCCAATTAAGGCATACGAAAAAGTCCAATCGGAACTGCAAGAATTAGATGGGCGTTCTGAGTTGTCCCTGCAAAACATAGCTTTGGTCAGCCCGCACGATAAGCTGATCATGGCGTTAAAAACGACAATCAAGACGGGAAAAGAAATATCTCACATACGTCTCACTGGAAACGTGATCAACGGCGTGTTCATTGAGGATGCATATATTTACCGGCTCACGTAATTGACTGCAAGCGCTCTCGTGAGCCAACTTCAAGGGCTCGGTGCTGCCGGGGCCTCGCGGTCAGCGAATCGTGCCGGCAGTCTACGGGGTGGCGATGCTTGATTTGGGCCTGGTTTTTGTTTATAATGACGCAAGTGCCTTGATTGGGTTGATCCAGACAAAGAAATAAGCACTTTTTGTTTGGAGGACGTAAAATGCTAAAGCGAAGAACAATTGTCCTGCTGCTGACTCTGTGTGTGGCGCTTCCCGCTTTTTCCGGAAACGGTATCCCGGAGCGGGTTGGTCCCTGGCGGGTACAAGTGGGTCCGCCCGGCAATGAGTTCTATGAAGCGCCTGCAACAAAGCCGCCGCCTTCTGAGGCCGTGTTACGGTGGGTCAAAATCATTACACCTCGGGCGAAGGTAACGGATTGGGAGCTCGACAGCGACGGCTACCATATTGACGCCGAAATAGACGAGGACGAACAATACCAGTTTGACGTTACGCCCGATGGTAAGTTGTTGGCCTTAGAGTACGAGAATGATGATACCGACGCAAAAGAAGAGCCCGACGAGCTTGTCCTTCGCGGCACCAAAAAGAGTATTGCCGTCAATGAAGCACCCCAGGTTGTGCTTAAGACGCTATCAGAAGCTATGCCCCGGGCCAAGCCAAGCCAGGCCT
>Ga0154804_1043_pt1 | contig 17926 bp, 14 predicted proteins | sample Rifle2008BG16ft_FD_105812 | JGI IMG/M metagenome (GOLD analysis project Ga0154804, IMG submission 105812) | Planctomycetes bacterium RBG_16_55_9 | reverse complement strand
CGGCACGAAGAAATCACAAAGCTCCGGCACGTCAACGACGTTGCACAAGACCTCCAGCTCCTGACAATCCTGATAGATCTGCTTGTTGAGCCGCTGGTTGTCGGTCGCCGCGACGGCCAGCAGCGCCCCGGCAAGATAATTCTTGGAATAAGGGGCTTTTACCATCTCGGCGTCGTTGTCCCTGCAAAGGGTCGCCAGTACATCATCGATGCGTTCAGCGACCACGACCAGCCGAGATCCCGTGTCCAGCAGCGACTGGGCTTTTCGCAGGGCTACCGTCCCGCCGCCGATCAAGACCACACGTCGACCGCCCAACTCCAGATATATCGGGTACTTTGCCATAGATTCATTCTACCACGCTTAACCTGACTGTGATAGAGAATTTCGAGAAAAAAGAAAATCTCCGAGGATGCGTCTCAGGCGGCTCCGGCGCAAAAACAAAGGGCTGTGAGTCCGGTGCTCACAGCCCTATCAAAGGTCTGTTTGTAATGTGGACATTATAGTGCCCGCTGTCGGCGAAGCCACGTTGCAAGGCCGGCGCCGAGGCTCACGAGCAGAAAGGCGCCCGGCGCGGGTATGGGTTGTACATCGGCGATGACTTCATACCCTATGTCCGGAATGCCGTACATATAATTATTCAAAGACACTGTTGGAAAGTCTGATGCGCCCACAACATCATTGGCATATCGCACGTCAAGGTATTCGATCGTACCCGTCGGGAACCACGTATCCCCTATCTCGGCACGGCTCCTGTCAAAAGTAAAATCTATTTTTAACAGGCTGAACGCAAATGGCTCTTAACCTCGATAGTGAATTGGGATGAAATGCCAAGAACATACGCGTTTTCCACACGAAAAACGGGCATGTTGCACCCATACCCTCCGCGCAGAAAAAATGCAATTTTCCTGGACAGCAGACTTGTTCAGAGCGCAGCCGGGCAACTCTCACCAAAAAGCCGCCCATGTCACAGCTTGTAACCTTACTCGACGACCCACATCGCCAGCGAATCCTGGTCTTTCACATATATGCGGTTCTTCTAGAGGACCGGATGTGCATAGACTTCCGTCTCAGCCACTTTGTATCGCTCGATCTCGCTGTATGCCTTGCCATCGGGCTTGTAAACAACCAGCTCGGAGTTGTTGGCCAGGACGGCCAGAACGGAGCCGGCACTAACAATGGAGCCAAAGCCGCGGCTGCCGCACGCATTCGAGTCGGCCCATGCCGCAATACCCGTCTCGGCATTGATGCAGAACAGGTTGTTGCGGTTGGTCAGGCCGAAAAGCAGCCCGTCTCTGAGCACCGGTGTATTGAACTGCACGGCCAAGTCCCCATTCGTCCAAAGCTCTTTGACGGCGAAGCCGTCCCCTTGCTTTTCGATCTTCAGGGCCTTGGTGCCCCGGCCGGCGCCCGAGATGATGACCGTTTGTCCATCGACAACGGGCGTAGCGGCGTTGTATGCCATTCTCTGAGGCTCAAACGGCACTTGCCAGAGAAGCTGGCCGTCAGCCACGCGGATTCCCACGACGCTCTTCTCGGTCGGTGTGGCGATCTGCGTGGTGCCTTCCACCATCAACAAGGCGGGCGAGCCGTAGTCCGGACCTTCGCCGCTCCAACGCCATTTCTCATCGCCGCCGGCCAGGTCGTAGGCGATAATCGCTCCATTACCCTGGCCGCCCTGATGCGCAATGACCATCCCATCGATGATGATCGGTGAGAAGGCCGCGAAGAATCTCGGCACGACCTTGGGGAATGGGTCCTTTCGCCACAGGACTTTGCCGCTGCCGGCGTCCAGGCAGGACAGGACTCCGCCCACGCCCAGCGTCACGACCTTTCCACTCGCCACGGCGGGCGTGCTTCTGGGACCTGGGTGCCGGGCGGCCGCTCCGGTCACGGCCTGCGCGGCGTACTTGTCGCGCCAGATTTCGTCCCCCTTCTCGGCGTTGAGGCAAAGGACTACCTCGTCCTCGCCTTGCCGCGTGAAGACATAAAGCTTGTCGCCTACCAGGGCGGGGGTGGCGTCGCCCGCGCCTATGGTCGCTCTCCACCTCAGCACCAGATCCTTCGGCCACTGCCCTGGCGTCGTAAATCCCGTGACCTTCCCGTCCCGGTTGGGTCCCCGCCATTGGGGCCAATCCTGTGCGAAGACGCAGCCCGCACCGATCAGAATCACAATGACAACCAGCAGAACTCTTGACAGATATGCCTTTTTCATAGTAGCCTCCCTTCTTTGCCGCACCGCTTTGCTCCACGGCAACAGATCACGGTTGCGGCCATTTCCATTGCACTCTAATACTCTCCGAACGATATGTCAACGCCGCCGTTCAACATTTCTTATTAAACGTGCCATCACTTACCCTATGGTATCAGGTTCTTCTTTGCTCCGCAACAACCCGATATTTCGCATCCTCAGAAATGTTTCAATCCGCCGGGTTTTGCGCCTTTCTATCCCTTGAAATTGCTGGTATACTGAGAATATGAAAGCGGCACTGATTGGTTTGCTTCAATCCGGAAAGAGCACGATCCTGGCGAGCGTGAGCGGGAAAGCCATTCCCGCGGCGGGCGCGACGGCCATCGAAGAGGCCATCGTGCCGGTCCCGGACGAACGGATCGACTGGCTGACCGATTACTGCAAGCCCAAGAAAACGACCTACGCAACCATCGACTGTCTGGACCTGCCGGGCTTCAACTTCACCGACGACCACGGTCGCGCGGCGACTGGACGATTCATCAGCCAGATAAGGACGGTCGATCTGCTCGTTCTGGTCATCCGGGCATTTGAAAACGCAACCGTGCCCCCCTACCGCAATTCCGTCAATCCCGCCAGAGATTTGGCTGAGCTGCAAACGGAGCTGCTCTTGGCCGACCTGGAGCTGGTCACTACGCGGATCGAGCGGCTCGAAAAGCAGGTCCACAAACCCACGAAAAGCCAGGCTCACGACAAGGCAGAGCTGGCTCTGCAAAAGAAATTGCAGGAGGCCATCGAATCGGAACGACCGATCAGCTCGGCGATTGAAAACGACTTAGAGCTTGAGATGATTAAGCCGTTGGGCTTCCTCACCTTGAAACCGACCGCGGTTGCAGTCAACGTGGGCGAAGACCAATTAAACGAGAGATACGATTTTTCAGACCGGATCGGCAGTTCAGTTCCCGTCGCGACCCTCTGCGCCAAGCTGGAATATGAGCTGGCCCAACTGGACGCGGGCAGCCAGGCCGAATTCATGGCGGATTTGGGCATCAAAGAATCGGCGGCAAGTACATTCGTCAAAAGCTGCTATTCAGCCCTGGGCCTGATCAGCTTTTTAACGATTGGGTCCGATGAGGTGCGCGCCTGGCCGATCAAACAGGGCACCAGCGCACACGACGCAGCGGGAAAAGTGCATACCGATATCAAGCGAGGTTTCATCCGGGCCGAGACCTTCAGCTTCGACATGCTGAAAGAGCTTGGCAGTGAGAAAGCTCTCAAGGCCGCCGGAAAGATCCGGCTCGAAGGCAAGGAGTACATCGTTCAGGACGGAGACGTTATCAATTTCAGATTTAACATTTAGACCGGCAGAAACCGGAGGCAATGGTGGCGAACCGACTGCTAAAGCTATCTATTCCGGCTGTCTTCGTCCTGATAGTCGCGGTTTGCGTCCTGGCCTGGCGTCATTTCAAGAACGCCGACGATTCAGAGATCTGGACTTACAAGATCGTCAACACCTTCGATCACGACCGGCAAGCCTTCACGCAGGGCCTGGTTTTCGAGAACGGCGTTTTGTACGAAGGAACGGGCATCCCCGGTCGCTCGGAGCTGCGCAAAGTCGAGCTGGAAACGGGCGCCGTTTTGCAGAAGTACAAGCTGCCGGACCCATTCTTCGGTGAAGGGATTACGATCCACAAGGGCCGTATCATCCAATTGACGTATCAGTCGAACGTCGGATTCGTCTACGATAAGGAATCTTTCGAGCTGCTGCGGGAGTTCAGTTACTCGACCGAAGGCTGGGGCATTACCCATAACGGCGCGCAACTGATTATGAGCGACGGCACGCCCATGCTGTACTTTCTGGACCCCGAAACGTTGACGCAAATCAACCGAGTGATGGTGCTCGAGCAGGATACGCCCGTGTGGGGACTGAACGAGCTGGAGTACGTGAACGGCGAAATCTACGCCAACGTATGGCCGACCGAGCGTATTGTCAGGATCGTGCCCGAGACGGGCAAAGTCGTCGGCTGGATCGATATGAAAGGACTCCTGGCCCCGGACGATAGCGGTGAGAAGCTGGATGTCCTCAACGGAATCGCATACGATCCTGACAACAACCGCCTGTTTATGACCGGTAAATTCTGGCCGAAACTGTTCGAGATCAAGTTGATTCCCGTGAAGTAATTCTGGCAAAACGTACGCACTTCTGCTATAAGAGCCTGTACTAATAGTGCTCTGTCATGACAAAAAATGTGATAATGTCATTGCGAGCGAAAATAGCCTTTAATCCTGAGCGAAGTCGAAGGGGAAGCAATCTCAACGTTTTACAAAACTGAGCAATTGAGATTGCCGCGGCCATCTCCGATGGCCTCGCAATGACAAATCCCTCGTTTGGACTTTGACAATGTAGTAGTACCTCATGACAAAATAACTGACAAGGCGTTTTCTTTTGGAGAGATGGCATGAAGGCGGTTTTCCTAACGGGTTTGAGGCAAATGGCATTCGGGGACGCCCCGGAGCCGAAGATAGAAAAAGCCACGGACGTCCTGCTGAAGATCGAAAGGATCGGCGTATGCGGCTCGGACGTCCACTATTACGAGACCGGAAGGATCGGCTCGCAGATCGTCGAATACCCTTACATCACGGGTCACGAATGCGCCGCGACGGTTATGGAAGTGGGCGACGCAGTGACAAGGGTCAAAATAGGTGACAGTGTTGCGGTCGATCCGGCGGTGTCTTGTTATGAATGCGCCCAGTGCAAGATGGGCCGGGAGAATACGTGCTATAATTTACGTTTCCTCGGTACGCCCGGCCAGGGACACGGCTGTCTATGCGAATATCTCGTGATGCCGGAGGAATCGTGCTATCCGACGCGGGGAGCACTGACTCTCGAACAAGCCGTTATATGCGAACCGCTCTCCATTGCGGCGTATTCGGTCCAACAGGCAAAATTGCCTAAAAATGCGAACATCGCCATCCTCGGCGCAGGCCCCATCGGTTTGTGTACCTTCGTGAGCGCGAAAGCTCAGAACGTGAACACGTGTTACATGACGGATAAGATCGAAGCCCGCATCGCGGCGGCCAAGAAAGCCGGCGCAACGTGGGCCGGAAATCCTGACTCTCAGGATATCGTCAAAGAAATCCTCAAGCAGCAGCCTCACGGAGTGGACATCGCCTTCGAGTGTGCTGGCGAGCAGGAAGCCGTCGATCAGTGCGTGGATCTGCTGCGGCCCGGCGGCACGCTGGTCCTGACCGGTATCCCGCGCGTGGATAGAATCTCTTTCGCCATCGACTTCTTGCGAAGGAAAGAGATTACCATCGTAGATATACGAAGACAGAATCAGTGCACTCAGAAAGCCGTTGACCTGATCGCTTCCGGCAAAGTTGACGTTGACTTCATGATTACGCACCATTTCCCGCTCGAACGGACGCAAGAAGCCTTCGAGCTTGTAGCCGGCTATCGCGATGGTGTCATCAAAGCTATGATCGAGGTGACCGAATGAGCTGGCTCAATTTGGAAAAAAAGATCGCCATTGTGACTGGAGGCGCCGCCGGGATAGGACGAGCCTGTTGCGAAGGTTTGGCCGAGGTCGGAGTGAGCGTCGTTGTTGCCGACGTGGATGGGCGCGGCGCGGAGAAGACCGCCGTGAGCCTCAAGGGGCAATTCGGCGGCGAGCACATATCGACAACCACCGACGTGACGAACAAGGATAGCATCGACAAGATGGTAACGATGACGCTCGATACTTTCGGCCAGATCGACATACTCGTCAACAATGCGGGCATTCTCATTCCGCGTCTGCTTGTCGATCCTGCGGGTAAAGAAGAATTGACCGAGCCGATTTGGGACAAGATGGTCGCCATCAATCAAAAAGGCTATTATTTATGCGCTCAGGCGGTCGCACGGGTGATGATCGAATCCCGCAAGGGTGGCGTGATTATCAATATGACCTCTGAGTCCGGTCTGGAAGGCTCGGAAGGCCAAAGCGTATATGCCGCGACAAAAGGGGCGATCTATTCCATGACGCGCTCCTGGGCAAAAGAGCTGGGCAAGCACAATATCCGGGTGGTCGGGATCGCTCCGGGGATCGTCGAAGCTACCGCCTTGCGTTCGGCAGAGTACGAGCGCGCCGTGGCTTACACGCGGGGCATTACCATCGAGCAATTCCGCAAGAAATACGAACAGGTTTCCATCCCCTTAGGACGAAGCGGTAAGCTCAGCGAAGTCGCTAACACCGTTTGTTTTTTAGCCTCCGACCGGGCCGGGTACATCCACGGCACCGTCATCAACGTCTCCGGCGGCAAAAGCAGAGCGTAGCCATTTATTATTTATAATTTACTATTTATGATTGTGGCTCACGCCCGAGCGTGAACCGAATTCATAAATCCGTAACATCCATGTTTTCTCCAGGAGGAAACACTGTGACGAAACAATATCTCTTATCAACGCTGATAGTCATTTTTTTTTGTGTTATCGCAGATGGTAAGACGTGGCATGTATCAGCGGATAAGCTGGCCGGCGTCAAACAGGAAGACCAGGTGCGCGCGATCAGCGAAGCCGCGGCGCTCGTCGAGCCGGGGGACACGGTGGTGATCCACAACGGCGTCTACCGTGAGAGGGTCTCCATCGAAAAGAGCGGATTGGCGGACAAACCGATTACCTTTGAAGCCGCTGTTGGCGCGACGGTGATCGTGATCGGCGCGGACCGGATTAGCGAATGGGACGAGATTCGAGGTGAGGACCGCATCTACAGCGCGCCGTGGCCGCACAAGTTCATCACTTGGAATAAACACTTCACACATCCGGATGACGATTACCATCACCTGATCGGGCGGTGTGAGCAGGTTTTTATCAACGGCTACGCTTTACGTCAGGTGCTCGAGCGCGACAAGCTCGCACGAGGGACCTTCTTCGTCGATCTGGACGCTAAACAGCTCTTCGTATGGAATTACGATAATCAGGACATCCGGGAAAAGAGAGCAACGGTTGAAGCCTCCGTCCGTGATCAGATTATGGTCGTCAAGGGTGATTATGTTGTCATCAAGGGTATTCGCTTTCGATACTCTGCCAACCGCGCGCAACAGGGCGCGGTCGAATTCTCCGGCGATCATCTGACCGTCGAGGATTGCCTCTTCGAGCACACCAACGCCAGCGGCGCCGCGTTCAGAGGCCAGGACATCACGGTCTATCGCTGCACGTTCCAGCATAACGGCCAGCTCGGCTTCGGAGCCGGCCGGGCCCACCGGCTCAGGATGACCGACTGCATGGTGCGGAACAACAACACGAAAGGTTTCAACCGAGGCTGGGAGGCGGGCGGCAACAAGATATGTCTGGCTCGCGGCGTGGTGATCGAGAACAGTACCTTCATCGAGAACCGGGGAAACGGCATCTGGTTCGATATCGGCAACGAAGATTGCACCGTTCGCAACTGCCTGATCGCATTCAACGAAGACTCCGGCATCTTCTATGAAATCTCCTACGGCCTACACGCCCATGACAACGTCATCGTCGGCAACGGCCTGGCCGGCACGCCCGGCGCCTGGGGCGCCAGCGCCGGCATCAGCCTTTCCAGCTCGCCGGACTGCCTCGTCGAACGTAACCTGCTCATCGGCAACAAAGAAGGCTTCAACTTCCGCGAGCAAACGCGCTCGACGCCTCAAATTGAGAACCGAAAAAGCATGCCGGTATGGAACCACGACCAGATCATTCGCAACAACGTCATCGCCTACAACCGGGATGCTCAGACCTGGGGTTGGTTCGACGTCTCGGACAACCGCCACTGGCCCGCACAGCAAGATGGAAGTGATACAGGCGGATTGTCGCTGGAAAAACTTTCACTCACGATGAGAGAAAATCTCTACTTCGCCGGTCCCGGCTCCGAGCTATTTAACTGGGGCGTCACGTGGAAGAAAAACGAGAGATACGAAAATCTGCTGCAGGTGCAAGAGGAACTTGGCCTCGAAGCGGGCGGCAAAGTGGCGGAGCCCGGCTTCAAAGATTTCTCAGGCATGGACTTTCGCGTCTCCGCCGACAGCCCGGCCGTCAAGATGCAATGCTACCCCCAGGGAAGCATACCCGGCGTGCAATTGGGAATCCTTGGAAATTGAAGAAACCGCATGGGCAACAAAGTTGCCCATCCTACGATTGTGCTGCAATTACAACTTGGCGGTGGATTTGTGGCGCTTGAAGGAGAATTCGACTTTCACCTTTGCGGGCTTACCGCCGATCTCCAGGACGGGATAGGCAAGGAAGTTGATCGGCCCGGAAGCCGGACCCTGTTCGAGCACAAGATCGCGGCCCCGGCTAAGCTCGATGCGGTTGGCCGGATGGTGGCCGAAGTAATAGGTCGATAGACGGGAGCATTTGTCGGCCTCGCTGATATCGACGGGCCACCACCTGCCGTCGGTGTAGAATTCCGCCCAGCAATGATAACCGTCGATTCCGCCGTCGTTCCTCTCAGAGGGGATTGCCGCGCCAATGGCGAACCGTGCGGGAATGCCGACGGCCCTGCACAAGGCGATGAAATAGGAATGAAAATCAGAGCAATTGCCGGTGCGCGTGTCGCACGCATACACGGCGTCGCCCCTTCCCCAGCCCGGGCCGTACTTCATGTAGCGCATACGGTCTATGACGTGGTCATAAAGGGCCCTGGCGCGCACGAGGTCGCCTTCCTTGCCCTCGACCACTTCCTCGGCAATGCTGCGGAATGTTTCATTATCCGGTATAAGGCGCTCCGGCTCGAGGTATTGCCCGTCAACCGGCTGTTGGGCTTCATATACCCCTTTCTCAAGACGCCGGACCCGAAGGCGCAGCTCGACAACCTTCCCGCTGTCCTCCGGGCCGAGTTTCAGAAAAAGCACGCGGTTGCCGTGCCCATGCTCCTGAAGAATTTCGCGCTGCCCCGGGGCTTCCATCGACTCGACGTCCACCGTCTGGAATGCGTCCGATCCCGGCAGAGGAATCCACATGCGGGCAGCCTCGCTCATCTGAGGCAACGTCGCCCGGTAGAGGAACTTGAACTCGTCACGGCCGCTGACGACGCCAAGCAGGCCCGGCGGCGCTTTTTCCACCGGGTAACGGCGCCACGTCTTATCGCGTTTTTGTTTCCACACGTAACGAGGCTGGCCGTTGATCTTGTGGACGGTGGTTTCCGTAACGGTCATCGCGCCCGGATCGCCGGCCAGGAAGAAGTCCACGTCGTAAACGTCTCCGTCGATGCTTGCCAAATCCACACAGGCGAAATGGCGGCGCGGACCCAGATTTGCCAGGTACTCTGTGTGAACACGGACAAGCTTCAAATGCAGTTGCTCGCCCTCGAAGGAAACGCTGAAATACCCCCCGCCCAAGCGAGTCTGCTCTTCGATGTGTTTTTCGATACCTTCCTGTATGTCCGTTGTTACCACGTGGGGCATGGAGCTGGACGTTTCCTGCTGCTCATCATGTGACGTATCGCAGCCGGCAAGCAATGTGCACACCACAACAGCGGCCAGGGATACCTCATGCCGATACATAAACGGACCTTTCATTCTCTCCTGCATGAGGCCCTCAAGAGCCTCAACACTATTTCGGATGTTCGCCGGCCGGATGCTCCTCGGCTGGTTTTTCCTCGGCCGGTTTTTCCTCGGATGGAGTCTCCTCGGCCGGTTTTTCCTTGGACGGAGCTTCCTGAGACGGATGCTCGCCGGAGGGGTGCTCCCCTTGCGGATGTTCGCCGTTTTTCTTGCAGCCCGCCATCCCAAGTGAAACAACCGCCGCAATGAATACCGATACCCATATTTTCGTTAACCTGTTCATTTCTGTAAAATCTCCTTTTATTATGTTCATGGCTCATAACTTACTATGCTTAACTTATGCTCGAAAGCCCGCTTTCGGTTATAAGCAAATTCCCTAATCTCAGCCGGAAAATGCCCATACCCGTCTGCCGGCTCGACACAAAGAGCGGATTTGCCGTCATGGCCATACACATCGAGCTTTTCCCTTGTTGTCGTCGGCGGCGAGCAGTAGAATCCGGCTTTATGAGAAAGGCCAGCCTTATCAGCATTGGCAACGAGCTTTTAAGCGGCCAGACGGTCAACTCGAACGCCGCGCACCTGAGCGCCGAGCTGCTTTCAGCCGGCGTTCCCGTGGTCAGCACCTACGTGGTTGAGGACCAGATCGACGCGATTGTCCGGGCGTTTGAATTGGCCGGCGCTGACGCCGACGTGGTTATCGCAACGGGGGGATTAGGGCCCACGGATGATGATTTAACTCGCCAGGCGATGGCAGAATTCCTCGGCGTCGAATTGGAGTTACGGGACGAACTCTTGAAGAAGGTAGAGAGTTTTTTCATCAGTCGAGACCGACCGATGCCCGCGAAGAACAAAATCCAGGCCTGTATCCCCGCCGGAGCGAAGGCCCTGGCGAACATTGGCACGGCGCCCGGGATTGGGGCCGAATCTCAGGGCAAGTGGTTTTTCGCCCTGCCGGGCGTGCCGTCGGAGATGAAGCGGATGTTCGCCGAATCGGTTCTACCGGAACTGCGCCGATTGGCGAGCGGACAGGCCGTGGTGGTGAAGAAACTGAAATGCTTCGGGGCAGGCGAATCGACCATCGCCGAGATGCTCGGCACAATGATGCAGCGAGGGAGAAATCCGCTGATTAACTGCACCGTTTCGGCCGGCGTCATTACACTGCACGTCATAGCGACGGCGAAAGATGAACAAACAGCCGGGCAAAGGGTCCAAAGGGACGAAACCACGCTGCGAGGCATTTTGGGCGAGCTGGTTTTCGGCTCAGCGGAGCAGAGCCTGGCCCAGGTCGTAGGCGAGAAATTGGCTCAGCAGAACAAGACCATCGCCGTGGCCGAATCCTGTACGGGCGGCTTGCTGGCCAAAATGCTGACGGATGTCCCCGGCTCTTCCGAATACTTCCGGTGCGGGTGGATCACCTACAGCAATCAGGCCAAAACCAGTGAGCTCGGCGTGCCCGCCGAGCTGATTGCCGAATACGGGGCGGTCAGCGAGCAAGTGGCCGAATCCATGGCGCGGGGGGCCGGAACAAGGGCCGATACGGACTTTGCAATAGGCATAACCGGCATAGCCGGCCCCACGGGCGGGAGCGAACAAAAACCCGTTGGTTTAGTATACATTAGCGTAAGTTCCAAGAGAGAAAACCAGAGCCGGCGTTTTATTTTCTCTCATGACAGGTCAACGATAAGACGGCGAGCGGCACAAACTGCGATAAACATGCTTCGGCTCAAATTGAACGTTTGACTAAGCCCTTCGCAGATGGTATAATAATTGCTGTTGAGCTCATCAGTATCTTTGAGGAGACTATGGCAAAACAGCGCAAGCATTTGGGCGAAATCATATACAAAACCGGGCTTGTGGAAAAGCAGGCCCTGATTCAGGCGATTAAAGCCTCCAAGACCAGTAACAAGCGGCTCGGCGAGCTATTGATCGAGCAAGGCCTGATCGGCGAAGATGCACTGACTCAGTGCATCGCCAAGCAGTTCGGTCTGGAGTACGTCGACCTGGACACCGCCTCCATCTCACCGGAGGCCGCCAAGCTCATTCCGGAGGAGCTGGTCAAGAAACACAACATCATTCCTATGGATATGAACAATGGCCGGCTGAAGCTCATCATCAGCGACCCGACCAACTTGGAGATGATGGACGCCGTTCGTTTTCGCCTGAACGCCGACCCGCAATGCTTTCTTGCCAGTCCGACGAAGATTCGCAACTACATCCAGGAGTCCTTCGATCAGACGAAAAAGCAAGAAGACGACCGGCTCAGGCACAGTATTGACGCGACGGCCGCCGAGCTTGCCGAAGCCGGCCACGAGCTACAGGCCGAAGCGCTTCGGGCCCAAGCCGCCGGCGCCGATGACGACGCTCCGATTATCCGGCTGGTGAACCTGATTATCGATAACGCCTACCACATGCGCGCAAGCGATATTCACCTTGAGCCGATGGCCGAGCGGGTCCGGCTGCGATACCGTATCGACGGCGTTTGCGTTGAGAGAGACAGCATACCCAAGGGCATGCAGGCCTCGCTGGTGACGCGATTCAAGATTCTTTCCGGCATGGATATTGCCGAGAAAAGACTCCCACAGGACGGTCGTATCAAACGAGAGATCGCGGGCCAGGACATCGACTTCCGCGTCTCGTCTCTGCCGGGCAACCACGGACCCAGCATCGTGCTGCGAATTTTGCGCCCGGACGCGGTCAACATCGGCATCGAATCCTTAGGATTCGAGCCGGACAACTATGCGCAGTTTCAGCAGATTATCAAAAGACCCAATGGCATCTTCCTGGTCACGGGTCCGACCGGCAGCGGCAAAACGACGACGTTGTATGCGGCGTTGCAGGAGCTGAACAAGCCGGACAAGAAGATCATTACCGCCGAGGATCCCGTGGAATACAACTTCGCCGGCATGAATCAATGCCAAGTCAAGGAGGACATCGGTTTGACGTTTGACCGAATTCTCCGATCCATGCTGCGCCAGGCCCCGAACGTCATCCTGGTCGGCGAAATTCGAGACGGCGTCGTGGCGGATATCGCCATCCAGGCCGCCCTGACCGGGCACCTGGTCTTCAGCACGCTGCATACTAACGATGCCCCCAGCGCGATTACGCGTCTGATCGATATGGGCGTCAAGCCGTTCCTCGTCGCCAGCTCGATTCAGGCGATCATGGCCCAGAGGCTCGTAAGAGTCATCTGCAAGAAATGCAAAGTAGTTGACGAGCACCCGGACCCCTACTACCTGCAGGCGCTGGGTATCACGGCGGAAGAGTTGGCCAAGAACCCCATCTACAAAGGAGCCGGATGCAGTCAGTGTCAGAAGACCGGCTTCAAGGGCCGAATCGCCGTATTTGAGATGTTCGAGATGAACAACGAAATCCGGGAGCTGGCCTTTTCAAAAGCTCCGACGACCGAGCTGCGAAAAGCAGCCAAGGCAGGCGGGATGCGAACACTGATGTCGGATGGGAAGATCAAAGTGCTCAAAGGGACAACAACACCGGTCGAGGTGGTGAGCATTGCACAAACAGAAACCTTGGCGGAAGACTAAAGGAATTTTCGATTGATGATTTGTAAATCATCAATCATCAATGGAAAGGTTGATACATGGCAACAGTGAATATGGACCGATTGCTGCAGGCCTGTGTTACACAGGGGGGATCGGATATACACCTGACAACGGGCCGGCCGCCCGTCTTGAGAATCGACGGGCGTCTGCGGTCCCTGGAGACCAAAGTGCTTGAGCCCGACGATACGGCGGCCTTGATGCGCTCCATCACACCCGACCGGAACCAGCAGGAGCTTCAGGAGGAAGGGGGAACCGACTTCGGATTTGCCTTCGGCGATCAAGGGCGATTCCGCGTCTCCGTCTTCCGGCAAAAGGGTAACCTGGCGATGGTTCTGCGCCTAATCCCCTCGAAGATGTTGACCTTCGAGGAAATCGGTCTGCCGAAAATTTGCCAGGCTCTATGCCGCAGACCGAGAGGATTGTTTCTGGTCACGGGGCCGACCGGATGTGGCAAAACGACCACCCTCGCTACCATGATAAACTATATTAACGAAAACTTCGACCGCCACATAATAACCGTTGAAGAGCCGATAGAATACTATCATAACCACAAGAAATCCATCATTAACCAGCGTGCGGTGGGCGTCGATGTCCCGAGCTTTTCTGAGGCGTTGAAACGCGTTTTAAGAATGGATCCCGACGTGATTCTGGTCGGTGAAATGCGAGACCTGGAAACCATCGAGGCCGCCGTCCGGGCTGCTGAAACGGGCCACCTGGTCTTCAGCACCGTCCACACCACCAGCGCCGCAGGAACAATCACCCGGCTCATCGACGTGTTTCCCGTGACCCAGCAGGAGCAGATTCGCATCCAGCTTAGCAGCAATCTGATCGCCGTGCTCAGCCAAGCCCTGTGCCCGTTAGCTGCCGGCAAAGGCAGAGTGGCCGCCTACGAGTTTATGGTGGTCACACCCGCGATCGCCAACCTCATCCGCGAGAACAAGACCTACCGCATCGACTCGAGCATCCAGACCGGCAAGAAGCTGGGGATGCAACTGCTCGACGAGCACCTCTGGCGGCTCTACGACACGGGTAAGATCACGTTGGAGGAGATGCTGGACAAAGGCCGCCAGCCGGGCGCCTTGCAGGACAAAGCCACAGCCAAGATAGAAGCGATGCGAGGAAAGCAAAAGCACAAGAAAAAAGCCGCCCAGCAGGAGCTGGAGGACCTGGGACCCATCCTCAGATCCTGACGGATTTGCGATTTCCGATTTTAGATTTTCGATTGAGGGGCTTGCCGGCTTTTGCATCATACGTGTCGCGGGCATTGTGCCCGCGCGTCCCGCTCTCGTCACAAGATTTATTCAAAAAGTGCTTGCTCCCTTGTGCCTTTATTATTTATGATCTGCAAGTTGGGCTGATCCCGAAGTACTTCGGAACAAGCCACAATCGAAAATCATAAATAGAAAATCGTAAATCCATTGGAGGCGTAAAAGTGGCTGATAGCGACGATATTCGCAACGTTGTTCTTTTAGGGCACGGCGGCAGCGGCAAGACCTCTCTGGCGGAGGCCATGCTGCACGTAACCGGTGCGACAAGCCGGCTCGGAAGCGTGGACGAGAAAACGAGCATCTGCGACTACTACGACGAGGAGAAGGAACACCAGCACTCGATCCAGTCGGCGACCGTCCACGTCAAACACGCGGGAAAGCTGATCAATATCATCGATACGCCGGGCTATCCCGACTTCACCGGCCCGGCGATCAAGGCGATTCCCGCCGCCGAAACCGCCATCCTCGTGATCGGTGCGGCGGCCGGCATAGAAACCAACACGCGAAAGATGTTCCAACTGGCCACCGAGGCCGACATTCCGCGGGTTATCGTCATCAACAAAATGGACGCCGAAAACGTCATTTTTTCTGAGCTGATCCAGAATATCCAGGAGACTTTCGGCTCGCAATGCCGCTGCGCGAATCTGCCGGCGAAAGATAAGGCATCCGTGATCGATTGTATCGAAAACGAAAGTGGCGATTCGCCCCTGATGGACGTGGGCAAAGCCCACACGGAGCTGATCGAAAGCGCGATCGAGGCCGACGACGCGCTGATGGAGAGCTACCTCGGCGGCGAGGACATACCGGCCGAAAGGATCACGGCTGTTTTCGTGGAGGCCCTCAAAGCCGGAACGGTCATTCCCATCCTCTTCACCGACGCCCGCAAGGAAATCGGAATCCGGGAGCTTCTGGACCTGATCGTCAAATGCACGCCGTCGCCCAGGCAGACCAGGCCCGTTCAACTGAAAGACGGGGAAAAGGTGACAGAGCTGAAGGCAGATCCCGCCGGCCCGCTGGCCGGGCTGGTGTTCCGCATCGGATTCGATCCGCGGTCGAACATGAAGTACTCGGCCATCCGCCTGTTCAGCGGCACGATCAAATCGGACACGAATCTGGTCCGTAACGACGAGAAAAAGGGCGTTCGCCCGGGCCACATCCTGAAGGCCCAGGGGGGTGAAACCGAGCAGGTCGAAGTGGGGGTTGCCGGCGATATTATCACCTTAGCTAAAATCGAGGAGTTGAGAATCGGCGATCTTGTCCACGACGGCAGCCTATCCGGCAAGATCGATCTGCCCGCCGTACCGGAGCCGATGTTCTCGCTGGCGCTCGAGCCGGCCGCGAGGGGCGATGAGCAGAAGATCGGCACCGCCCTTGAGCGATTGTGCGAGGAAGACCCGTGCTTTAAGACCACCCGCGACCAGCAGACCAAGGAGCTGGTGGCCAGCGGACTGGGCGATTTGCATCTGCGCGTCATGCTCGAGAAGATGCAAAACCGCTTCAAGCTGACGGTGACGACGAAAGAGCCCAAGATTCCCTACCGCGAGACCATTACCGTCAAAGCCGAGGGCCACTACCGTCATAAAAAGCAAACGGGCGGGGCCGGGCAGTTCGGCGAGGTGTATCTCCGCGTCGAGCCGGCCGAACGCAACTCCGATCCGCCGCTGCAGTTTAGCTGGGACATTTTCGGCGCCTCCATCCCCGGCCAATACGAGCCGGCCGTGCTCAAAGGCGTCAACGAGGTCATGCAGACCGGCATCGTCGCCGGCTTCCCCCTGCAGGACGTCGCGGTCTCCGTCTACGACGGCAAGCATCACCCCGTCGATTCGAAGGAGGTCGCCTTCCGCGCCGCGGGCAAGGGGGCCTTTATGGACGCCCTTCAAAAAGCAAAGCCCGTCCTGCTCGAGCCGATCGTGAATATGGAGGTGACGATTCCCGCCGAGAATGTCGGCGATATTACCGGCGACCTGGCCTCCAAACGCGGGAGGGTGCAGGGCCAGGAAATGCTCGCCGGCAACTTCATTGTGATCAAGGCCCAGGTCCCCCTCTCGGAAGTGACGCAATATAACAGCCAGCTCAAGAGTGTGACCGGCGGACGCGGCAGTTACTCGATGACGCTCAGCCACTACGAGCTCGTCCCGCCCAACGTCCAGCAGCAGATCATCGCTCAATATGCAAAGAAGAAAGAAGAGGACTAACACAAAAATGACTATTGATAAATCCCGATGTACGTCAATCGGGATTGACTATTTAGCTCATCGGACCAGTCTCAACGTATCGACGCCTTTCATTAGTCAATAGTCAATAGTCAATTTTTCATATATGTTTCTGTATGCACGTATCAACGCGGGGGTCACCTTGCAGCCTTTGCAGGCCCAGTGAAACAGGATCTTCTGATCTTGCTCCGTAAGATTATTCGGGGCGTAGGGTGCGCGTATGTATTGGTTCACACAACACGGAGGGTAGCCGAAAAGGAAACCTTCAAGACGCTGCGTGTAGGCGGATTTGTCGACAGGCGTGCCTCCAAAGCTCTCCTCGTACCATTGCATGTAACCCAAGGTGGGGCTGAAAATCGTCTCAATAACTTCACTGCCGGTCTTGACGGTCCGCCGGACTTGCCTTGTCAAAAGGCCGATTCGCTGCAATAGTCCGAGCCCATTCTCACCCAAAGGTTTTTCCCTCCGGCTCAGAGGTTTGATCCCTTCGCGGGTTAGTAAGGCAAGGTAAGCCAGCTCGAAATCAATTTGTTTCAGAGCCGTCAGGCACGCACGAAATTCAGATGAGTCGAGAAGTCGATCGCCGCCGCAGGGATCACTCATCTCACTGCCCCTGGCTCGGACCGGTATCGCGCAGCCATCGCTCGACGAACTCAAGGAAGTCCGCAGAATCCACCTGGCAATCTTGATTCAAATCCGCGGGCAGATAGATCGTTCCCAGATCGCCGCATTGCCGGGGCATCTCCAATATCTTCACGAGCCGGGCCACGTCCGTCCGGCCTTTGCCGTGCACGTCGCCCGCGTAGCTGAACGAGCCATGCTGCATGTAATGGAGCACGAGCTCGGGCACGTCGAGAGAGAAGCCGAGCCTTAGATTCGTAATGCGCCAGTACCCCATATTGACCGACGTGCCGCACACGTCGCAATACTCAAGGCCCCGCTGCAGAAAGCTCTCCTTATATATGGCGTGTGCTTCGGATCCGTTCGGATCGAATACGGGCAACGTGCCTACGGCCCGTGCACACTGCCCGGCCAGCTTGATGCCGTCAGGAGTTAAATCGTCATCCTGATCGGCGTCAGACAAGTCATAACCGGCGGCCAGCTCCTCGGCGTCCGTGAGTGAGTCTCTGTCAAAATCACCGCCGTCAACCGGCAACTGATGCTCATTCGGATCGAAAGGATACCGTAGTTCCA
>Ga0154804_1182_pt5 | contig 18537 bp, 13 predicted proteins | sample Rifle2008BG16ft_FD_105812 | JGI IMG/M metagenome (GOLD analysis project Ga0154804, IMG submission 105812) | Planctomycetes bacterium RBG_16_55_9 | reverse complement strand
GCGCTCCCCAAATGTGATGGCGCCAAATCACGGGACACGTATCGAAGTCAAAATGAACCGTCAGGATGTCGGGTGTCGTAATCTTGTCCTTAAAATAGTAAATCCCCCCCATGGCCTGTACCGACCGCGGCATGGTCTCGCCCAGAATCCAGCGGGTTGCGTCGATCAAGTGAATACCCCAATCAACGAGGTGGCCGTGGCCATATTCTTTTTCCAGCCTCCACGCCACGTGACCTATCTGTGGACAATATGGCAGCTTGGGGGCGGGTCCACACCACAACTCCCAGTCCAGTGTCGCGGGTGGCTCTTGTAGGGTCGTGTCCCGTATGCCCGCCGTGTAGTGAATCTGGACCTGGGCCTGAACGACGCGGCCGATATTGCCTTGTTGAATGTACTGCCGCGCTTGCTGAATGGCTTTGCTCTGCCGCCGTTGGAAGCCGATTTGCACGATGCGGCCGCTCTTCTTCGCCGCGGCTACCATGGCCATACCCTCACGGATATCGTAGGCCAGCGGTTTCTCACAGTACATATCGAGACCTTTTTCCACGGCTGCAATGAACATGAGCGCATGCCAGTGAGGCGGCGTCGCTATAATCACGGCCTCCAATCCCGGAGTATCCAATAGCCTTTTGTAGTCCTTGAATGTCTTTGGACGCGAGCCCTGCATCTTCTCGATCTGGTCTGCACTATCGGCCAGATGCTGGCTGTCAACGTCACAAAGAGCGATAACTTCCACACCGCCCACCTTGAAGGCAGCTCTCACGTCCGTCATGCCATACCCGCCGCAGCCCATCAGGGCAATCCTCAGCTTGGATCCTGCCATTGTATTGCCGGAATCCCCGCGAAGCGTGCTCGTCATCGCCATAGCGCTGGCTACCGTCGTGCCAATGAACTGCCGTCGATCCATTTTTCCCATAACAAGTGTCCCTTCCATTCGACGTTACGCATCCCGCAATTAAGGCTCCTTTTTATTTAGCCACAGAGATCACAGAGAACGGCACTCGTGATTCGTGACTCGTGACTCGCTCTGCTCGAGACACGAGCGACGAGTCACGGATTCCTCGTTCCTCCGCGTCCGCCCAATAGTAAATTGTAAATAATCAATAGAAAATCTCAAAACGAGGCACGAGGCACGGTTTGTCCCGGCATGGCCATAGGCCTGATGGGCAAGCTCATGTCCCAGGTCAGGTTGTCGGGCACGAGCTTCTCCTCGGAATTCATCGCTTCGGCCCAGGAGACCTCTTTTCCGGTGTAGGCGGCCATGCGACCCATGAGGGCCATGAGCGTGCTGTGCGCCATCCAGACGCCATCATTGATGGGTTTGCCGCTGCGAATGGAAGCAAACAACTCGTCGTGCTCGACCTGGTACATGTCGGCCTTGGGACCGCTATAGCGCCAGTTCTCCTTGCCCGTGAGGACCGGATCGCTGAAGCCCTTGATGGCGCCCACGCCGTCGCTGCCCATGAGGTAGTCCGAGTTGTCACTGTAGCAACCGCGGATCTGACGCTGGGCCATGAACGCGCGGACGCCGTCGGGGAATTCGTAGAAGACGTCGATGTGGTCGAAGATATTGCCTTCGTTATTGGGGAATTGCCGGCCGCCGGTCGCTACCGCTTTGAGGGGCAGGACCCCATTCATCGCCCAGGCAATCTTGTCGATGCTGTGACAGGCTTGTTCCACCAGCCCATCGCCGGACAGCCACGTGAAGTTATACCAGTTGCGGAGTTGCCATTCCACGTCACTGGCGCCGGCGGGACGACTGCCGGCCGGGGGCATAGGTTTCACCGGTCCGGTCAGATAAGTGGCGTAGATGGCCCGAATGGAGCCCATGGCGCCTTGGTGGACCTTCTGGTAGAACGCGCGCCGCGCCGGGTGATACCGCCAACAGTAGCCGGACACAAGCGACAGGTTCTTCTGCTTGGCTTTGGCGGCGGATTCGAGGACGCTGCGCACGCCGGGGGCGTCGGTGGCCACGGGCTTCTCGCAGAAGACGTGTTTGCCGGCCTCGACGGCCGCGCGGAGATGCTGCGGCCGGAAACCGGGGGGGGTGGCCAGGAGAACCACGTCCACGCCGCTATCGATCAGTTTCTGGTAAGCGTCCAGGCCCACGAAGCACGCACTTTCGGGAACCTTGACGCGTTGGCCGAATTGCTCGTTGCCCGCGAGGTTCTTACGGCTACTCTGTAAGCGATCCTCAAAGACGTCGGCCATGGCCGTTAGGACCACGCTTTCACTGGTGGTCAGGGCTTGCGCGGCAGCGCCGGAACCGCGGCCCCCGCAGCCCACGAGACCCACGCGAATTGGGTCCTTGTTTGCCCCGTATACGTGCGTGGCGATGGAAAATCCCGCCAAGGCCGTGGCTGTGCTGCTGGTCTTGAGAAAGTGACGACGAGTCATTGTGTCTTTGTCCAGTTTCATAAGTAGGTTCCTTTCTATTAAGCTGACTATTGCCATCCGCTTGAGAATACCCGATGTGAGAACTCTTTTCAAGCGCAACGAACATGGCTATTAATCAGTAGTCTTTGACCGTATAAGGGAGTCGATATATAATCGAAGCCATTGCTGTGGCCTTGCCATGCCGGGGGCGAGTGGCCTGACGGACAAATAGTGATTTTCAAGGAGATACGACGTGTTCGACACAACAATGATTTCTCTGAAGTCCAAACGTCGGGCGACGGCATTTGCCTCCTTCATTCTGTTCATAGCTGTCCTATCCGAAGGCAAGATATATGCTGCGGCTGTGTCTGTCGGCGAGGATATTTCAGTGAGGCTTCTGTCCGAGGAGGTGCATAACAAAGGCTGGATTGTGTTCTGTGCCCGCTCGGACAAGGGTGATTGGGACTTATTTCTATGCAGGCCGGACGGCAATGCTTCACATAATATCACGAGAACCCCCGAGTCAAGCGAGGCGGCGCCCCAGTTCTCGCGCGACGGCCGCAGGCTGCTCTTCCGGCGTCTGCCACGCGAGGAGCAAATCGACGGCAACCGCTACGGCACACAGGGCGCCCTGGTCATGGCCAACAGCGACGGGACGGGTGCAGAAGTCTTCGGTGAGAACGGTGAGTATCCCTGGGCAAGCTGGAGTCCGGACGGCAAACAGATCGCCTGCCTGTCCATAAAAGGAGTCTCTTTCGTCGATATCGCCAGCCGGCAAGTAATCCGCCGTCAGGATCGGAAAGGTTTCTTCCAGCAGTTGACATGGTCGCCTGACAGCCAGTGGCTGTGCGGCGTGGCCAATTCATTCGGCACCGGCTGGTCTGTCGCGAGAATGAATGCTCTTACGGGCCAGACCCATGCGGTCAGCCTGGTGAACTGTTGCACGCCCGATTGGTTTGATGATGGGAGACACTTGATCTTTTCCAATCGTCCGCTCGGCCAAAAAGCCAATGACGGGTACGGCTGGACGCAGTTATGGATGGCCGACGCCGAAGGGACACGGCGAGAATTGATTTACGCCGAAGAAGGCCGACATGCTTATGGCGGCCACGTCTCGCCTGACGATAAATACGTCATCTTTACGGGCAATATGCAGGAGAACGGCGATACCGGCAACGTCGGGACGCCCATGGGCTTGATGCGGTTGGCGGACATGCCAATTGTCGGAGGATCAGACGGCGAAGCTCGCTCGATGTACCCCGATGCAAAAAGCGGCCCCGTGCTCAAGTTGCCCGTCGGCTGGGAGCCTTGCTGGACGTTCGTCGAGATTGAAATTGACGCCGGTGCCGCCCGCCCGGCCAAAGGCAGTGATCGAAATGAAAGGCGTTGAGTGATGAGCAAGGGGAAATGGATAAACCTCACATTTGCGATGATCGTTTTGAATGGTTTGATGGGTCTATCCTGTCGAAAGGAGTCCAACCCGGCGGATTCAACGGGCCAAGACCCGAACGTTACATCCATGGCAAGCATTGAGGTGACCGCCCGCCTGACGGAGATACCTGAAGGCGCGATTTTCAAGCGAGAGCTATACAACTATGCCACTGTCCTGAAATACGACGTTCTCAAAGTGCACAGAGGACAGGTGGCAGCGGAGACTATCTACGTCGGCCATTACAACCCCTTTAAGCCCCGGAGCGAGGCGGCGGATAAGCAAGTCCCGGGTATAGGTGGAACTCTCACGAGCTTCAGATCGGGCCAGATCCATCGAATGGCGATGGAGGTGCCGATCGACGACTACTTCATGGGGGGAATCATCCATAAGTATTTTGGAAAGTTTGACGGGCCTGTCTACTGGGCGGTCTGGACCAACGAAGTGACGAAATAGCACTCAATGAGCTTCACGTCGCACATATTCGTGTTCTATTTCCTGCCGCTTGTTTTATTGGGCCACGCTTTGATACCGCAGAAGCTCCGGTCCCTGCGCAAGGCCTTTCTTCTCATGGCCAGTTACGCCTTTTACGCTTGGCTGAATCCGTGGTTTGTAGCACTCGTCTTTGGGACGACCTGCTTCAATTACATCCTATCGGAACGAATGACGCAATCTGAAAGCAAGAATGCGCGTCGCACATGGATCGCGACCACAGTGACAATCAATCTGGGCCTCCTCGCTTTTTTCAAATATGCCGTGTTTTTTCAGGACAATTTCAACCCAGTTCTCGAATTCTCCGGCTTTGACACCGTGCACGTGCTGCGCGGGATATTGCCGGTGGGAATCTCATTCTATACGTTTAAGGTTCTCAGCTACGTGATCGACGTCTATCGCGGCCATCAACCGGCCCGTTCCTTCTTAGACTTTGCCTGTTATGTCGCCTTCTTTCCCCAATTGCTTTCGGGGCCTATACAGCGCTACGGGACAATCGACGCTAAATCACAGACGACGCCCACTTTCGCCGATCAGCTTGCCGGCTCGCCGAGCAGCCTGTCCAAGTTCTCTTATGGCGCGGCGCTCTTTGTCCTCGGTTTTGCCAAGAAAGTGCTTCTGGCCGATACCGCGGGGCAGGTGGCCGACGCGGTATTTGCCGCCGAGGCGCCGGGAACGCTGGATGTCTGGTTCGGGGCGGCGGCGTACACGTTCCAGTTGTACTTCGACTTCTCCGCCTACTCCGAGATGGCTATCGGCCTGGGAGCCATGCTCGGCTTTGAATGTCCCAGAAACTTCAATGCCCCCTATCGGGCCTCCAGCCTAACGGATTTCTGGAGGCGATGGCACATTTCGCTCTCGAGCTGGTTTCGGGACTACCTGTACATATCGCTCGGCGGTAATCGAAAAGGCTTCGCCAGATCGTACTTCAATCTCGTGGCAGTATTTCTCTTGTGCGGCCTGTGGCACGGCGCAAACTGGACGTTTATCGTCTGGGGCGCCTATCACGGCGTCTTTCTCGTACTCGAACGCTTCCTAGGGAAAAGGACTGTCTATTCTTTCCTGCCCCGGCCTCTGCAAATAGGCGCCACTTTTGCGATCGTCACGGTAGGCTGGGTTTTCTTTCGCTCGCCGAATATGGCCCATGCGTGGCGACTTCTTGAGATCATGTTCACTCGCTCTGCACCGCAAGGCGGCTCCATCCTGCTGGGCGCCGTCATATACACGCGGGAGCATTTGCTGACGATGGCTGTCTGTTCGTTGCTCGCGTTCCAGCCGGTGCAGGCCTTCGACTGGGCAAAGAGCCTAACCTGGTTCCGGGCGGTGATATTAGTCGGGCTATTCAGCGTCTCGCTGATGGTCATGTTCGCCCACACCTTCGGTTCGTTTTTATACTTCCAGTTTTAGGGAGCAAAACGTGTTTGACAGTCGATACCGACACATCCTCTTCGTTGCAGCGTTCTTGGCATTGATTTGCAGTGTTGGCCTTATTCAGATAATCATAGATCTGCGGCATGGGCGGACTCCGCAAGCAACCGAGCTTTTTGTCCGGCTGCCCACCCGTGCTAATCTGAGAGCGTTTGAAACAGACCTCCAGGACAACTGTTGGCTGGCGCAAAAATTGAGGCCGCATGTGCAGTATGCTCAATTCGCAGCCTTGCGGCAACTCGGGGACAAGGCGGTTGTTGGTAAAGATGGCTGGCTCTTCTATAAGCCCGCGGTGCAATACCTGATCGAGCCTTGGGCGCTCGATTTGGTTGGGGATCAGGATGACGTCGTCTCGGCGGTTGTCTCCTTCAGAGATCAATTGGCTGAGCGGGGCGTACGCCTGCTCGTCGTGCCCGTGCCCAACAAGGCAAGCATTTATCCTGACAAGCTGACCAGGCAGGCAAAGGAGAAAGACGGACTCGTGAATTCCAAAACCATCGAAGTCATACGCCGGCTGCGACAGGCCGAAGTGGAAGTGGTCGATCTCTTTGCACTATTCAAACAGGCTCGTGGCGTCTCGCCGGGCGGCGAAGCGACAAAATACTATCTGGTCCAGGACAGCCATTGGTCGCCGGAGGGCGTTCGACTTGCAGCCAAAGCCGTTGCCCGGAGACTTCTTGATTTAGGCTGGACGAATCGACGCTCCCCTCGGCTGCGCTCGGGGCAGGCTCTGCTCGTCCCTCGTACCTTAATGCGGCACGGGGACCTCTTGAAGATGATCCGAGTGCCGCAGATTGAAAGAAAATTCGAGCCGGAGCAGATCCATTGTACACAGGTATACAATGCCGAAACCAACCAGCCTTGCCATGACGATCCAAATTCCGAAATTCTTGTTTTAGGAGACAGCTTCCTTCGCATCTACCGTCAGGACGAACCCGGCGCCGCAGGCTTCGTGGAGCACCTGGCGTTTGAGCTTGGATTCGCTCTTGCTGCGCTCGTGAACGACGGAGGAGCCTCCACTCTCGTCAGGCAACAACTCAACCGTAATCCCAAGCTGCTCGCTAACAAAAAAGTAATCGTCTGGGAGTTCGTGGAACGCGATATTCGTTTCGGCATCGAAGGATGGCAGAGAGTTCCGTTGCCATGACAGCGAAAGGGTTCTCATGAAAAGACAACGACTATTCCGGCTGATTTTAATCGTCGCCTTCGTCGCCACTGTCGGTATCGACGTTCGTCGCTCGTCGCTCGTCGCTCGAACAGAGCGAGTCATCCCCGCTTTCGCGGGGACAGGCTCACCCCTGCGAAAGCAGGGGCACGAGTCACGAGCCACGAAACCGCCGCAACCGGCCAAGCCTGTCCCCGCGAAGGCGGGGATCGCCCGCCATGAGGTCTTTGAGATCATATTGACAAGCTCCAAAACCTATGCGAACCCGTTCCTCGACGTTACAGTGACGGCGACGTTCACGGCGCCTTCGGGACGCCAACTTACGGCGTACGGATTTTACGATGGCGAGACAACCTGGCGGGTGCGCATCGCACCGGACGAGGTGGGCCAGTGGCATTACTTCACAGCGGCCGGCGATGACGACGGACGATGGACGATAGACGAGGGACGAGACACGAGACACGAGGCACGAGCGACGAGTGACACATCGTCCATTCCCGATGGACATCGGGGTCGTCCATTCCCGATGGACATCGGGATCGCGATTCCTGCGGGGACCTTCCTCTGCGTGCCTTCACGGAACAAGGGCTTCATTCGAGCCGATGCGAAGCACAAGTATTATTTCTCCTATAGTGACGGAACGCCGTTCTTTGCCCTGGGCGATACTTGTACCGTCACGTGCAAAGCCCTCAGCGACGCCAGCCGCAAGGCGTATCTCGACGCGCGGGCTCGAAAACCGTTCAACTTCCTTCGCATGTTTGCGAGCCTGACGTTCAACGCCTGGACCGCGAGACCCTGGAGCGAAGCGATCTCTCAAGACGCCGACGGATTCCCCTGGGGCGGAACCCCTGAGTCACCCGACTACGACCGTCTTAATCCCGCGTACTTCCAGCGATACGAGAGAATCCTCGGCGAGCTTAAACAAAGAGACGTGCACGCCGAGATCATCGTGTTCAATCTCTACGAAGTGCCTTTCAAGGACCCAACGGTCTGGACGCGCGAACGCGAAGAGCTTTGGGGCCGCTACGTCGTCTCGCGCCTGTCGGCCTACAGCACGGTGTTTATGTGGACCGTCGCACAGGAATACGAGCGCTACCCCGCCGGCAGGTATCGTCACGAGTCTGCGGACGACGACTGGGTCCGGCGCATGGCCATGCTCATCCGCGAAGCCGACCCGCACGGCCATCCCATCACGGTCCATCCCGTCGGAGATGGAGGCACGCCCGGCCAAGTCGGGGAGGTTCTCATGGAAAAAGGGGTGATGGGCGAGCGTTTCGGCCGGGGACCGGAGCTCGATGTCCTCTCGCACCAGCATAACAGCTACGGAACGGCCGCCTGGGTCTCCGATCCCGCGCCGGGCTATTGGGATGGATCCGCGGCCGGGGTGGAGAAAGCGGTATGGACCGACCGCATCTTCGGAAAGCCGGTCATTAACACCGAGTACGGCTACGAAGGGCTCAAGGGCGGCGAGATCAACTTCAACAAGCAGACGCATGGAACGGACAAGTGCCGGCAGGCGGTTTGGCGAATCTTCACGGCGGGCGGCGCGGGTCTGGCCGCAGGCTTTCGCGGCACCACCCTCAGTGTGGATAACGCGGAGATCTACTACGATAAGAAGCAGCGTTTCGCCCCGTTCCAGGCGGAGGACTCCGGCCACGTGAAACAATTGCAGCATTTGTACGATTTCGTCACGATGCGCACGGCCTTTCGCCAGATGAATCCGGCACAGACGCTGGTCAATGCGCCCAATCTCTGTCTGGCAAATCCCGGGCGGGAATACGTCGTCTATGCGCCGAGCGGCGGCGAATTGAGCCTGGACCTTACGGGGGCATCGGGGAGTTTTTCCGTCGGTTGGCTGAATCCTCGCACGGGCGCCTACGAGGGACGGGCCTGGGCTTCCGGCGGAGCCAAACGAACCTTCTCCTTGCCCGACAGCCTCAAAGGTGCCTCTCGTGTCGATCCCGATCTCCCGATGCCGTCTATCGGGATTCTTCTGGATCGGGAGCCCTCGAATCGCGGGCTGGAAGCCCGCGACACGGAAGATTGGGTGTTGCACCTGAAAAAGGTGGATGATCGCTCGCGGGCGGACTGAGGAGCAGCGCCATCATAGAATAGAGCGTAGAGCGTAGAGCGTAGAGCGTATAAGGGATTGCGGCTTCTATCCGCTATCCGCTATTCCTATCCGCTATCCGCTATACGCTATCCGCTATACGCTAGATGTCAAATATTTTTTTGCCAACCCTCATTGTTAGCTTAAAAATGAGGGTGGTACTAGTAAAATTACGTAGTTACCACAATAGATTTTTGATTCCTGTATTTGGTAAAATAGAGGGTGTTAGGAGATAATTTCGGGTAGGTACTGAGACAGACAGGTCGTTTTCTTATGCTCGTGTCTGAGCAGCCGCCCCAAATTATAACGGGTCTGCCAAAAACAAAATAGCGCTTTTTGGGAGCGAGGCAGGAGGAGGCGCCATCTTTCGCTCCCACACCTTACTTGGGCAACGGATTCAAGAGAGTAAGAAGCCGGAGAACGTGTTTTTACACAAACCGGCTTCACGCGCTGGACGGACGGTGTCGTCATTTGATTTTCGATTTACGATTTAGGATAGCCACGAAGACACGAAGGCACTAAGTTGTTTTTGTTTTTTTCTTGGGGTCTTTGTGACTTAGTGGCCAAATCGGCAATCGGTAATCGAAAATCCACAATGGACCACCGACGGGGACGGAGTGCAGGCATTTATGATTTACGATTTTCTATTTTCTATTGGGCTGCCGCCATTGCCAAAGTCCATTTATAAGCCTATCACAAGCACAGTCGAGAAATAGTAAATCATAAATAATAAATAAAAAATAAAAAAACCCCGGTCGCCTATCAAGGCTTTCCCAGTTCCCGGCGAAGGTATCCTGGAAAAGCCCGTGCAAATACTCAAACGTTGCCGTCGAGTGTACGCGGCCGGGGCTTTTTTCATTTTACCAGACTTCATAGAGGGTAGGATAGCCACGAAGACACGAAGGCGCTAAGTTATTTTTGTTTTTTTCTTTGGGTCTTTGTGCCTTTGTGGCTCTATATTCTCTACGCTCCTCTGACGTTCCACATTTAACCGCAAATGAAAACCTATGTTACGGTTTACTTCGGGACGGTGCTGCTGGCCATGTTGCTTGTGCCGATCGTCTCGCGACTGGCCAAAAGGTATCGCATCGTCGATGCTCCCGGACCCCGCAAAGTCCATCAGATACCTCTTCCTCGCATAGGCGGGATCGCCCTGGCTTTGTCAACGCTTGCCTTGGTCGTGCCCATGTTCTTCATGGTCAATGGCGCGGATCGATCTTTGGGCGGGACCCGGACGGAGCTGCTCGTGTTGTTGATCGCAGGCACTTTCATCTTTATCATCGGCCTGATCGACGATTTGCACTCTTTGCCGGGACCTATCAAACTATTGTGTCTTGTGACAGCTTCACTGGCTATATGCGTGTCGGGCGCGAGCATCCGTTCGGTCAGTGTCGGAGATTTATTTGCGTTTAAGACGGGCTGGGCGGCCTGGCCGCTGACAATGTTTTGGATCATAACGATTACGGCCTGTATGAACCTCGTTGACGGACTGGATGGTCTTGCCGCCGGGATCGCCGCCATTGTGTGCGGAACCATCGCACTTATGGCCTTCTTGAGCGGCCAAGCGGCCATGGTGGTCCTGATGCTGGCCCTGCTCGGGAGCGTCACGGGATTTCTTTTCTTCAACTTCTATCCAGCCAAGATCTTCATGGGAGACTGCGGCTCGATGTTTCTCGGTTTTATGATCGGAGGCGGCAGCGTCGTATGCCAGACGAAAATCCCAACGTTCATCGGGCTGGCGCTTCCTTTTTTGGCGTTGGGCGTGCCGATCCTCGACACGGGCATCGCCGTCATCCGGCGCCGTCTTATTGAACGGCGTTCGATCTTCGCCGCCGACCGGAACCACTTGCATCACCGCCTGCTGGAACTGGGTTTGCATCAGCGCTCCGTAGTTATCGTGATTTACGCCCTGACGGGTATAAGCGCCAGTATCGGGGTGCTCATGCTGACCGCAAGAAAGGGCTGGTTAGTGGGGCTGTTTGCGATTGGTCTGATGCTGCTGCTCGTGACGTTCGGATGCCTGCACGGCGGTCGTTACTATGAAATTGTGATGGCCCTCAGACGTAACCGGGCCATTGTACACGAAGCCAGGATTGCCACGCATGATTTTGAAAGTGCTGAAACAAGAATGCGCGATGCGACTTCTTTCAGCGCCTGGTGGCAGACGCTTTGCGAGATGGCCGGACAAATGCATTTTCAGAGTATCGGGGTATGGAACCGCCTTGACGATCATTACGTTATAATCCGCGCGTGGAGCGCGCCGAACGGGATATTTGCGGCTGGCAAGACGATGATGCTGACCTTGCCTGTGAGTAAAAATGGCGAAGCGAAATGGGAGGTCAGGGCGCGGATTTGGGTCAATGGTTTCCTGGAGCTCGGCGGCCGCCAAGCGATGCTGCTGGCCCGGCTGATGGACGAGTTCCCGCCGCCGCAAGAGGAAAATACTTAGCCACGAAGACACTAAGACACCAAAAAAGTAAGGAAATATCGAATATCGAATCATGTCCCCCTGGGATGGCTTGCGCCAAATGCCGAATGATGAAGTAAAGGCTTCGCGTAAAAACCTTTGATCCCGATGTACATCGGGATTCGACATTCGTTATTCATTATTTAGCTCTCCTTCGTGCCTTTGTGCCTTTGTGGCAAAACAATATATTCAGACATTGGACCATCCTTATGAATAACTCAGAGAAGAAATCCAAGAGCAACATGGATGGAAACTCGGCAGGTAGGCCTTCCCAGCCACGTTCGGGCCCGATCATGCAACCCACAGATGGCTCCGAACTACTTCACAACGCCAGACAGCCTTCAGAGAGGATGTTGACGGGTGAACAGGCGTTGTTGGCGCCCGAGGCGGCGGCCTGGTCGAATCGGTTTTCGCCGGCGGCTGGCCCCATGCGCGTGATCCCAACGGGGGACGACATTCTCAAATCGGTTTTACATTTCAAGTGGACGATTCTGGTGGTTTCGATCCTGGTGGCCGCTCCGTTGATCGCCGCTATCTGGACCTGGTTCGTACCCATGTTCCGGGTCAGGGCCGAGGTGCGGGTTCGGCCGATCATTCCTTACCTGGTCTTTCAGACGGAAGAGAGCGGAAAGATACCCTTGTACGACGCCTTCGTAAATACCCAGGTCCCTATCATCACCAGCGTGCCGGTCCTTCAGCGCGTCCTGGACCAGCGCCAGGTCCAGCAGACGCAATGGTACCAGAATCCGTTGAAATCACTCCTGGAGAAGCTGGACGGAAACCCGGTTCCTCCTATAGAAAAGCTCAAGGATGCGCTTTCAGCCGTTCCGCGTAAAGAAACGGAGATCATTGACGTGACGTTCACCGACTCCCGCGCCAGGGACGCCGAGCTTATTCTTAATATGATCCTGGATCAGTACGTCAGATATATCGCAGAGATGTCCGACGCGACGGAAGACAAGGTCTTCCGCACCCTGGTGGACCAGAACAGATCATTGGAAACCGATATTCTCGGGCGGGAAAAGCTCATTGACGAGCTCCGCACGTCACTCGGCACGGCCATCCCGGAAGAGCTCATCTCGCAAAAAAGGATCCGTCTGGATGAGATGCAGGCCCGCCTGGCCGGCGTGCAGCAGAATATAGATCTATTGCAGTGGGAGCTGAATCAGTTCCGCGCGCAGGACGGCAACGACCCGAATCTCGCCGTCGCGGGCGATATGGACGAGCAGCCGGAATACTTCGAGGACGAGGAATGGCGCCGGCTCGACGCCAATGTGAAGCTCATTCAGCACGAGATCGAAGCCGGCTCGCGAAAGGCGGGCCATCCGGATACGATCCGGGCGCAAAAGGAAGTTAAATTCGCCGAGGAGATGCTTCGACAGAGGGAAGCGCAGCTCGATCAGCAATGGCGGCAGCGCACGGTGCCCATCACCATCGCCGGCGCCGATCCGCTCAGCCGCGCCCAGGCAGTGGACTATCTGGAGCATCAACTGGCGAGGGCGGAGCACGAAAAGCAGCTTCTGCTGCCGGACATTGACAAACAGCAGACGGAATTCAAAAAGCTCTTCGAGAGCGCACAGCTCCTCGAAAAGCAGAGCGTCGCATTAACGCACAAGCGTGAATTATACGACGCCGTACGCCAGCGTCTGGACCAGAAGAATACGGAGCGCAACGCCCCCGGCTCCATCGAGATCCTGACGCGGGCCGTCGTTCCCTCTTTGCCCTACAATGACCGGCGAATCATCTTCTCCGTCATGGTGACGGTGCTGGCCCTGGGCCTGGGCGGCGGTGTTGCATATTTGCGGGCCGGCAGGAACCAGGCCGTCTACGCGCCCAAGGACATGCCGTACCCGCTCCAGGTTCCCTTCCTCGGATACGTCCCGGAGCTTCGCCGAGTCAAGGCGACAAATGGCCAGGCCGGCGGCGCGATGATCGAAGCCATCCGCGTCGTTCGCACGGCTCTGCTTTCCCGGCTGAACGGCCAGGCCTGCCCCGAGCCGGGCCGAGGGGACAGCGCCGCGGTACTGATTACCAGCGCGGACGCGGGGACGGGCAAGTCGCACTTTACGATGATGCTGGGCGAGAGCCTCGCCCAGGCCCGCAAGAGGGTCCTCCTGATCGACGCGGATTTGCGAAAGATGGCCTTGACGAAGCGGTTCGACTTAGCCAACCGGTCCGGCTTCGTGGATTGTCTGCGATGCCGGTCCGTTCACAAAGAGTACATCTACCCGACCGAGACGTACGGCCTGAGTATCATGCCCGCCGGTGAGAAGGGCGAAAACGGCGCGGCCGTCGAAGAGACCTCGAACGGCGCGTTCCAGACCTGCATCGAGCAGTTGCGTCAGGACTACGACGTCATCCTGCTGGACGCCCCGCCGATGCAGCCATTGGCCGACGCCGCCATCCTCTCGAACCAGGTGGACGGCACGATCATGGTCGAGCGCCAGGTCGTATCCCGGCGGATGGACGAGATCGACGCCCTTGTGCGCCTCGCCTCCGGCGGCGGACGCCTCATAGGAACCGTCTTCGTCGGCTCAAACCCCCACGGCAAATATGAATAGGGAAAGGCTTGCAGGAAGTCCAGCGGCAAGAATTAGTTTGTAGGTCTTAGGATACCACGTTATAATCAGGTCTCGTGAAACTGGCATAGCATGTGAGTCTAAAACAAGGCAGTTGCGATGAAATTGAAAGTAATAATCCACGAAGCAGAAGAAGGCGGCTATTGGGCCGAAGTTCCCGCAATTCCCGGATGTGCGACTCAGGGAGACACGTTTGATGAATTGTTGCACAATATCTATGAAGCGGTTGAGGGGTGCCTTTCGGTCGAGGTTCAGGAGGTTGCAGTCACAGGAACAGACAAGATCATGGAGATAGCGGTTTGAAGCCCGTGAGCGGTAAAAGACATCTGATGAAAATCGCCGGGATATTGAGTGATGAATTATAAACGGAGGATGGACGAAAAGAATATCCGGTTAATCCTGTAATCCCGTCTAAAGATATTTTTTTGACAGGATGAACAAGATGAACAGGATAAATATAAAAAATATCCTGTTAATCCCGTTCAAATGATAGCCACGAATTAACACCAATTAACACGAAAAAGAACATATATCTCTTCTCTGTGATCTCTGTAATACAATCTCTCGACTTATTGTTTTTTATGCTCGATTTTTATTTTGAGTGTTTTTAACGTCTTAATATACAGTACGTTATGACGCTTTTTCTAGTAGACGAACTTTTTGGTTGCGGCTGAGCGAAGCGAAACCGCGCTGGGCCCTCTGTGGCTAAAAACAAAACAGTGTTAATCAGTGTTAATCCGTGTCGAAAAAAACGTGTTAATCAGTGCCAAATGTCATTAGTCAATCGTAAATTGTAAATGGTAAATAGTAAATCCAGAATAGGTCATTCCCAACTGGGAATACGACGTTTCCAACGGGAAATGAGGCATTTCCAACAGACAAAAGCCCATTTTTCAGCCCAGGAACGCGGATTTAATCCTCGTCGGCTGACTTAAATTAAGTGCCATTCGACTCTGAATCCTATTTCTCTATTGTTAGCCCGGTCTTAAAAAACATGAAAATTTTCTTGCTAAAGAGCATTGAAAGTAGTAAATTAGGATCGTTGAGGCAAATGGGTCTTGGCAGATTTGCCTCGATGCCGTATGGCGTATCCACGGTTCCTGGGCAGAGCCGGAAGCGTTTTCCGGCTGGGGACAAAGGTTGGAACGTTATGATGCGGCGACAAATGGAGGAAGGATATACGACATTCGACCACGCGAGCTTGACGTGTGGAGGGTGCGTCTATCCCGCGCGATTTATTTGTTTCCCACTCTTGCCAACCGTCTCGATGGCTTTTGATGAGCAACGCGCCTCTATCGTAAGGGCCATCGCGAGAGGCCCTTCGTATCGCAGAGCGATGGGTTGCTTATCGGATATGTTTTGTTCCCTCGGAAGATTTATTTTTGTAGGGAGGAAAGGGAGGAAATAGATGAAAAGATGTATCAAAATGATTTGTGCGCTGAGTTGCATGTTCTTAGCTCACACGGCCTCTGCGGCGCTCATTATCGACACCGGCCAACCCCCTGATGTCACAACACCCGTCGTGTTACTGCACCTGGATCAATGGTTGGCGGGTGAATTTACGTTAGGCCAAGCCTATAAGGTCACCGATGTCGTAGGTTGGATGTATGAGGATATGGCTGCGGGCGACATGACCGTCGCCATTTATGGTGATGGCGGTGACGTGCCCGACGCCAGTTCAGAATTGTACAGCCAAACCTTCTATGTAGACATTCCAGATGGTACGCTTAATGCCTGGGTTGGAGCGGAAGGCGTCAGTTGGGATCTCGGTCCCGGTACGTACTGGGCGGCGTTTGAAGTACGAACCGACATCACGGCGTCCACAGGGTTTTTCATGCCACGGTCTGCGCCGTCTCCTTTGGACAACTATGCGTTTACGTCTTCCGGTGCGTGGACAAACGATTCCCTTGATTTTGGCCTCAGAGTAAACGGGGACGAGATCGCCGTTATCCCGGTTATCCCGGCGCCGGGCGCCCTTGTGCTGGGCGGAATCGGTGTGGGTCTGATCAGTTGGCTGCGAAGACGCAGAACGTTGTAAGCAAGCCACTTAACAGAATAGAAATTTCACAGGGTTGTGAGTTTTTTCCTTCGGGTATTCGATGCTTATCTTGTTCGTCGTAAGCTCAAAGGCCGGGCTGACGCTGAAGTTGCGTTTCGTTTTACGGATCGTCTTATACGCGCGGTCGTAGGCCGCTTTGGTGATGTCGGCGGAGCCGCGCACATGATCCAGGTCGATAGAGCCGCCGCGAAGGGTGTATCCTGTAAATCATGTCAATCCTGTCTAAAAAATTGGACATGATTAACAGGATAGACAGAGCCTGTCTTGAGCCAAGTCGAAGGAATAAACACGTTAAACAGCCGGTTCATCCCGTAATCACGTCTAAATTGAAACCGCGGATGAACGCCGATGAACGCGGATACCATAGTCAAGAACAGTGTTAATCAGTGTTAATCCGTGTCGAAAAAAACGTGTTAATCCGTGTCAGATGACACTGAATATGTCTCATTGCACACTTCATTCAAGTCAAATGAAGCTTAATTCGTCGTATTGTCAGCTTGATCCGCCTCAAATGAAGTTTAATCTGCGGCTTATGCAGTGTAATCTGTGTCAAAGTCAGCTTCACCTGGCTCAAATGTAGCTTACATCGTCGCATTGTCAGCCTGCATCGACGCAATGTAAGCGTACAACAAGGCGATGTAAACGGCCTTTTCGATCAGAAAAGCACCACGTGGATAGTTGTAAGTCTTGTTTTTTACGTCACTTATCTTGTTAATCCTGTAATCCCGTCAAAATTATAGCCACGAATGAACACCAATTTTTCACGAATTACGAATCACAAGCAACGAGCAGTTGCTAACAGTGGCGGGTAACCGTCAGCTTATTATTGGGAGCGTCCGAATTCGAATGCGGCGGCTCTCAAGTACGATGAGGCTGCCTTGCTCCAAAGCGTCGGACAGCCCAGTCAAATTGGCCATAAGCAATTCGGCCTGCTTAGCGGGCCGATGAGGAAAGCTGTGGTGGAAAAGGGCATTTCGGCAACCAGAGGAGAAACCGGGTTGTCAACCAGAAATCTCATGCGGTCGTCAGCGGCAGCGCTCGCTCTTTCACGGCTTCGGCGGCGTACAGCAAGGCCTCTCGGATATCTTCGTGCTCCAGGTCGGGATGGGCGTGAAGGATTTCCTCTTCAGTCATGCCTTCAGCCACCATGGCGACGACCGTCGCCACGGGCATACGAAGGTCGCGAATGCACGGAACGCCCGACATTTTGTCCGGATCAATGGTAATTCGCGTAAATGTCATACGAACCTCAAGAATAAATGACGACTATTTTGATCGGCAACACGTTGAACTATAACATGTGCTATGAAGGATCGCAACCGTCAATCACCAAAAATCAACGACTCCCGTAATCCCGTCAAAATTATAGCCACGTATGAACACGAATGAGTACGAATTTGAAACCGCGATGAACGCTGATGAAATGCGGATACCATAGTCAAAAACAGTGTTAATCAGTGTTAATCCGTGTGAATCAGTGTCTAAGAAAGACCGTGTAAATCCGTGTCATAGAGCAATAGTCAATCGTCATTAGTAAATAGTAAATAGTCAATGATAAATGTCCTCCCTCTTGACAGCCCGGTTTCATCGTCGTACTCTCATAGGGATAGTTTGTCGCCAATGAGAGGTACAGGAATATGAAAGACCGCTACATCAATCCGTTCACGGACTTCGGCTTCAAGAAGCTCTTCGGCAGCGAGCCCAACAAGGACCTGCTGATCGACTTTCTGAACGAGCTGATCAAAGAGCGCGGCCGCATCCAGACGCTGACCTACCTCAAGGCCGAGCAACTGGGCCTGTCGGAATTCGAGCGGCGGGCGGTCTTCGACCTCTACTGCGAGAGCGACACCGGCGAGAAGTTCATCGTCGAGATGCAGAAGGCCAAGCAGAAGTACTTCAAGGACCGCAGCGTCTTCTATTCAACCTTCCCTATCCGCGAGCAGGCCCAGCGCGGCGAGTGGGACTTTCAGTTGAACGCCGTGTACACCGTCGGCATTCTCGATTTCGTTTTCGACGAGGACAAGGACAGCCCCGAGTATTTCCATCACCACGTTCAGTTGATGGAGACGCGGCGCAAGAAGGTCTTCTTCGATAAGCTGACGTACATTTATTTGGAGATGCCCAAGTTCACCAAGACCGAGGAGGAGCTCCAGACGCACTTCGACAAGTGGTTGTACGTTATCAAGAACCTGCCTCTGTTGCAGGAGCGTCCCAAGCGAATCCAGGAGCGGGTCTTCCAGCGTCTGTTCGAGGCCGCCGAGATCGCGCGGTTCGACCCCATCGAGCGTGAGGCCTACGAAGAGAGCATCAAGGTCTACCGCGACCTCAAGAACGTCATCGACACCGGCCGGGAAGAGGGTTGGCAGGCCGGCCGACAAGCGGGTCTTGAGGAAGGCTTGGCGAAAGGCCGTCTGGAAGGCGCGATCCAGATG
>Ga0154804_1162_pt3 | contig 20086 bp, 18 predicted proteins | sample Rifle2008BG16ft_FD_105812 | JGI IMG/M metagenome (GOLD analysis project Ga0154804, IMG submission 105812) | Planctomycetes bacterium RBG_16_55_9 | reverse complement strand
GCCGGCTTCCCGGGCATTCTCGTGCGCTATTGCTTGTTCCTTAGCCCACTTGTCCATATCTTTTCGCCATTGTTTGAACGCCTCGCTATTGGCCCATTGCTCCCACTGTTTTGCCATGACTTCAGCATTTTGTGCCTCGGCGTCGGCCTTTCCGGCCTCGACACCGGCTTTGAGTGCGTCAGCAGAAGCCTTTGCCTTGTCCTTGTCCGCCTTGACCTTCGCTTCTTTGGCCTTTTCAAGAACCTGGGTCGCTGTGTCCTTCGCTAACTTAGCCTTCATTTCAGCCTGTGAAGCATCGCCCTTGACTTGCTGGGCTTGCATCAGGGCCTGAAGCTGTTCCTGGAGCTTCTGCTTTTCGATCTGGAGTTGCTGGAGCTGGACCTTAAGCCGTTGCACGGCTTGTGACTCGTCACTCGTGCCTTGTGTCTCGAGCGACGAGTCACGAGTGACGAGCGACGACTCAGGTGACGACGTTTCCTCGGCTTGCTCAGAAGTGACGTTGGCGTTCTCAGCTTGCGGGCTCTGGCCCTGGGCCATCGGAAGGACGCAGGCCAGCAGAACGAGGACGATGGTGATGACGGTTACGTTTTTCATTTTTCGATACCTCCATAAGGGTTTCTTAAGCCAATTGATGCGGGCGATTAAACGATTCGAATCCTCAAACAGGCCGACCAGGCCCAGGCCCGATTCGGCCGGCGTGGCCAGGAACCGGCGGGCCGTCTCCAGGAGCGTCTGGCGATACTCCACGGTCTTGTCCTTGAGCAGGCTCGCGACCGTGGCGTCGCAACAGAGCTCACGCAAATGGCGCAGCGGCCGGCGCACCAGCCATAGCAGCGGGTTGTACCAGTAGATCAACTGGAGGAGCATGTAGAAGCCGTGCGCGACCAGGTCGCCCCGTTTGATATGAGCCAGCTCGTGCAGAAGCATATATTCGGTGTCTTTGCGCGAGAGCCGACGGAGGTAGCCGACCGGCATGAGCAAGACGGGCCGGAACAGTCCGAAGACAGCCGGACTCTGGAGGCTGCTCGTCGTTACAACCCTCGGCTTGCGGCGCAGCTTCAGACGCTGCGCGCAGCGATCCAATTGATCGTAGAAGGATTCCGGCAGGGAAGGCTGCCGTGGCCCATCCGGGTATTTCTTGCTCAGGCGACGGAGTTTGACGAACAGCCACGTGCCCAGTGTTATGACACCCCAAAGCCAAGCCGCCATCGCATAGACCCGCCAATCGAGCGGGATCACGATGGACGATGGACGATGGACGATGGAAGGATTGATGGACGATGGACGAAAGGACGATGGACGAGCCTCGGCTGTCGTCTGTCGTCCCTCGTCTATCGTCCCTCGTCCCTCGTTCTCGCTATCGGATGGGATCACTATCGGTAACTTCACTTCGCCGACCCTTTCGCTAGAGGCGGTTTCCAGTATCTGTTTCACGACGGGTTTGAGCTTTGGGGCCAGGCCGCTGGGCAACGACAACGCCGGCGATAGGACGAGCTTGAGCAGGACCAGCGACCAGAGGGCGTACCGCAGTTGCGGCCAGGCCCACCGGCGGATGAGCAGGTCGATGCCCGCGATCAGGAGGATAAGCAGACCGACTTGCCAGAACATGGCCGACATCCAATCCCACCACAACTGTCCCAGGTGATTTATCTGTTCGATCATTTTTGTCTCCTTTGAACCATAGTCGTCAGTATTTAGTCGTTGGTATTTAGTGCCGCCGAAGCTTGCCCTGAGCTTGTCGAACGGGGCGGCTTCAACAGACTACTTACTAACGACTAACGACCATCAACCATCTTATTGGTTTTGTCGTTCGGTCCGATGGATTCATTACGGAGAATTTTTACTAATTCCTTTTTTTGTTTGGCGCTGAGCTGCTTTTCATCGAATAGAAAATGCAGCAGCGGGTCCGTCGCCCCGTCGAACGCCTGGTCGAGCATCGAGCGAAAAGCGATCAGGCGGGCTTTTCTCTGGGAGAGCAGCGGCTCGTAAATGCTGGTGTTGCTGTTCTTACACTCGCTGACCACCTTCTTTTCCACGAGGCGGGCGAGCATCGTCTTGAGAGTCGTGTACGCCCAGCTTACGCCCTTGGGCAGCCGGGCCATGACGTCTCGGGCCGTAGCCGGATGCTTCTTCCATAGCACCTTCATTATTTGCCATTCTGCTTGTGTCAGTTTCATCTTTCTTGACCGGATAATATGATTATTTTGGTTTTTTTGACGGGATAACAGGATTAACAGGATAACGACGAATTAAAAGTGTATCGGGTTATCAGGGCATCAGGAAGTGGAGATCAGGATTCACGATATCAGGGAGATGGCCACAATCGGACTGACCTGCCTTCCCGATGTACATCGGGACTGAATCCTGATAACCTGCCTCCTGATATCCTGTTACCCTGATATCCGCCTTCGATATTCGTTATTCAGCATTTATTTTTGAATCCTGTACATCCTGTTATCCTGTCTAAATTCATTGATCCTGTTATCTTGTCATCTTCTACATACGTAGAAGTATTTTACTACATTTGTAGAAGATGCCAACAAAAAAATAGGATTTTTCTGAAAATTTTTCAAACTCGCCGTTTTTACGGCAAAGACGAGGATTTTTTTACGAGTGGACAGGAAGCGATAGATAACTTTAATACGGACAAGCTGTCATTCCGACCGGAGTCCGCCAAAGGCGGACGAAGTGGAGGAATCTGGTTTCAAGTGTAAACCAAATAGACGTTGTGGCCAGATGTCTCGGCCACGCTCCTAAGAAAATAGGTCTTGTCGGCATTCGTAGGGTGGGCAAATGCCGTTTTTGCCCACGCGTCGCAGTCCCGATCCCGATGAACGTCTATCGGGATCGGGATTGGCCCTGTCTTCACGGGCGGGACGCCCGTGATACTCATGGGCGAGACGCCCATGCTACTTTGCCGGTTTGCCGTGCACTTCGACTTCGATATAGTGGTTCAGGTCGTTCGCATTATTGCCGTTGCTGTAGAGGCGGACGTAACGCGCCTTGACGCCTTTGGCATCGATCAGCTCACCATCGTTCGTTTCGATATAGTCCCTATCCGTGCCGGCGCCGAGGCCGGCGGAGTTGTCGTGATCATTATTGAACAGCGTCCATACGTTTGTCAGGAAGTCCGGGGCTTCGGCGGTTCGCACGATGACGTCGAAATAGGTCTTTGGCCGTTTGTAGTCATGCCAAACCAGCACGGCGTATACATCGTGCTCCGCTCCGAGATCGATCGTGACGTTCTGCAAGCCCCCGGCCAGCTCGACGCAACTGCGGTCCGCGGCCTCTTTGTTGCCGTCGGTGATCATCCCGGCCCGGCCGAGGATCGGTTTGCTGCTGGTCGTGACGGGTTTGCCGAGAGCGACGTTGGTCGTGCCGGCCGGAGCCAGAAAAGGCGGACGGCTGACGGCGGACCTCCCGACATTGGCGCTTCTGACGTTTTGCGGCGTCCCGATGTGCACCGGTCCGGGTAAATTGGGTAAATTCGTTTCAAGCCGAACCGTTGCCGATCGGCGTGCCTGATGTACCGACGTGGCAATAACTCCCGTTGCCGCAACGGCTGTGATGATAAGACCAAGGCCTAGAGATTTCATGGTCATTCTCCTTCCACTCAACCGTCATATTTAATTATTACGTTGGCAGGCGCACTTTGATTCTAGGCAAAAACCATAGTCCTCTGTCACTACAAAAAACTGTGAGAATGTCATTGCGAGCCCTTCAACGGAGTTTACCCTGAGCGCAGCCGAATGGGCTCAGGATAAACTCCGCGAAGCAATCTTCCATGCCAGGGACTGAGATTGCTTCGTTCCCGATAGACGGCATCGGGACTCCTCGCAATGACAATTTCACAATTTAGGCTTTGACGCGGTACTGGTTTTCGGCGGATTTCTCTTCGGCGGGTGGCAACCTTCCCCAGGGGAGAGATGGTCGTGATTGCTTTTTTCAGACACGGTTTCATACGGGTTTCAAATCCGAAATAAGAAGCACGAAATCCGAAACAAATTCAAAATTCCAATGCTCCAATGATCAAAACGCTGGCGCACACCGGCGAGAGCCGTTTAGAGCATTTGAATTTAGGTCATTGGATATTGTTTCGGATTTCGAAATTCGAATTTCGGATTTTGGAACAGTGTTAACCTGTGTCTAATATAAATTCCTATGCTTTCAAGTTGCCCAACTTACTTGATGGGTTTTCCGTAGACTTCGACTTCTGCGTAGTGGTTAAATTCGTTGGCTGAGTTGCCGTTGCTATAGAAACGGACATGGCGCGCCTTAGTGCCGTGGGCATTGATCAGCTTACCCTCGTTGGTCTCTACATAGTGCATATCCTTGCCCGCTCCAAGCCTTGCCGAGTTGTCGATGTCATTATTGAATAACGTCCTGACGTTCGCAGTAAAATCTGGATCATCGGCCACCTGCACGACAACGTCATAATAAACCCACAGGTGCCTCGTATTATGCCATAACAGTATTGCATAAATAGGGTATCTTTTGCCGAGATCGATCGTCACACTTTGCGGGCCGGGGTTGAATTCAACGAAGTCGTGTTGTGTCCCTTCTTTTCTACCGTCGGTGACCTTTTCAACCCTACCGATGACGGGCGCCTTATCCGTACTGTACACGTTTTTTCTCAACGCAACGTTTCTTGTCCCCGGCGGCACCAGGAAGGGGGGCCGAGGTTTGCCGAGCGGCTTTTCCAGATTTGGTACGTCGCGGTAGCAGGGCTCGGATATGAACAAGGGTCTGGGCAGTTCTATCTCCAGCGGTACCAGTTTCGGCTGGTGGCTGCAATGTATCCCGATGAACGCGGCTGCTGTAACCATACCGACGGCGATGAGTTTTGTCATCAGGCTTTTCATGAGTTGTCTCCTGCCGGCGTACGATTTAACGCACCCCGAACTGGATTCCCGCTTTCGCGGGAATGACATAATACGACGTTCATTATGGCAATATGTTATTTATTTGACAGGCTTGCCGTAGACTTCCACTTCGATGTAGTGGTTGAGATCGTTGTTGTTATTGCCGTTACGGTATAGCCGGACGTAGCGTGCCTTCGTGCCTTTGGCGTCGATCAGCTCGCCTTTGTGCGTTTCGACGTAATGCATATCCGTCCCCGCGGGCGCCAGGAACGGCGGGCGGTCTTCGGTGCTGAATTTCTTGAGGTTGTCGACGCGTATCGGTTTTTCCGTCCCGACAAACACAGCGCGGGGCAGTTCGATCTCCAGCGGCGCCAGATTGGATTTGCCTTTGAGATGTATACCGATGGCTGTAATGACCACCACGGCGAAGATAGCAACAGTTATTTCCGTAACTGGACTTTTCATGATTGTCCTTCCTGTGTTTGGCGAGTGGTAGCGCTTTTGTTTTTGTTTGCCGGAGTATCCAGGATACTCCTGACGCTGCCTTGAGAACAATCGATTGTCGCTGTTATGTATGACGGTGGTTGGATATGTTTTGATATAAAAAAATTTCCGCTTCCGGCAGATTTTGCTTTGAATTCAATAAAAGAAAAGGCTGAATGAGAAGCTCGGCCTTTGTTGTCAACACTAACGTGGATCACCCATTTTAATGAGGTAGTTTTTCCGGCGGTACATCCTTGACACTCAAATCACCATAAATAACTCGGTAGGTTAGTGAACCTTGAGGTTTATACCAGAAAATCAGAGCATCGGTATCTCCAAAGGCGGCTTCCTTGCCGGTGTAGTGCCAATCACTCTCGTCAGGCAGCTCCTGCACAAACGTAATGCCTCGCATTATCGGCATCATTCTGTTTTGCGCTTCTTGTATTTGCTCTGATAATCCTTCTTTCAAGAAATCTTCCGCCTGCCACAATTTTGTTTCTGTATGTCGCAATTCCTTTTGAGATTCCTCCTTCATTTGCTGCATCACTTGCTCTAATTGTTGATTTAATTCGTCGCTCTGTTTCGAGCTTTTTTTGTTTTCTTCGATCAACTGCTTTAATATCCTTTGTTTTTCCTTCATCTCTGAGCTTTTCTTATACTCTTGAAATAATTGCTCTTGCGGAAGCTGTATTTCATCCAGTCGTTCTGAAAGCTTGTTATATTCTTCAAACAAATGCTGGCTGCGTTCTTGTTGTTTATCGAATGCTTCTCGTTGTTTATCGAGTGCTTCGCGTTGTTTATCGAATTCTACAGTGCGCTCTTTTACCCAGAGTTCGGAAAATTCGTATATGGTATTCATATTTAAAGCTGATGGGAATTTGCCATCGGTGGTCTCTGCCCATAGACGCAGCATTTTAATCAGGTCTTCTTCTTGCGGCCTGGAGGCATCCCATTGCATGGTTTCGACCGCGTATCCTTCAGGGACCTCCAAACTAAAAAGCGAGTCATCAAGCTCTATGTCAAAGGTAAAATCTGTGAAAACGGCAGTTATCTGCTGGTTCATTACGGTGGGCATTGAAGTTTTTATCCGGATAGGCAGCAGGGTTTTCGCATCAGCCCAGATAGTTGTCTCGAAAAAGGGTTCCTCAATGTGATAGCCAATTGCTGTTCGACCGTCAATTTCCTGCTCGCCCAAAAACTCCACGGATGTATCCTCGCTTTGCTGAGCTTGTTGGATTTGTCTGCGGACTTCTAAAAACATATTGGTCTGGCTTTTATCTTTATACTCGTCCGGAATGCTTTCCATTTCCATAACCATTGCTTTCTTTTCTTCGAGCATAAGAATAACCAGTTTGCCTTGCCGAAGGTCAATGATACTAATATATTTTCCTGGCAACTCCTGTCGCATGCGTCCTGGTTCGGCAAACATACATTCGAGAGTTTCAGAAAGCTGGTCCCGGTCTGCATCGATAGTGATTTTACAGGTGGCCGTTTGGGCAGTTAGGATCGGCCGGACAATATCAGCGAAGGCCGTGCCGGTCATCTTAATCGGGCCGGCGAGTCGATATGTGCCGATAACTAATGCGATAAGGAGTATCGCCGCGGCGGCGAGTTTTAGAATTGGGCTTTTCAGAATCGTTCTCCATAAACGTCTTGATTGACTTATGTGTTGCTCCCCAGTTTTATCAAAGATGGAAAGCATTTGCCGACGGAGGTTTTCGCTATGCTCCGGATTTGGTGCGGCGTCAATGTTCAGCCGGTCAACGATTTTTTCAAGATCAGTTTCGTTTTTGAACATATCTATACGTCTCCGTCCACAACGGTTTGTAGATGTCTTCGCAACTTGCCGAGGATTCTGTGTAAGGTCACCCGCACAGCCGCCTGCCTGACGTTCAGGATTTGGGCGATCTGCTCGTGCGGGAGGTTTTCAAAGAACCTCAGCGTGACAAGGGTTTGGTGTTTTGGCTTGAGCTTCAGGATGGCCGTGTAGAGACTCGGCCAGTCCGGTTCGGGCGGATCGTCGGTGTCGTTGGAAGTCTGCATGGACCGGGCCGCTCGGATGAGCAGTTTTTTGCGTCGCGACGTCTTTCGGATGTAAGCATTCGCCTGGTTGGCGGCTATGGCGTAGAGCCAGTTGGCGAAATCCTGCTCGGTTTGGCCGGCGAAGCCGCGTATCTTCCGCGCGACTTCGAGAAAGACCGTGGACGTCACGTCTTCGGCGATTTCTTTGTCAAAGAGCCGGTAAACGCAGAACCGGAAGATTCGGTCGTAGTGCCGCTCGTAGAGCCGGCCCAGGGCCTCGGCCTGCGTGCGGGCCCGGAGCACCAAATCGTCGTCTTCTATCCGCTCAACCACTTTTGCCATAACACCAACCATTGTCGAACCTATAATTGCGCGGAGGGCTATTATGTTACAGAAAGTCGATTAGATTATCCCCCAAAATGTATTTTTAACATGAAACCGCGGATTTCGCGGATTACGCGGATTTTGGGCCACAAAGGCACTAAGGCACGAAGACGCGAGCAAACGGGTATTATATACTAAATACGAATGACTAACGACCTATTGAAGAGTCACGAAATGAATACCGTTTAGCCCCCCAAACTTGCTTTGGGGGTAATTCGCCAGGTAGCGGGGATGAGATTAGGGGCAAATCTCGGAACTGGGAATAAACTCTTGACAGGGGGCCGGTCAATCCGTAGAGTAGCCTTCTCGTTTCTAAATACTAACGACGAAATACAAAAAACTGGTGTAAGGAGAAGTATCAATGGCAACAAAGGTGGCAATTAACGGTTTCGGCCGGATCGGAAGGGCGGTCGCAAGGATTATTATGCAAAGAAAAGGCGAATTGGAGCTGGTCGCAATCAATGACCTCTCGAACGCCAAGAGTCTTGCCCATCTTTTCAAATACGATACCGTCATGGGCAAGTGGGGCGGAACGGTCGAGGCAAAAGACGATGCGCTGGTCATCAACGGCAAGACGATCAAGGTCTTGGCGGTCAAAAACCCCGTCGAGCTACCCTGGAAGGACATGGGCGTGAAGGTGGTCCTGGAATCGACGGGGATTTTCCGCTCGGCGGAATCGCCGAAGGGCGGCTACGCCGACCATCTCAAGGCCGGCGCCAGCAAGGTCATGCTGAGCGTCCCGGCCAAGGATGATATCGAGGCGACTATCGTTATGGGTGTGAATGACAACAAGCTGACCAAGAAGATCAGTTGTGTATCGAACGCAAGCTGCACGACCAACTGCCTGGCGCCGATAGCGAAGGTCCTTAACGATACGTTCGGCATCGAGCGGGGACTGATGACCACGATTCACGCCTATACGAACGACCAGCGGGTGGCGGACATGATCCACAGCGATTTGCGTCGCGCCCGGGCGGCGGCGGCCAATATGATCCCCACGACCACCGGCGCGGCCAAGGCCATCGGCAAAGTCATCCCGGCGCTTGAAGGGAAGCTCGACGGTTTTGCCATGCGCGTACCGATCCCGGTGGGCAGCGTGGTGGACCTTGTGGTCAACGTTGAAAAGGACGTTACCGTCGATAGTGTCAACAAGGCCATGAAAAAGGCGTCGGAAGGAAAAATGAAGGGCATCCTGGTCTATTGCGACGAGCCGATCGTCAGCAGCGACATTGTGAATAATCCGGCGTCGAGCATCTTCGATTCGCTCCTGACCATGGTCATTGGAAAGACCGTGAAGGTGGTAAGCTGGTACGACAACGAATGGGGCTATTCGAATCGCAGCGTTGATATTATGGAAAGAATGGCGGCGCTTTAGAAAAAATTTATGATTTACGATTTTCGATCCCTCGACTTCGCTCGGGACAAGCTTATGATTGCGGCTCACACCGGGCCGATAGGCCCAATAGTAAATAGTAGATCATAAATAGTAAATCGAATGTGGGATTGATACGAAATGGCTAAGAAAACTGTGGCGGATATCGACGTGCGAGGTAAACAAGTTCTGATGCGGTGCGATTTCAACGTGCCGCTGGACGGCGATTGCAACATCACGAGCGACGACAGGATCGTCAAGGCGCTGCCGACCATTAAGAGTATCCTGGATCGCGGCGGCTCGCTCGTGCTGATGAGCCACCTGGGCAGGCCCAAGGGACAGCCGGATGGGAAGTTGTCCCTGGCGCCGGTGGCCAAAAGGTTGTCCGAGTTATTGGATCAGAAGGTTATTTTCGCAAACGATTGCATTGGCCCCGAGACGGCGAAAAAGCGAAAGGCGCTCAAGCCGGGCGACTGTATGCTGCTCGAAAACCTTCGGTTCCGCAAGGAAGAGACCATCAAGGACAAGGCCGCGAAGGAAGATATGCAACTGCGAAAGGCCAAGGACGACTTCGCCAGGGAGCTGGCCGGGGCGGCGGATATCTACGTCGATGACGCCTTCGGCACGGCTCATAGGGACAACGCCTCGATGTATACAGTCCCGGTCGTGATGAAGGGCAAGCCGCGGATCATCGGCTTTCTCATCGAAAAAGAGCTGAAATACCTGGGCGATGCCCTCGCCGCTCCTGAGAAGCCTTTCGTGGCGATCCTGGGCGGCGCGAAGGTCTCGGACAAGATCGGCGTAATTGAGAATCTGATCGGCAAGGTCGATCGCATCATCATCGGCGGGGCGATGGCCTATACGTTCCTCAAGGGCAGGGGCAAGGCCATCGGCAAGAGCCTGTGCGAGGAAGATTTTATCGATAAAGGCCAGGAATTGCTGGATCAGGCGACCGATGCGGGCTGTGAGATTATCCTGCCCGTGGATCACTGCGTGGTCCGCAAATTGGCGCCGGGCGCACCGCACCGCACGGCCGTCGGCGATATCGATCCGGGCTATCAGGCCGTGGACATAGGTCCGATGGCGGCTCAGACGTTTGCCGAGAAGATCGCCGACGCCAGGACAATCGTCTGGAACGGGCCGATGGGCGTCTTTGAGATGGAGCCTTTCGACAAAGGGACCAAGGCGGTGGCCCTTGCCGTGGCGCAGGCGACGGAAAAGGGCGCTCGCAGCATCGTCGGCGGCGGCGACAGCGCCAGCGCCGTGGCCAAGCTGGGCCTGGAGGACAAGATCAGCCACATCTCTACCGGCGGCGGCGCCTCCCTTGAATTTCTCGAAGGCAAGAAATTCAAATGCCTCGAAATCCTCGATGAGAAAGACAAGAACTGAGACCGGCGAATATGACGGGCTTCGACATAACACGCAAATGTAAGGAAAGTCTCGTCGATTATTATGGTTCTCGGTTCAGGGGCTTGATTCTCTACGGGTCTGCAGCCCGTGACCAGGCGGACGCCGGCAGTGATATCGATCTGCTTGTTCTGTTGAATAAACCGTTTGACTATTTCCAGGAGCTCCGTCGCATTATTGACTTGCTCTATCCCATACAGCTTGAATCGGACCAGCTCATTTCAGCCAAGCCGGCGGCTTTCGATGATTTTGAGCAGAGCGCGATTCAGCTTTATCGCAATGCCAAACGAGAGGGATTGGCCCTATGACGCTGAAGTACCGGGATGAAATAGACGCGAACATCGAGCGGGCTGAGGCGTCCATCCAAGCGGCAAAAGAGCTAATCGAAAGCGGCTATTACGATTTTGTCGCTTCACGGGCATACTATGCGGTCTTTTATGCTGCGACGGCTCTCCTGCTCAGCGAAGAGTTGGAATTCAGCAAGCACAGTGGTGTCATCGCGTCCGTACATCAAAGGTTCGTAAAAACGGGGAAATTGGACACACAGTATGGCAAAGACTTGAACTGGCTCTTTGAGTTGCGAAGCGTTGGAGATTATGGAGCCACCGTTCATGTATCGCAGCAAGATGCACGCAGAGCCATTGAGGTGGCAGAGAGCTTCCTGAAGGCGGTGATGCTGTTAATTCAAGCAATCGAATAAGGGGGGCTGAATCTGTCCTTCAGCCGGAGGGAAGCTTGAGATCACTTGGTTAGGATATGTTGATCTCGGCCATAATTAATGTATGCTGTTTCGAACATGAAAGAAATCAAAGGTAACAAGGGCTTGCTGGACCAGACAAGGTTCGAGTCGCTGGCACGGGAAAAGGAGCGTTGGCTGCGAAGCCTCTCCCCCAAAAAAGCGATACGTTTGGCGGAAGATATGTTGGCTTGCTCACTCGTTGACGAATGGCTTGATCACTTTCCGGAAGACAAACCGATGTGTCTTAAGATGGCATTGACGAAAAAACGAAAGCCATAAATATGGCACTAGTGGATGTCTATAAAAAGGTCGTCAACTTTCTAAATAGTGGTGGTTATAACTACATTATTATCGGTGGAATCGCAGCAAGTGCTATTGGCGAGCCGAGAATAACGGCTGACGTTGACGTGGACATTGTGATAAGTCAAGAAGATGTGCCTCATTTTCTTGATAAGGCAGTAAAAGCAGGCTTCAAAGTTCCTGTGAAAAAATGTATAGAGTCGGCGAAGCAAATGGGTGTATTTCAAATATCGTCCGGCGACTATCATATTGATTTTATTATTGCATCTACTGATTTGGAAACGCAGGCCTGCGCCAGACGCAAAGTAATTCAACTTCATGGCGTAAAGGCATTTTTCCCAAGCCCGGAGGACCTGATTTTGTTGAAGCTCGTTCCCGGCCGGGCGAAAGATATCGCCGACGTGGAAGGTTTGATAGCTCGTCACGGAGATAAGTTAGACAAGGAATACCTCGAGACATGGGCAATGAAATTGTGCGACGAGGCCGAAGACATGAGGATCTGGACGGCGTTGGACAAGCTGCTGAAGGATTGAAGATGCGATTGCCGAAAGCGGGGACCATCGAGGTTGTACCGTCGGTGCTGAGCGCCGATTTTGCCTGCCTGGGGGATGAGATTGCCCAGATCACCTCGGCCGGGGTGAAGATGGTGCATCTGGACGTCATGGACGGTCACTTCGTGCCGAATATTACCATCGGGCCACCGGTCATCGCGAAGCTCCGCAAAAAGAGCGATTTGGTTTTCGATGCTCACCTGATGATAAGCGAGCCGGCCAAATATGCCGAGCGTTTTGCCGAGGCCGGGGTGGACCATATTACATTTCATATCGAAGTGGCTGATGATCCGCGAGCGCTGATCGAGATATTGCATGATCTGGGATGCAGCGCCGGGATATGTCTGAACCCGGAGACCCCTGTGGAGGCCATTGAATCCGTCGCACCCCTCTGCGACATGGTCCTGGTCATGACGGTTCGTCCGGGCTTTGGCGGACAGGAGTTTATGCCCGATGCGGCGAAAAAGGTCGTCCAGGTTCGCAAGATGGTCGGTCCGGCTATCCGCGTCGAGGTTGACGGGGGAATAGACTCCCAAACGACGCCCATCGTCGTTTCTTACGGCGCCGACACGCTTGTCGCCGGCAACGCCGTATTCGGCCAGTCCGACCGCATGGCCGCTATCGACGCCATCCGACAAGCGGCTCAGACATGACCATTGCCTATTGATTATTTGTACAGAAGCTCCATTTTCCTTCCAGAAAGCCGGTTTAAAAATTGAAATCCTAAGCACTAAGCTCTAAATCCTAAACAAATTCAAATGACCGAAATCCAAATATCCAAACGCTGGCGCAACGCAGCGAAAGCTGTTTGGAACATTTGAATTTGGAGAATTCGATATTGTTTAGGATTTCGGATTTAGAATTTAGGATTTCACTAAGTCATTGGTCAATAGTTAATACCAGGGGATTCATTTTCTTGTGGAAATTAGGCGGGGTTTCGGGTAGAATTTTACCACGTTATGGGCAAAGAGCCGAAATCGAAATGGAAGGGTTTTTCTTTAAGACCTCGCAAAGAGATGCCGGAGGGGCTCTGGGTGCGGTGTCCCGGCTGCGAGCGTATGCTGTATCGCAAGTCCGTCGAGGATAACCTGAACGTCTGCCCGGAGTGCGGCTACCACTTTCGCATCGAGGCGGCCACACGCATCAAATACCTCGTCGATGAGGGGTCGTTTCAGCAGTTCCTGGGCGATTTGACGACGACGGATCCGCTGGGTTTCAAGTTCAGGGGAACCACCTACAAACAGCGGCTTAAGGAGGACGCCAAAAAGTCCGGGCAAAAGGAGGCGATGGTCGTCGGAGGGGCCTTCGTCAAGGGCCGGGGGGTGGTTCTGGCCGTGATGGAGCCGAACTTTCTGATGGGTTCGATGGGTTACGTGGTCGGCGAGAAGTTCTGCGCCGCTGTTGACAGGGCGATAGAAGAGAAGCTTCCGCTGGTCGTGGTATGCTGTTCGGGCGGCGCCAGGATGCATGAAGGCGTTGTATCACTGGGCCAGATGGCCAAGACGTCCGCGGCGCTGGCGAAGTTTGACGAGGCCGGCGGGCTTTATATCTGCGTGCTGACCGATCCAACCACGGGCGGCGTCACGGCAAGCTTCGCCATGTTAGGCGACTGTATCATGGCCGAGCCGGGGGCCCTGATTGGTTTCGCCGGACCACGCACGATCGCGGAGACGATAAAGGTCGAATTGCCGGAAGGATTTCAGACGGCCGAATTCATGCTGGAGCATGGCTTTGTGGACATGATTGTCCATCGCAAAGACTTGCGCAGCGAGATCGCCCGCCTGATTGATTATTGCCGGAAGTAGCAAGGGCGTCCCGCCCTTGCGTCGCGAGGCCGTCCCTTCGACTTTGCTCAGGGCAGGCCCGGCCTCGCTTTACTGGGAGCGGGCATATACCCCCTATGTGCGGACTCAACGAGCGATGAACAGGGCGATTAAAAATCGTAGGATGGGCATCCCGATCCCGATAGACGTGCATCGGGATGGGACTGCCCATGCGGTTCAATTTGACAACGGCGCAAGCCCTCTCTGGCGGGACATGGGCAACAAGCCTGCCCTGAGCTTGTCGAATGGGTTGCCCATCCTACTGCTTGGACTGCTGATTGTCCTTGTCTATTGTGGCGAGGCCGTCCCTTCGACTTCGCTCAGGGCAGGCCCGGCCTTGCGTCCCGACGGCGTGGCGAGGGCGTCCCGCCCTCGCTATTTCGAAGAACAAGGGCAAGATGCCCTCGCCACGAAAAGCGAGGGCAATCCCGATGGACATCGGGACTCGCCACGTCCAGAATCGAGAATCGAGACAACGCCATTCCTGCTCCCGGCCATAACGAGCCACGATAAACCTGCCCTGAGCGCAGTCGAAGGGTCCGTCGCATTGATAACGGTGGGCGCCGAGGAGCAATGGCGGCTGGCGGTGGCGGCTCCAATCGCCGCGAGAATCCGCCGGCACGACAAGATACCGATTCTCCTGGCCACGGCGCCGGAAGGCCGCGGCGTGCAAACAGTATTGATTAAACAGTTAGCTCCGGCCCTGAATTCCTGCATCGTGATGGCACAGGGCTCCGATGGGCTTCTCGGGCAAGTTCAGGGGCGCTGTGCAATCCACGTTCTCCCAGCGGCTTCCGAGTGTGGCCAGGCGGGCTTGCTTGCGGCGAGGAGCTTCTGGCAGAGCACGAATTTGGTGGTTGTCGGGGCTGTGGCCGATTCCGAGGCGGTGATCCTCGGCTCGACCCTGGCCTGCCATTTGGGCGTGCCGTTTATCCCCATTTCCGGCCGGGAAAATCCCAGGATGCTCTCGGACGGACTGGAAGCCCTGGAAGTCAAGCGGGTTTTATTTGCCACTTCTGGCGGCGACGTCAACGGCAGTCTGGTGGCTTTTTCCAACTGGAATACGGAGGTATTGGATACGGAGGCCATCCAGAAGCGGCTGATTGGAGCGATCGGCGGCGAGAAGATACGAAACGTTATTCTCTTTCGCGTGCCGGACCAGGACGCCGACCGAGAGGCGGTGGCCTGGCTGACGCCTTATCTGAGCCTGATGCGTAACGCTGCCGTGGTGCCGTGTTTGTCCTCGGATCCCATAGCGGCTGAGGAAAAGGTTGGCCGGCTGATCGATGCCTACTCGCTCAGGCCGCGTACGGTAACGATATTGGCGGGCTATGATTCGATCGAGATGATAACGACGACCTACGGAGAGGAGCCGAACGAATATGAGGTCCTGGTCGAGCCGTGCTCCCGTCCGGTCCAGGGGCGAGCCGCGGACGTGGGTGTGGGTCGAATCCCATGCCGGGACGTGTGGGCCGCCTCCGCGCTCATCGCTCGCGGCATCGCCGGCGATTACGTTCTCAATCGAACGGCGCCGAAGGTCTTAATGATAGCGAATCCGAGCGAGGAATACGGCGCTCTGCCCCTGTGCGAAACCGTGAGCAGGGCGACCGCGGGGGAGTTCAAGAACTTCGACATTCACACCGATGAGTTCTACGGCGTGCCCTGTCACGACCAGGCGGTCCGAACGGCCGCCCGCGGTTCGCAGTTGATCATATACGAAGGCCACATCACGGAGTTTTCATTGTTCGAGAATCCTGCGGTTTATCCGGATGAGGACAACTATTACAGTGAACAATGGGAGAGTGGTCGATCCGGCGATTTTGCCGAAACAGCGAGTGATGTCCCCGATCCATCCTCCGCAGGCGGTCCCACGGACGACAATTCCGCCTATGCAAGTTTTTCCGGGCCCGGGGCTGAAGACGCCCGTGAGGAGGTTCAGTTTCCGGAGGACCAGAACAATCCGGATTGGAAAACGCGGGAGATTCACGATCAAGAAGTCTTTAACCGGCTGTTTCCTCCGATGGACCCTTGCCACCTGGACGGGGCTCCACTGGTGATTCTCCAGAGCTGTCATTCATTGGATGATTCGGCGTCGCGGATATTGGCGGCCGGAGCGATAGGAATATTAGGCAGCGCCACGAACATTCACAGCTCTTCCGGCAGCGCGCTGGTCAAGGCATTTTGCGATGGTCTTTTATATCGCGGCCAGACGGCGGGGGAGGCGCTGCGCGAGGCCCGGAACTATCTGCTGTGCGTCAGTGTTCTCAAGGCCGCACGAGGTCATAAGGAGCAAGCCAAGGTTCTTCGGGTGGCGTACGGCTTTCATCTTTGGGGGGACCCGGAAAGCGGTCTGTTCGGGGGATGGTCACGGACCCCGAAGCTCAAACCGGTTTCAGCCGGCTTCGCCGGCCCGGATAAGATTCGCATTGCCGTTCCCAAGCGGCGCTCGACGACCTGGCGGACCTCGAAGTACTTCCTGCGGATGTTTCCCGGCAGCGAGGTGGCCGGCATCGTCAAGCGGCTGAAGGACAAGGACATCCGGCGAATCACGCCGATTTACTTCTTCAGAATGCCAATGCCGGCCGATGCGGCGCCTTTGCAATACGCCGGCATAAGACAGTTGAATGATACAAGCGTCCGGGCCGTGTTCCTTGCGGATTCGTTTAAGCGTTTCCTTTACGTCCTGTACTTCCCTGAAACCGAAGAAGCGGGACAGCATTTCACCCTCCAGTTCGTGAAATGAATATTCTCGGCAGAGCCTATCATCTCAGGAGATTTATCAGGTCTGAAAAGAAAAATTCTTTCTAATGTTTCCCTTTTTTCTTGAAAAGTGTTAGGCTATTGGTTTGTAAGAGACTCGGAGTGCAGAGTGCTCTGAACACTCAGCTTGACTTTGACGATATAATATAAGAAAATGTAATTGAAGATGGGACAAGGGCCGGTAAATTATAACCAAGAAACTATAGACCCCACTAATCCAAATGGCCCAAGAATTGAGGCGATCATACCATATTATATATATTCAAGGGCTTATAAGTACGATTCTGTCAAATACGAGAATCTTAGAGCGGTCAAGGAAGTATTGGAAAACCCTAAAAGGATATTTTGGGGTATAAGGGCGTATAGTGAAGGGGGATGGTGTTATGTTGGCAAACCCACGGAATTATACATAAAAGAAAATGAGAAAACGGATTTTCCCCCGAATATGGTTTTTGCCGTTTATCTGACTGAAAAATATGAGGTTTTTGATTGGATTTCTGAATACATGGATGAGGAAGATAATCTGAGTCCCAAGAATTGGAGAGAAAGGTATAGGAGTCTGGTATGGCTGAGCACTTCCTAGATCAATATGTAGAAGGAGAAAAGGGGTTCCTCGCAGAACCCTGGTACAATGCTTTGGGTGATTGTATCGAATATCACACAGCGAATGAGGCCGTGGTTGCCGATAGAATAGATGAAAAGCTGACAATCTATCGTTCTGTAACTACAAACAAACCTGTCGGGTTCAAACTGAAAGATGTCCAGGCGATACTGTCAAGATACGGATGTGCAGGATTAGCGGTCATGAGCTTGGAACAAAACAAGACTCTCATCTCCGTCGCGGCTATTCTGTTGGCTGCGTATGAGGACGGACCCCCGTCAATTAAAAGACGGCTTGCCTACGCGAATGCACTGTTGCCCCCTGAAAATCCTTTTAGTATTCCGGTTGACAGAATTTGTAAATCCTCGCTTAGGCAAACCGTGTAGTCAATTTTCAATACTTCTCATTCGACCAGGAACCACCCCGCGCATTAGGTACGTACTTCCATGAAGTAATCTCAGCTACCGATAGTCAAGCGATTTGAGGAATAAAGCACCATTGTCCGGGATGTTCGAGTGTTAAATGTGGAACCGTCATCGTGAAGCGATCTTGGTCGCTGTATTACTTGTCTTTGCAGGCTCTGTCTGCGTGGGGTTGCGGATCAAGTACGCCCATGGCCCGGCGTTGGCCCAGGGCGATACGGTTTGGCGACTGACCTACGATATCGGTTTTCCCAGTCTGAAGGAGGGCAGGATGTATGTCGCCATTCCGGACAACGCGCCGCACAGCCGGATCGTCCGCGAGAGCTTCTCGCATCAGGGCATCTGGATGGACATCCTCAGGAGCAAGAGGACTCTCGGGCGGGAAGCCGTCGTTGTGCCGGTCGTTGGTTATAAGCAAGGCCGGTTTGTGGCCCAGTTTGACGTGCATCTCAAGCCCGACAGAGAATCGGAACCTCCTGCTCCCAAGGAGAAATTAACCGCTGAAGAAATGGCTCATTACCTCCGGGAGGAACCCGCGATTCAACTAAGCAGCCCGCCGGTGCTGGATATTGTGAACCGGCTAAAGATCGCGCTGACAAACAAGGGGGAACTCCTGGAAGCCATCTTCGATTATTGCTCGGAGAATATTCTCCAGGGGGACGGGAGTCGTCCTTCGGACGCGGTCGGGACGTTGCACCGTGGCGTTGGGACGACGCTGGGTCAGGCCAGGGCGATGGTGGCGCTGTGCCGGACGGCGAAGATTCCGGCCAGATTGGTTGGCGGCTTTCCGCTTCGATCCGCCACGGACGCCCGGCCCCATTACTGGGTCGAGGCGTTCTCGAAGAATGCCTGGCGAGCGTATGACGTGGAGAACGGCTATTCCGGCACGATGCCGATCACGTTCTTACCGATCCGCCGCGATGGCGCCCAGATTGTCAGGGCCTCAGCTCCCCTTGAATATCAGGCCAGGTATTCCATTCGGCGCATCCTGCCTAATCCCACGCTAACCGGTTTGCCGTCCGACCGGTTCTGGAGCATCGCCGACCTGACGAGACTTCCGCTGAGTATGCAGGAGATACTCGCTCTGCTCCTTTTACTGCCGCTGGGGGCGCTGATCACGGCGATCTTTCGCAACGTCATCGGTTTGCGGACCTTCGGCACTTTTACGCCGTGCCTGATTGCCCTCGGGTTCGTTCAGGCGGACTGGCGGACCGGCGCGGTCGTTTTCTTCGTCGTGCTCAGTGTCGGCATATTCGCCCGGCTGCTTTTATCGAAGCTCCGGCTCCTCTTGGTTGCCCGGCTGGGCATCATTGTAACCCTGGTGGTCTTGTGTATGATCTCGGCGGTTTCGATCCTGGACTATCTGGGTCTGACGCCCAGCGCCAGCGCGGTCCTGCTGCCCGTGGTCATCTTAACCATGATGATCGAGCGGTTTATTATCACCGCGGAGGAAGACGGGCATCTTCAGGCATTGAGAGTTCTGGCCGGGACGCTTGCCGTGGCGATAAGCTGCTTTTTCGTGCTCCGAGTCGGAGGACTGGGCAGGTTCGTGTTGACGTTTCCCGAGAGCCAGTTGTTTATTGCCGCCGCTCTGCTGGTGATCGGGCGCTATTCGGGCTATCGCCTGACGGAGCTATGGCGGTTTAGAGATATTGTTCAGAGTTAGACGTTCGTTCTTATAGGTATGAGAATCGCAAATAAAGGATTGTGGGCTTGGCCGTGGGAGCTTCGCGAAAGGGGGATTTTGGGCGTCAATGGGCGCAATCTCAACGTCCTGTTCGAGTTGAATCCGCGTCCCCTGTATCGGCTCGCCGATGATAAGGTTGTAACGAAATCATTATGCAAGCAGCAGGGCATTCCGGTGCCGCAGACCTACGCCGTGATTGAGCGATTCGGCGAGCTGCAAAGGCTTTCTGAAATCGTCGGCGACAGGCGCCAGTTCGTGGTTAAGCCGGCCAGGGGGGCCGGAGGACGCGGCGTTTTGGTCATCGTGGGCCGGGAGGGCAGGCGCTTCAGGACGGCTAAAGGCCAGGCTCTTTCTCTGGACGAGCTGCGATACCATGTTTCGACGACCCTTTCAGGACTCTATTCGCTGGGCGGGCAGCCCGACCGTGTGATTGTGGAACAGAGGATCGTTCCTCACCCCCTGTTTGATCGGCTGGCCGTCGGAGGGACTCCTGACATGCGAATCATTGTCCTTCGCGGCTCTCCCGTGATCGCCATGCTTCGCTTGCCGACGCTGGCCTCCAAAGGGAGGGCCAACCTCCATCAAGGCGCCGCGGCTGCGGGAATCGAGCTGGACACGGGCCGGACGTTTGGCGGCGTATGCCGAGATCGCGCCATCACGACGCACCCCGACA
>Ga0154804_1127_pt1 | contig 20979 bp, 16 predicted proteins | sample Rifle2008BG16ft_FD_105812 | JGI IMG/M metagenome (GOLD analysis project Ga0154804, IMG submission 105812) | Planctomycetes bacterium RBG_16_55_9 | reverse complement strand
GACGGCTCTTCTTGGCCATCCCCAAAGCCCCTTGCTTGTGCAGCACCGTAAGGCGTTTTATGGAGGGAATTTTCGTCCCCGCTTCGGCGGGAAACTTGAGGGTGCCACTCAAGCTATTTTTGCTCCTCGAGGATGCCCATGCCGCTTCGGTCCGGGTAGGCCGGCCGCTTGGCCGGGACGTAAGGATTCTTGCGGATCTCGTCCAGCATGTGCTCGACGGCGGCGTCGATCTGCGGATCGCCGCCATCGACCATCAAGGCAGGGTCATCCACGACTTCTATGTCAGGGTCCACGCCATGGCCTTCCATGGTGAGGGTGCCGTCGGTTTCGTAAAAAGTAATGAAAGGCACGGTGATTCGTGCGCCATCGATCAGCGACGGATTCCTGGAAATACCGATAACGCCGCCCCAGGTGCGCATGCCGATGAGCTTGCCCAGCCCGGCCTTTCGGAACAGATACGGAAAGATGTCGCCACCCGATCCGGCCTCGCCGTTGATCAACATGCACTTGGGACCCTGGTGGCTCAGGGTGGGGACACGCCAGTCGTTTTCGTAACGCTCGAACAGGTGCAGGTAGATGGGGCGATTCAGCAGCTCGACGAAGCGGTCGGCGATGTTGCCGCCGCCGTTCCAGCGTTCGTCGATGATGAGGGCGTCCTTGTTCATCTGGCCGTAGAACTGACGGAAGAGCTCCTGTTGCCCGCGATTGCCGGTGTCGGGGACGTATATGTAACCGACCCGTCCGCCGGATTTTTCTTCGACGTGTCGACGATTGCTCTCCACCCAATGCCGGTAACGCAGATCGTATTCCGATCCCATAAGTTTCACGACGACGTCATTCGCCTCGTCGGGATTCGGTGAGGCGCCGACCGATAATGTCACCGTCGCCCCGGCCAGACCCTCGAACGCCGCCCAGGGGGCTTTGGACGGATCGACCGGAACGCCGTTGACTTTGAACAGGTATTTGAGTTGCTCTCGCTCCTTCTCGTCCAGAGAATACAGCGGCGAGCGGGCGTCCGTGTCCCAGATGCCGCCCTCGTAAATCCTGGTGAGGCGGTAATATCCCTGGTCCAGCCCGAAGTCCGCGCCGAGATAACCGATGGACTCCGAAGGCCCGGAGTCCACGTCGCCGCCGCCGTAGTAGGTATGGCCCGCGTTGAGCTCGCTGATCATCTCGGCAATGACGTACCCGACGTCCCGGCGGGACACGCAGTCGGCCAGCATGGCCTCGTATTGTCTGCGCACGGCGGGCCAGTCCACCCGGTGCATGTGGGGGTCGTAGAAGTAGTCGCGCATAAACCGCCATGCGTCCGTGAAAATCTGCCGCCATTCCTCCCTCGGCTCGATCACAACGTCCATCGGCTTGGTGACAATCTGATCCTCGAGTTTCTGATCGGGCTTCGCCTCGATGATCCCCATTTTGCCTTCGCTGCCCACCAGGAGCTTCTTGCCGTCCGGCGTCATCTGCACGAAGTTGACTTTCTTCAGGATCGTTTTCTCCTCGTGCTTGTCATCGTTGGGGTCAAAGTACTGAAGCTCACTATCCTCCCCCCCGTCTCGCAGGTAGATGATATGGTTCTTGTCGTTGACGGCCAGGTACCCGAACCGGCCGCGCTTAACCGGCAGACGGAAGGCGCGCGCTTCCATGTTCTCCAGGTCAATTTCGACCGGCTTGGGCTTATCCTTCTCTTTGTCCTTTTTGTCGTCAGCTTTCTTTTCATCGCGTTCTTTGTCCTGCTCTTTGTCTTCTTTGCCGTCCGCGTCGTTGGGGTCGTCACATGGCTCTTCGTCATCCTCTTCATCCTTGCCGTTTTCTTCCTCATCCTTCTTGTCTTTATCCTTGTCTTCCTTATCCTTTTCCTTTTCTTCCTTCTTCGGTTCCTCTTCATCGCTCTTGGCTTTGAGAGGATTAGGGACATCCTTTCGCAAGGGGATCGCATGCAGTACGCCGGTCTGGTCATAAATGAACGTCAGTCCCTCGTCGGCGTACTTGGGCCGCGAGATTTCGCGCTCACTGAAGAAGTACAGGAAACTTCCCTTGCGGTCGAACGTGGGCAGGTAATCCACGAACATGCCACTGGTCACCTGGTGGAGCTCATTTTTCTGAACGTTGTAAAGCTTGACCACGCTCATGTTGTCCATGTTAGGCACGGTATAGGTCAACCATTGGGAGTCGCAGGACCAGCTGAACTGCATCGGGACGCCCCATCGCCACCCCGTCATGTTGATGCGGTCGAAGTAACGGGCCTGGCGCTGCTCGACGTTGAACACGTAAAACTTGCTTTCATGATCGGTGAATACCATCCACTTGGAATCGGGCGACCAGAGCGGCTGATAACGATACCCCGCGCCAATGGACGTGACGGTTTCCGGCTTGCCCTGCCCGTCGGCGGGCCGCATGACAAGCTCGTTTTCTCCCGATTCATCCGAGAAATACGTGATCCATTTGCCGTCCGGGCTCCAGGAAGGCTCGCGCTCGGCGACGCCGCTCGTGCGGGTCAGGTTGCGCGGTGCGCCGTTTTTGGCGGGCAGCGACCAGACGTCGCCGCGAGTCTGGACCAGGACGCGCTTGGCATTCGGGGAGAGGTGCCAGTCTGAAAGGCTGCCGCTGACGTCCTTGCGAATCGGCCGAAGCTTCGGCCGGTCGCCGGGAATCGAGATATTGACCGGCGCCGATTGTTCCGTGGCCAAATCCAACAGGTAGAGCTTGGCGTTATATTCGAAGATGATCTCGCCTTGACCGTTTGGCCCCGGACCATTTGAGGGCCATTTCACGTCGTAGTCCTTGAAGCGAGTGACCTGCTTTGTGGCCTTCGTTTCCAGATCATAACACCAGATATTAAGACGATGGCTCGGTCCGGCATCCGAAAGGTAATATATCTTCCCGCCGTGCCACATGGGAATCGTATCGGTCCCTTCCCAGTCTGTAATCTTCTGCGAAGTATGACCGGCCAGATGGAAAAGCCATATCTCCGAGGCCCACCCTCCCCGGTAACGCTTCCAGGTCCGAAAGTCGGTGTTGCGCGGCGTATAGGCGAGCCATTGGCCGTCGCCCGAAGTGACCCCATAGCCGCCGTAAGGGATGGGCAGTCGGCTCGGCAGACCTCCGGCCATCGGCACCATGAACAACTGCGCCTGGCGCCCCAGTCCTCCCAGGCCGCTCATCGCGAATACGAGTTGATCGTCGAAAGACCAATCGCACAAGCGCTCGCCGCTCGAATGATAAGTCACTCGTTGTGGGATGCCTCCTTCGATGGGCACCGTGTAAATATCGTCGTTCCCGTCGTAGTTGCCGTTGAATGCGATCGTGCGTCCATCCGGACTGAATCGCGGGAACGCCTCTCCGCCCGGGGGGCTTGCCAGCGGGGACGCCGTTCCGCCTGATCGCGGGACGACCCAGATATCGTCCGCATAAACAAAGGCGATATGCGTTGCGCTGACGTCGGGGTAGCGCATCATACCGCCGTGAGGCTGCACCTGTGCAACGGCGCGCGGAGGGCAGAAAAAAGACGCCATCATCAAACAAAACAAAACCGGCGAAAACCTGGTCGTCGCTTTCATGATAACGGACCTTTATCAATTCGGTAACGGATTGTCTAACTAATGGAGCATCGGCACATTATGTTTCGCTTCTTGAGCCATTTTGCACGCACGGAAGCTGTGCATTACGGCGTGATTCAACAAGGGCGGGTGAAGGGACAATTCAGGAGTTTTCCGCTCTTTCTGGGCCGTGCCTAAACTGCGGCTCCGCCATCCCGCTATCTCCCCGCACTGGTGACAGTTTGCCCGGCTTAGCCCCGATAACGATGAATACGGCCGAAGAGAGTTTTTTCTTGCCCAGATTAAAAAGTCTGCGATTTGCCCGTTTTTTTTAGGACGAGCTTGAGAGCTTCTCATTATCATTCATGTTATCGATGCAAACGAAAGAGTCGAATCTCATTCGAGTCGTTGGGCTTGGCCACCTCCGCATATACCCAGATTTCATCATCGACGTGCATCCAGTGAGAGTAGCGCCACGTGTGAAAATGCTCACTTGCCGTGGTGCTGACGATGAGCGGCGAGTCCGGCGTCAGGTCGATCACGTTGTGAAGGTCAAAAGTGAAAGCCAGACCTGTGGCGATATTATAGACGGGATCGTACCAGTCGTTGTTCGATCCCTCGTAGATGAAAAGGTAGCCGGCCCCTATGGGCAGGACGCTGGCCGGACGCACGAAGAAATCATGCCAGCTTTCGAGATCCATGATCGGCTGATACGGGCTTCCCACCGGCTCCCACTGTTCGCCGTTCCGGCTGCAAAAATGAAAGAGCCGCTCCGTCCCGCGCACGACGCCAATGACGTAACAGTGATAAGCCCCTTCCGCGTGGAGGATAAAGGGGTCCTTGTATCCATTGACGTTCACGTCGCGCGGATACGATTTGGCCTGGGGAGCAATGACCACTTTCGCGGAAGAAGGTATGAACTTCGTGGGATCATCCGCATCAACGAATTTGATGATACACCAGGGTCCTTGTTTCCACGGACCGCAGGCGTAGAGCTTGAATCGGCCCGTCTGCGGATCGATCAACAAGGCGGGACGCTCAAAACCGGGTATGGGAACGTCCTCTCGCAAGATACTGTGGACTTTCTTGAAATGGGTTCCGTCCTCGCTTCGCAAGATGCGAATCTCATATCCTCTCAATCCCAGAGGCGCATCGGCCGTCCTCATGCGACAGGCTAGCCAGAAGATGCCCTTGCGATCTCGAACCACGGAGGGAGCGCCGGCCCACCACTGCGGCTCGTCCTTGTCGGGCTTGAGGATAACCTCGTAATCCTGAAACTTCTGCGGGACGCTTCCGAAGAGACCTCGAACTTCAGGAATGGGCCGCGCGGAGCCGGAGTCTCGGCCAAAGCCGACGCCGCATGCGCCTGATACAAGAACAATAAGAATTGCATAGTGAGCTTCTGTGCACCATGATTGTCTCGTTCTGTATATTCTTCGCATAATCATCTCCGGCAGTGGGCTTATGGATTCGTTCTTTCTGTATTTTTATGCTCAAAATAGCCCGTCGCTCCGGTGAGGACTCCATGGCTACCTTCTGTGCGGAGTGTAGCCGTGCCGACGGTGACAAAGCCTCTGCGCTTAACGTCTTCGGCAATCGAGATTTTCTCGTGAGGACGATTGTTCCCCTCTTGCCAGAGGCGCTCTGCCGAGTTGACAATTTCAAGCTCTTTGAGCGTCAACTCGATCCGGTCAGCGAAGACCGTCGCGACCAGGTAATTCACCCTGGGATTGTAGCCGAACAGGCCGCCGTGCGCGATTTGCAAGACGCCGTCGGTTTGCGTGCATGTTATCGCATGAACTTCGCCGCACAGGTACAGATCGACGCCTTGCTTTTTGAGCGTCTGCCAGAGCGGCGAGTCTTGGCCGCCTTCCAACATGAGGCCGCTGGAGCTTTCCTTGGCGACCGGGCCGAGGATGGGTGTGTGTCCCATCACGATGACGTGTTCGAGACCGGGATTCTCGTCAAGGACCTGCTCGAACCACTCCAGTTGCTCTCCCGTGACTTTAGGCCCAATGCCGCCCTGGGGGCCTTCGCCTGTTTCAAATACATCGACGGAAACGAACAAGGCGTTCTCATGGATGAACCAGAAGGCCGTGCCCTTCATGTGGAGCGGGCCGTTGAACGGCATCTTGAGATATTTCTGAAACTGTTTCTTGAAGGTCGGCACGAGGTCCGCCTTCTCCCCTCGCCAGGGGTTGTCCCCGATCTCATGATCGCCGATGGCGGTATAGAATTTCAGCCCGTGATCCTCCATCCGCTTGATCCAGGCGGGATAATACATTTCCGCATATTTCTTGATGCTATCCTTGTCCGGCCATCGGCCCATCACGAGGTCGCCCGCGACGAGAACGAACTCGGGATTCTCGGCCTTGATCGCCTTGAGCACATAGTCCAGGGTCTCTTCCCAGCCCGGCTGCGGATAAGTCAAATCCACGTTCACGAAGTCCGGGATACTGACGAACCGCCAGGGCTTGACGTAAGAAACGCCGTTGGGCGGCACCTGGGCCTTGGCCACCCACAGGATCGCGTTGAGGACCAGCTTGCGGAAAGGCTCGACCTGCCAGTTCCGAATGTAATGGCCGCCTGAGAAGCCGAAGCCGCGCCCGCCGTCGTCGCGCGTCGTCGCCCAGGCCAGAACCTTGTCCTTGGGGTCTCGGGGCGGGAGCTTGCCCGTCATCAGGGACACGACGCGTGGATCGTCCGGGCGAAGCCGGATATCGAAATACCATTCATCCTCCAGGACGTAGCCCCCGCAGCCGCGAGTGATCGGATGGTCGTTCTTCACGGGCGAGACAGCCACCGGATTGATCGGATTCTGCGAGTAGCCGCGCTCGTAGCAGCCCCCCATCCACTCGATGAAGTCCGCCTCCTTCCCCTCGGGAGGCTCCACGGAATAGTGCAAGAACGCTAATCCCACGCCGCGCCTGGCCAACTCGCGAATCTTCTCCATCCGGTCCGGCTCATTGAGGGGATGCAGCTTATAGCCGTCCGTGAGAAACACGATGGCGTCGGCATTATCCAGACTGGCGGGATTTTGAGGCCAACCGTCGTAATGAATCTCGATATCCAGCGGCTCGACATCCACTGCTCCTTCCAGGCACTCTTTGAGAATCTGGGCGTCTTTGTCCCATTCATGATTGCCCTCGCCGTGGCTCGGCGTGCCAGTGAGAAAGACCACCTTGCGCTTGCCCTTCTGGGGCGCTTTGTCGCAAGAGCCAATAACAAAGATAGTTCCCAGTACGAGTATCAGTAACGACAACAGATGTATAGTTTTACGCCAGTCCACAATTACTCCCTATCAGTTTCTAAGCCATTCTGAAAATTCCTCTTTGACCTTCTCATGGGGGATGCTTTTGCCCCCGTCCAGTTCGTCAAGCCCTTTATGAATGGCCACGATAAAGTTGATCCGTTCCTGAATATCCTCCCAGGAGGCATCCTCATGCAATTCACTGATCGTCTTCAGAGCTATTTCTTTGTTCGTCACGTCAATATTATGCCAGCATGCGCGTGTCTTTTTCAACCCTCTTCTTCTCCGGCTCATCGTAGTATGGGCGTCCCGCCCATGAGTATCATCCCGATGCACATCTATCGGGATCGGGATCTCGCCCGTGAAGGCAGGGCCAGAGCCTGCCCCGAGGAATTCGAGGGGGTGAACTCCATCGAGTAATCCGCGTGGGCAAAAAACGACGTTTGCCCACCCTACGAGTACTTGGTATCATCGTAGTTGTCGTACGGATAGGCCGAGAAGTTGCGGATGCCGGAAAGTGGCTGAAACAAATAGGCGTCAATGTCCGGAGGTATGATATGGGAAGAATTTTATCATCTGTCACTATCGAGAATCCAAACGAGGTCGAAAAGAGAATCGAGTGTGACGCACTCGTTGACACCGGTGCCTCACACATGATCCTTCCCAGCGCATGGCGAAATCGTCTTGGCGCACTTCGAGAGTTGGGCACCGTTGAGATGGAAACAGCCGACCAGAGGGCGCTGACGGGAACGGTCTGCGGCCCGGTGCAAATCCAGATCGAGGGCTTCCGACCCGTTTTCAGCGAGGTGGTTTTCGTCCAGATGGAGCCTGAGAATGGACGCTACGAGCCTCTGATCGGTTATATCGTTCTTGAACAAAGCCAAGCTGCCGTCGATATGCTCGGACACAGACTCGTCCACATCAAACGCCTCGACCTCAAATGACTCCCGGTGAACGACCATGATTGATAGCCGTGTTCTCAATTTCGCCCGGTGAATGTTCGAAACTCCTTCGACGGGCTATGATACAGGAGAGTCTTACGTTGATCCGCAGAAGACGTAAAAATAACGATTGCAACGAGGTGTAAGCTGCTGATACAAAAAGGATTACCGCAGATGTGTTCACCGATTCAATGTCGTATTATACGGATCGAAAACCGATATTCCGCATCTTATGCGGATCAATCTAATTGTTGTTCGCTCGGGAATGGAGGATAGACGATGACATCTTGGATTCCCATAGTCACTGCGGCGCTTGCAGGCATCTTTGCCGTTGTCGGCTACCTTGTGCAAAAGCGTTTAGAACGTCGGCAGACTCTATCCGACCAACGTCGCGAAGCGTATACCATGTATTTCAAGAGTTTTTTCCAAGGAATTGACAATCGGCGTGAGGGTAAATCATCGCCCATGGCCGATGAGGTCTACTGGAAGACCCGGGTGCTTCTCTTTGCCACCGACGAGGTAGTTGTAAAGCTTGGACTGTTACAGGATATGCTGACACCCAACGGCCCTGCGGAAGAACGGCTGGTGGAAGTCCCCGCTGCATTCAATACTGTGCTCCTTGCAATGCGAAGAGAGATCGTTGGGAAGACGGGGACAACACTTGAGGACGTCCACAGATTTTCACCACTACTTTCACCACCAGTGGAATGAGGGAACAACAAGCTGGTGGGTATTCTCACTCCGCTCGGAACCCACAGACTGGGCGTTCGCCGTCCATGTTTGACATAAACCTATGCTGCTGATAATCTAATCTCTGTTCTCTTGTTTGAGAAAGGACAATTTGGTAGTATATGGAAGACATGGCATGCGGTCGGCTCCAGATAACTTTGAAATGGGAATGAAAATGTACATCGCATGGAAAGATCATATTGAAAGCAATCCGAATATCCTGTGGGGCAGGCCGCGGATCAAAGGGACCTTGTCTCTTAATCGAAGACTTGACTTTTTTGACAGAAGAATAAGGATTTGCTTCGCAAAGCTTTTAGAAATAGATCCCTCGGCTTCGCTCGGGATGACAGTGGCGCGTTTGTCATTCCGAGTGGAACGAAGTGTAACCGAGGAATCTGTAAAGAGACCATCGCGAAGCGATATCAACTTCGGTTTTTTAAGCCTTTATTTGGCATGAAAGGAAGGACGATGAACTTCAAGAAGAATTTCACATTTGCTTGCCTCGTATTCACATTTTTTTTGGCGGGAATTACTCAGGCGGCGCCGACGAACGGGCCTTTGCGGATTTGCAGGGATAATCCGAGGTATTTTGCGGATAAGAACGGCAAGGCACTTCTGCTGACGGGCTCGCACGTGTGGTACAACCTGGCCGAAATCCGGGGACGCCTTACCAATCTCTCGCTCTCATTGAGGTCCTTTCGTATCTCGTGTATGGTTCTCCAAACAGCATGACATAGCGTGTTTTGGCTTCCTGTCCGCATGACACGCTTTTGTCGAAGAACCCACATGAAATAAAATATAGCGAACGGCGGCAAAATGTCAATCGCGGTTTTGAGATTCTTGTTGTCCTGTATCGTAGCTTTCGGTATCGGGCACGGGGAAAAAGGCAAAAAAGGCCAAGCATTGCCGCATGAGTTTACCGATTTAAGGCATAGAAAGCCGGTAGGGTGCGACGAGTCGTATCGATTCGTGGCTTAGGTATGGTAATTTGGGTGGGGGTGTGTTAATGTTTTTGGCATGGTTAGGTTTTTGCAAGGACGGCTGGTGGCCGTGCGGGTGACGCTGCTCGCGGCCGCCGGTGTTTTGATACTTATAGGGATCGTGACGATTTACTCCGTGGGCAATCCGGCCGAGCCGAGTCCCGCCGGACCGGGCGAGGACTTGAGCACCTACTGGAAAAAGCAAATCCTCTTCGCCGTGGTCGGGGTGGGCGGCTTCATCGCAGTCAACGCGATCAACTACAGGCGGTTTGGGCAGGCGAGCTACTGGGTTTTCGCCGGCGTGATCATGCTGCTGGCGGCCCTTCTCTTTAGCAAGTACGTGGTCGAGCTGCCGTTCGCCAGGGTCAGAGCGGGCACGTACCGCTGGATATGGCTGAGCGTCGGCGGCCACGACCTGCCGTCCATTCAGCCGTCGGAGTTCTGCAAGCTGGCCTACGTGCTGGCCTTAGCGTGGTACTTGAGGTATCGCAGCAATTACCGCCGGTTCAAGGCGCTGATCGGCCCCTTCGCCCTGGCGCTGTTGCCGATGGTCCTGATCCTGCCGGAGCCGGACCTCGGGACCGTGCTGCTGATGATGCCGATCCTGCTGGCCATGCTGTTCGTCGCCGGGGCGAAGGTCAAGCATCTTCTGCTGATCGTGCTCATGGCCCTTATGGTCAGCCCGCTGCTGTGGTATAACATGCGGCCGTACCAGCGAATCCGAATCAGCAGCGTGCTGTTGCAGAACGCCTGGGTTCGCGAGCAGGCCGAGGAGCGTCCGTGGCTGGGCAAAGTGCTGGTCGGCACCAAATTCAGCGAGAGCCGATGGAAAAGCGACTGGGGCTGGCAACTGATTCGCTCGAAGTACGCCATTGCCTCGGGCGGCGCGACCGGGTACGGATTCCGGCGGGGGCCGTTCGTCAAGTATGATTTTCTTACGGCCAGACACAACGACTTCATCTTCGCCGTCATTGCCCAGCAATGGGGCTTCTGGGGCTGCCTCGGCGTACTGGCGCTTTACGTTGTCGTTGTCATTTGCGGGCTGGAGATCGCAGCGAATAATACCGATCCGTTCGGACGACTACTCGCGGTCGGCATTGTCGCGGTCTTTGTCGTCGAGGTCCTTATCAACGTGAGCATGACCGTGGGCCTGATGCCGATCACGGGCCTGACTTTGCCCTTGATTAGCTACGGCGGCTCAAGCCTCGTGGTCAGTTTGATGTGCGTCGGTTTGTTGAACAATATCGGGCGCTGCAGGCCGTTCACGGTCGCGCCCAAGAGATAACGGAGTTCATAGTTGATGGTTCATTGTTCATCGACGAACAACGAACTATGAACTATGAACTGTGAACGATGATCCGAGGTTTCAGACAAATTGCTTCTCTGACGGCGGTCAGCAGGGTCCTGGGTATGCTCCGGGACATGGCGTTCGCCCATTTCTTCGGCGCCGGCTGGCTGATGACGGCCTGGACGATGGGATTCAAAGTCCCGAACCTGGCCCGCCGGCTGTTCGGCGAAGGGGCCGCGTCGGCATCCCTGATCCCCGTCTACAGCGAAGAGCTTCATCACAATCCGGAGCAAGCGAAACGGCTGGCCAGCACGGTTGTCACCGTCGTGACCGTCATCCTCACGGCCATCGTCCTGGTCGGCGAGGTGCTCTTGCTGAGCTATTACGGTCTCTTCGAGACCCGGACCGGTCCCCGGCTCGGACTGCTATTGTGCTCGACCATGCTGCCCTATATGATCTTCATCTGCACCAGTGCGATTCTGTCCGGCATCCTGAACGTGCACGGACATTTCGCGGCGCCCGCGGCGGCGCCCATCGTGCTCAACCTGTTCATCATCGGAGGGATCCTACTAACGGGCTGGGCAACGAAGATGGAGCCGCAGCGCCAGGTTTTCTTCGTGGCGATTGCCGTGCTGATCTCGGGACTGGCCCAGGTCGCGATTCAGATCCCTTCCCTCCGCGCTAACGGAGTGTTCATCCGGCCGGCGTGGGATATTCGCTCCGAGGCGTTCAGAAAAGTTATTGTGCTCATGGGACCCATGATACTGGGTTTGGCCGCGACGCAGATCAACACGCTCGCCGATGATATCATCGCGCTGTCTTTCATGAACGAGCGGGGCGACCCGTTGAGCTATGGCGCGCCGTCGCATTTGTACTACGCCCAAAGGCTCTATCAATTCCCGCTAGGCGTCCTGGGGATATCGCTGGCGACGGCGGTCTTTCCGATCATGAGCGCGGACGCGGCGAGGAAGGATTTCGAGGCGTTCACCCGAACGATCGCACGGGGCATCCGGGCGGCGGTCTTCGTGGCTATCCCGGCCACTGCAGGTATCCTTCTCATCGCGGTACCGTTAGTAGCGGCTGTCTTCGAGCACGGCCAGTTCAAAGAATCGGACACGCCGGTCGTGGCCTGGACGCTTTCCTTTTACGCCGTGGGACTGTGCGGCTACTTCTTGCAGCAGGTGACGGCCAGGGCGTTCTATTCCCTCCAGGACGCGAAAACCCCGGCCTTCAGCGCCGCGGCCGCCGTCGTGGCCAATGTCATCCTGAATCTGACCCTGATCTGGTTCTTAGGGACGGGGGGCCTGGCGGCCGCTACGGCGATCTGTTCCTATTTGCAGGTGGTCATTCTCGTCACGGCACTTCGCCGAAAGCTGGGCCGTTCGATATTGGATGGTTTGGCCGCCACCCTGAAGAAAACGCTTGCGGCTACGGCCTTGATGAGCGTCGTTGGAGTGGGCGTCCTGGTTCTGATGAGGACACTTCCGGACGACAAAATTTTCGACGTTCTGAGACTCGGCGTGGTCGTACCTCTGGCAGCGGCAACGTACCTACTGGCCGCAAAGTTTTTGCATATCGAGATGCTCTCCCTGCTTGCCGGCGGCAAACGCCGCTGAAAACGCTTGCGATTCCGGGCCAGCCCGAATTGACCGGATGCTCACCGGTGCTATGTCAAAGCTCACTTAAGGAACTTGTCATTGCGAGCCGCGGCGCCGCTTCGCGGCTAGTGTCCGGAAGAAAATAGAGCGTAGGGTGTGCCCCGATCCCGATGAATCCCGATAGACGTTCATCGGGATCGGGATCGGGATTGCACACGCGGATTTAACCGTGTTGTAGCACACGCCAACGTGATCCGCGTGGGCAAAAACGGAATTTGCCCACCCTATGAGTGCCGGCAAGACCTATTTTCTTAGGAGGCCATCGTAGATGGCCGCGGCAATCTCAAAACGTTCGGTTGCGTAAAGTATTGAGATTGCTTCGCGGAGCCTGCCCTGAGCGTAGTCGAACGGGCTCGCAATGACATTCTCACATTGTTTGGCCTGACAGTGTACTAGCGAAACACCTCATTTTTGCCCGGTCCGGCCTTGACACGCAGGAATTTGGATAGTACTAATTCGGATACACGAGTTTTACTAAATTGAAGTTAGGCGTGAATCAATGCGCAAGGGAATGCTTTTCTGGGTGGCTTCAACACTTCTTTCTTGCCCTCTGTCGGCTTGGGCGCAGGAATCCATAGACGCTGGGACATTCGGAACGGTTTCGCCGCCGGGCCTCGCTAAAAGTGATGTCATTCCTGCGAAAGCAGGAACCGTCGAAGCGCTTTCTTCGGCCTCGGTGAGCCGGAAGTTCTATGAGATTGCATACGAGTTGGCCAAGCCCGGCCAGGTCAGAGGACCCGAGCTCGAACAAGCTATTACGTTTTTAACCGCCGCGCTGAAACTCGACGAGAACGCCAAGGGCATCCGCCCCCTTCTGATCGAGTTTGCCTCGCGGGACCCGGGGCGGGATTACTCCGCCCTGGTCCAGGACATGCTCGTGGCCTACGTCGATGAGTTCGCCGACCTCGAGGTCGTGCGAAAGGCCGTAGGGTACTTGCTCGAGCGGGCGAACTCCCGCGAGGAGCGGGAGCGGCTGCTCGAACGAATGATGGGGACCCTGGGTAGTAAGAACGTCATCCTGGGTTCCGAGCTGGCGACCATGCTCGGCGTGCTCAAAGCCGAGAAGGCGGACATGGAGGCGGCGATCTTTTATCTTCTGCAAGCCTACAGGAGCAACCGGTACAACAAGGCCGCTTTTACCAAGCTCGTCGAGGCGGCCCCCAACCAGATCGGTCCGGTGGTGTATCTCGAACGCCTGAGATTGGCGTTACGCGAGAATCCGTCGGATATCGACGTTGCCCTTGCCTTCGCGGAACGCGCCGAACAATTGCAGCTTTACGAGACCGCCGCAGCGGCGTATGAATACTGTGCCGACTTGTTCAATTATCTCTATCCGGCCGAGGACCTTCCGGCCAGGATCTATCTGCCCTGGGCCATTAGCGGCTACAACACAAAGCAGGATCAGTCCCAGTGTTTGCAGATCGCCGAGCGTGTCCGAAAACAAGGCGATTTCGATCTGCGTCTGGAAGCGATAGCCGCCAAGGCGGCCGTCAAGCTCGGCAACAACGAGCTGGCGACGCGAACGTTCCAGGCGGCTGAGCAAAAAGCTCAAGAGCTGCTCCAGCAGCAGGGGCAGGCCGCAAGTAATGTCATCCCGAGCGCAGTCGAGGGAAATGTCATCCCGAGCGCAGTCGAGGGACCCACCGACGCCGGACCAGCGGACAGTAATGACGCGCGACAAGCCGTTCTCGAACAGCTTGCCTGGTTCTACTGCTTCGCCTTACCGATGACGGACAAGGCGGTCACGCGGGCCAACGAGGCCTTCTCAATGAGTAATACGCCCGTGACCGCCAGTCTGCTGGCGTATGCGCTGGTGATGAACGGACAGATCGAATGGGCCAAACCGCTCATCGAGAATTATGAGCGGAACCAGATTGCCGAGCTGACGTTGGGACAGATTCAATTGGCCCAGGGGCAGACTGATCCGGCGATTGAGACGCTGAACGGCGCCATCGCCAGGGACCCCGGTTCGTTCGCCGCCGAACGCGCCAAGGAGATTCTGGCTCAGCAGGGCAAGGCGTACGTCCCGCCGGTCGCTCCCGATACGGTACTGGCGTCGCTACAGGCCAGCATCGGCCAGACGCTCGTACCCGACTTTATGCCTGCCGAGCAGGCGATCACGCCCCAGCTCGATATGCGGGGCAATACCTTCCCCTACGGCAGCGAATTCGGCGGCACGGTCGTCATCACGAACAATGGGTCGGAGCCGCTGGTTATCAGTGACGATGGTTTGTTCAAGGGCAATATCCGGATCGACGCCGAAATCAGCGGCGATATTGCCAAGAGCATCCCGAACCTGGTGTTCACCAAGATTCAGGCGGCATTTCTTGTCGAGCCGGGGCGAAGCATCCTCATTCCGTTGAGGCTGATGACGGGCGAGCTTCGCCGGACGCTGCTGACCTATCCGCAAGCGTCCTTGAGCATCGAGCTCACGCTTTACATCGACCCGGTGCTGACCGCCGAGGGTACGATTGCCAACAGGCTCACGCAGATACAGCCGGCCAGGGTCCGCGTCGAGCGTCCGGGCGTCCAGATTACGACCAAATATCTCCAGGATCAGTTCACTTCGATCTCACGAGCCCGCATCGACCAGAAAATCGAGACCGCCCGGCTCTTTACGGGGCTCTTGATGGAGCAGCAGGCCATGTCCGGCCGCGAGCCGCTGTACAAGCACTTATCCGCCGATTGGATGGTTCCTCTGCTGCGCTCGGCACTGACGCACGAAGCCGGGCTGCTCCTTCATCCCGCCGAAACCGAGTGGGTGGTGAAGGTCTATACGATGGCCGATATACTTGGGCTGACTCCGGACCACGAGCTGATTGAGGCCGTGGCGGTGAACCTGAACCATCCGAAATGGCCCGTTCGCATGATGGCGATGTACCTGCTGGCCGAAAAGCAGCAGGGCGTATTCGACAAGGTCCTGGACTGGACGGTCCAGCACGATCCGAGCCCATCCGTTCAGGACATGGCCGCCGCCCTCATAAGGAGCTCTAAGGACTGAAAAGGGCCTCATAGGAAGCCCTAAGCTCTAAATCCTAAATCCGAAACAAATTCAAATATCCAATGATTCAATGACCGAAACGCTGTCGCAATCGGGCGAGAGCCGTTTGAGATATTTGAATTTCGATCATTTGATATTGTTTAGGATTTAGGATTTAGAGCTTAGGATTTCCTCCGAGACGGGCGAATTTTCTTGAAAATTGGGTTGTAATCTGGTTACAATTTTGTAACATACTTTGCTCTATTAGTAGCCGAGGCGCTACCGAAGCGGCCCGTCTTGAGCCGGGTCGAAGGAAATGAGTTGGTTTTTTGGAAGGGTACCGTAGATGCCGGCAAAAGTAGACGAAACGAAATGCACCGGTTGTGAGACGTGCATATCGGAATGTCCGAGCGAGGCGATCAGTATGGCCGAGGACAAAGCCGCCGTGAATAGCGATACATGTTTAGATTGCGGCGTTTGCGTGGACGCCTGTCCGCAGGAAGCCATCAGTATGGAGTAGGAGAAACAGAAGAACTGCAAAATGGTAACTGGCAATTTGTGATTGGTAACTGGTAACTGGTAACTGGTGATTGGTAATTGGTAACTGCGATGCGCTGCTTATTCACTATTCACCTTTTACCAGCTCCTTGATTTTTGACTTTACCCTTGGCCCCATCGTCTAGGCAGGTCTAGGACACCGGGTTTTCAACCCGGCAACAGGGGTTCGAATCCCCTTGGGGCTATTTTTTGCTGCTGCTAAAAATAGAGCAGTGGAACAGGCGAGGAGGTGAGCAGGTGAGAATGGCAAGCCGATGAACAATCTGTTGGCGCTTGCAAATGACTATTCTGTTCCACTGCGGTCTCCTGTTCTACTGTTCACCTGCTCAAAAAGGAGGTTTGAGAAATGTCCTTTATGTTTTAGAATCTTGGAGCTATTTCGTGACTCGTCGCTCGTACCTCGGAATACGTGACGCGAATTTCCTACACGGTCTTCATGGTCTTATACTACTCCCGGAACAAGGCCGTGTCAAGGTCGTCACGCAGGCCCCTTCGCCCAGTTCTCAATTCGCAGACCTTCCACCCTCTTGAATTCCTTCGGTAGTGTCAAGGAGGTAATTCATTTGATGACGTCGCGCCGTTCAAAGGAGCCTTGATCGCGCTTGAAGTTCATGAAATCATCGGAGAATCTATCCAGGCTGTCGATAAACGAACCCCACGGTTTCCCATCCTTCGGGATGAGCACGACGACTCCGTTGATTTTCTTGACGTAGACCTCGTCCCCAGGCAGAACGTACTCCTTCGGCAGACGAACCGCTTGACTGCGACCGTTTCTAAAAAGCTTCGCCGTATCCATATCAACTCCTATTCAAATATATACCAAAGTATATACCCGAATGAGGGTGTTGTCAAGCCGTTTTATTTCTCCTATCACCTATTGTGCACGAGGTCCTTGAATTCTGTACTGTTCCACTTTTCACCTGTTCGTATTTCGTGACTCGTCGCTCGTGACTCGTGCCTCGATTCGCTAACGACTGACTGCGCGTTTAATATTTTCACAGATTTCGACCCAGGCTTTGTCACGATTGGCTTTCATGTTAGCCAGCGGTTTGTCTGGATCGCCAACCGCTTGGTAATCTTTCAGTGCCGTCTCTTTGTATGAGCAGGCTCGAACCGGAATCCAGATGATGTGAACGCCGCCCTTTTCCGCTTCTTTCAGTAAAGGTGTTAATTCGTGCTCACGAATAAAATCAGACGCCAAGAAATCTGGAGTAACCAACAGCACCGCTACCCTTGTGCGGTCCAAAGCCGCCTTGATTTCTTCAAACCACCTTGAGCTGGGTGTGATCTGTTCATCAGACCATGGAGTTACTGATCCGTTCCGCACATACGGCTTGAGATGGGTGTTCAGGTCGCTGAGCCATTGTTTGTCTTTACGACTGTAACAGATAAAAACTTGATCACGCGCAGGCTTAGTCTTTGGCTTGGAAGTGCCGCGTGATACTTGCTTTGTGCCCCTGGGCCTGCCGATGGTTCTCTGTCCGTCTTTTTTCTGTGGCGTTTCAGCAAGCAATTCTGACAGCTCGTCGAGTTCATCTATCAGATCATCAAGACGGTTTGTGACTTTAACCCAACTGGTAGGTTCATTTAGTGAATCCGAAACAATATCCTGCAATTCCTTTCGTGATTCTTCAAGATGATTGCACGCTCTCAAGATTGTTTCGTCTTTCTGTTCATTTCTCAGGGACACGATTGGCTTAGAAAGTCTTTTCAACCCATTCAGAACGTTACCATAGTTTCGGATTTGGCCTGATGAAACGTCCTTCTTTATGAATCTCAGAAAATCTCGCCATGACGCCAAGTCTTTTTCAATATCACCATAAATCATTTTTACCTGTCCCTCCGGCTCGATCTTCTCCTCCGTTTCTGCTGTCTTCTTGGATAGTAGAGAATCAACATAGAGATCAACTTCGACACCGATTCTTTCCTCCACCGCATGTTTGGTACTCTCAAAATCTAAAAGATGCGGGCTCAGTTTCCTGGAACTTAGCCGCCGAGCCATGAATTCAGATACATCCTTCACTATCTCCTCTATATGACGATTCACCTCCTTCTTGAAGTCTGCTGCCAGTGCTCCCGTGGTAGGTGCGCCAACTGCTTCATAGGCTCTCCGTACACTGTTCCATACGATTGTAGCCCTTGTGTCGATTTCTCCGTCGCAAGCAGCGCGGATCTGGTTTTCTTCAATACTCGAACGGTCCATGCCTGATATGCGCATCTTGCGCATTATCCGACCAACTTCCTCCTGTAGGACGCTCCCTCGTTTGGAAAATTCTGACTTGATTAAACGTCTGGCTCGGTCTTGAATTTTGTCGAACTCATCAGCCATTTTTCACCTGTCCTTTTCGGGTCGGCTTGAACAGCAGCAGGTCGGACAGGTGATCGAGAACCTTACCGGTGCTCAAACCGCTTGGCAGGTGTACGGCCTGCCTTCCCGATTGTTTTGTATATACGTAATTCTACGAATTTTGGCCTCTCAGGGCAAGTTTTTCCTTGCTCGTGAGCCGCGGAAACAGGTATAGTTCACGTGATAAGGTGACGGCTTTGTCGCCCAGGGTTTTTTCGCTGATATTGGCTATCCAAAAGCTGTATTGAGGAGCAATGATGGGATTCTTCGCGCGCATATTCCGATCGAGAGGGGAGCCAGCCGAGGATTACTACAATCAAGGCACTGCATATGCCGAAGAAGCTCAATATGACAGAGCCATCTATTACTTAACCAAGGCAATTGAACTCAATCCCAGCTATGCTGCGGCCTACAACAATCGTGGATTTGCTTATGCCGAGCTACACGAATATGAAAAGGCAATCTCGGACCTCACGAAGGTCATCGAGATAAGCCCGAATGAAGCTGCCGCTTACTACGGACGCGGACAGGCCTATTACAACAAAGGCCAATACGACCAAGCCATATCAGAGTTCACAATGGCTCTCGAAATAAACCCAGAAGATGCTCAAGCCTACTACAATCGAGGGGTTGCCTACTATAAGAAACGCCACTATGACCAAGCTATATCAGATTATAACAAAGCCCTTGAAGTAGATCCAACTTATGGTAAGGCTTACTGTAATCGAGCGGTTGCTTACCTCAATAAGGGGGAATATGATAAAGCGAGGGAGGATGTTCGCAAAGCAATACTTCTGGGAGAAATAGTCCCCTCGGATCTCCTCGCGCACCTTCGCGAGACTTCCGAAATTGGTTCAGTCTTATCAAAGCGATTGAAGGAATCTATTGAGAGTATTCCTCGATCATTATCATTATCTGACCTACATCAATTCTTTAATCTTGACGATATTAACAAAGTCAAACTGACCAGAGAATTGACGATCCTGACGTTTGTTGCTCAAAGACTTGCCATACAGCTTATGCATAAGCCCGGTAGTGAGAGCGACGAAACAAAAAGGAGGGAAATCTGTGGCGCCCTTGATAAGTATGCTTCAGAATTCTTGGAATCTTCGTCGGAATTTCACGACCTCTTGGACAAGAGAGGAGAACAATACTTTGAGTTGTTACAATCTCACAATGAGCAAATTTCCAGTGGACAGTGGGACGAGTTTATCAAAGCATTGCAGTTCAAGTTTGAGCAGTTTTGTCGTGGTGGGGAAGATGAAAAACAGTGCATTATGATAGGCTCTGCTACATCTATGATGGCTCTCTGGACACTTGCAGCTTTGTATTGGTCGGAAGGCTTCACAAATACAGTCAAATATATTGATGAGCGCAGGTATTGACAACGAGTTTACCATCATGACACACAGTTGATAGCCTTGTGGGCGTGGGTGGGCTCGGCAGTAACGATATTATCGCAAGGAATGGAAACGGGGGACAACTTACTTAATTCCTTTCTTGAACCGCTTCTCTTTCGTATCTCGCATGGAAGTAATATCACGATAGGCACCCAGAGCCACAAAGAAAAGGAATGGTGCGATATATCGCATCCTACGTTTGCATTTATCCTTTGCTCAGGTGCTGGAGTAAGGCCTTGATTCAAATCGGGGGACATCTTACCTATCTCTTGCTTTCCCTGCCTCTGTTTCGGGTCTCGCGCAGAGCTAATACCACAAAGAGCACCGAGAGCCATAGAGAACTAGGAATGGTGCGAAGTATCGCACCCTACGTTTACTATGCATTCCACCCCAAAGGGCGAATCTGGGGACAGCTTACTCATTTCTTTTTTTGACCTACTTCTTTTTCGTATCTCGCGTGCAAGTAATATGGCGAAGGACAACCGAGAGCCACGAAAAATAGAAATAGTGCGATATATCTCACCCTACGTTTGCCATTATCCCTTGCTTAAGGACTGGAGCAAGGCCTTGAGATTGTTGTAGATGTCCTTGCGGTCGCCGGCCTTGGCGACAATCACGAGCAGCTCTTTATCTTTGATTTGGTAGAGAATACGGTAATTACCTGAACGGACACGATAGATTTTCTTATGGGCGTCCAGGCACTTGCTTGCGGGGGGACGCGGATACTCTTGCAGGGCCTCAATTCTTTGGATAAGCTGTCGCCGGACTTTCTTACTCTGCCCCTCAATAAACTTCTGCGCTTGAGGTTTTAGCCTTACGGTATACATCCTTGCCCGGGGTCAGAGTCCGAGTTTCTTCTTGAAGGCTTTGAGACCGATACTGCCCGGCTCCTTCAGCGCTTTGAGAGCTTCGTCCAAGTCAATTTTATCCTCCAGCGCTTCAAGGGTCTGCACGTCCTCCACCGGCACAAGGGCAAACGCAGGTTTATTGTTCTTGCTTATGCAGATACGCATCCCGCCGAACATCACCTTATTCGCCAGTGCAGTAAAATCTTGCCTGGCGTCTGTCATGCTTAGAGTTGTCATTGGCAGTCGTCCTTTCTGCCTATAGTATCGCATATAACGGGCAGAGGTTCAAGCAAAAAGTTGAAATATATTAAAATATTTGAAAGTTTATAATATTTAGAAGCTCTAACAAAACCAACTCCCAAGAATAAGGAACCGCTTCGCGGACTTGTTTTTAACGAGCGCAACTTGCGTTACGCTACCCTATAGCCCTATATTGTTGCTGGACTAAGTCTCTGTAGGGA
>Ga0154804_1106_pt2 | contig 21092 bp, 12 predicted proteins | sample Rifle2008BG16ft_FD_105812 | JGI IMG/M metagenome (GOLD analysis project Ga0154804, IMG submission 105812) | Planctomycetes bacterium RBG_16_55_9 | reverse complement strand
GGAATACTATAGCTTCGCGGTTGAAAACGGCTCTCACGGCGGATTCTCTCGTGAGGAGACGGAGGGATTCGTGCTTGCGCCGAAGGAAACAGCGCTGGCCGATTCGCGTAAGGGATACGTACGGCCTTTGGACGTGAGAGCCTGTGCCTTTGAGCTTCTGACCGAGCAGGCCCGGCCGGCACAAAGCCAATTCGCCCAGCCCTCGTCCGCCAGGGACAGCTTACGCATCCTGACCTACAACGTCCACGGGTGCGTCGGCATGGACGGCAGGCTCTCACCTCGCCGGGTCGCCAAGGTGATATCGCAATATGAGCCGGACGTGGTTGCTCTTCAGGAGCTTGACGTCGGACGCGCGCGGTCCGGCGGGCATGACCAGGCCCTGCTGATCGCAGATTTCCTCAGCATGGACCACCACTTCCACGCCTCGATGCAAATGGCGGAGGAACGGTTCGGAGACGCCATCTTGAGCTCGTATCCGATGCGGCTGGTTAAACAAGGCAGGCTTTCAAGAATACCACGTCTTTCTTTTCTGGAGTCCCGAGGAGCGTTATGGGTGGAAATCGACTTCCACGGTACATGGGTTCAAATCATCAATACGCATCTCGGCTTGAGTCAGAAAGAGCGTCTGCTCCACGCCGGAGAATTGCTGGGGGCCGGTTGGCTGCAAGAGGCGCAAGCCAAAGGCCCCGTGATATTCTGCGGCGACTTCAATGCGCTGCCCGGCTCCAAAGTGCTCCGTCTGTTTCAAAATACGTTGGTCAGCGTTCAGAAAAAGACGGAAAAAGCAAGGCATCGACGCACGTGGTTCGGACGTTTTCCAATCGCCTGCATCGATCACGTTTTCATCGGGCGCGATTTTGAGGTGACCCGCGTCCAGATCGGCGACAGTTGGCTGGCCCGCCTGGCCTCCGATCATCGGCCCTTACTCACGGAGATCAAGGTGACAAGAAAGCATTAGGAACAGAGTATGAAAGACTATTGACGCAGAGAGCTAAAGTGACTAAAGTGGCTAAAGTGAGCTAAAGTGAACTAAAGTGCCTAAAATGACGGCGAAGTTGTCATTGCGAGCGCAGCGAAGCAATCTCATTCTCGCAGGCCAGATCCCTCGGCGGAGTTTACCCTGAGCATCGCCGAACGGACTCGGGATGACACTTGCGTGTCACTTTAGGCACTTTAGTTACTCGAAGGATTCCTCAATGGATAAATATATATGCGTGCACGGTCACTTTTATCAGCCGCCCAGGGAGAATCCCTGGCTGGAGGACGTGGAATTGCAGGACTCGGCCTATCCTTACCACGACTGGAATGAGCGCATCACGGAAGAATGTTACTCGCAAAACGCCGCCTCGCGGATACTCGGATCGGACAGGAAGATCATCGACATCGTGAATAATTACGCCAAAATGAGTTTCAACTTTGGCCCGACGTTGCTCTACTGGCTCGAATCGCATGCGCCCGACGTTTACGATAAGATACTTGAAGCGGATAAAAAAAGCCGGCAGCGCTTCAGCGGCCACGGCGGCGCGATCGCCCAGGCGTACAATCACATGATTTTGCCTCTATGCAACGACCGCGACAAGCACACTCAGGTCCTCTGGGGAATCCAGGATTTCCGGCAGCGCTTCGAAAGAGAGCCCGAGGGCTTATGGCTGCCCGAAACCGCCGTGGACATACCCACGCTGGAGGTGCTTGCCGCATACGGCATCGCGTTCACGATCTTGTCGCCGCGACAGGCCAAGAGGGTCCGAGCCATCGGCCGAAGATGGAAGAACGTCAGCGAGAATGATCTGGACACCACCGTCCCATACCTCTGCCATTTGCCCTCGGGCAAACAGATTGTCCTGTTCTTCTATCACGGGCCCACCGCCAACGACATTGCCTACGGGGGTCTGCTTCAAAGCGGGGAGAATCTGGCGGCTAAACTGCTGGAGGCGTTTCCCAAGAATACGGAAGAGACAAGGTTGATTCACGTGGCGACGGACGGTGAATCGTTTGGGCACCATCACCGTTTCGGAGACATGGCCCTGGCGTACTGTCTTCATCACCTGGAGGCCGACCACCTCGCCAAGATCACCATTTACGCGGAATACCTGGAGAAGTTCCCGCCGGCCAACGAGGTCGAGATTTGGGAGAATACCTCCTGGAGCTGTGCTCACGGCGTGGAGCGCTGGAAGAGCAATTGCGGCTGCTGCTCGAACCCGTCCAACTGCGGCCGGCAACAGTGGCGGGCGCCGCTTCGCGAGGCGCTGGATTGGCTCCGGGACAAGTTGGCCGGGGTATATGAACAAAGAATGTCCGAATATTCTAACGATCCGTGGCAGGTGCGGAATGAATACATCACGGTGATCAACGACAGAAGTCTCGACAATACCGAGAAGTTCATCGCCGCCGCGACCGGGTCCCGATGGCCATCGGGACTCGACGACGATCGCCGTATCGCTTTTCTCAAGCTGCTGGAGATGCAGCGCAACGCCATGCTCATGTACACGAGCTGCGGCTGGTTCTTCGACAGCGTCACGGGCATTGAGACGGTGCAGGTCATAAAATACGCCGCCCGGGCCCTACAGTTGTGTCGAGACGTGCAGAAGGAGGACTTGGAGCCGGATTTCAAGAATAGGCTCGAGCGCGTCCCCACAAACGGTCTTGAGACGGCGAATGGAAGGGACTTGTATCATGCTTACGTGGAGCCGGCCCAGGTGAACCTTGACAGAGTCGGCGCCCATTTTGCCCTTAGCTCGGTCTTCGACGAAGAGGACAAAGAGCAGGCCGATATCTACTGCTACTCCGTCCGACGCGAAGGCCATCAAAGGCAGGAGGCGGGCGTTCAGGTCCTGATCACTCAGAGACTCAGCATCGCCTCGCAAATCACGCATGAAAAGCAATCTTTCATCTCGGCGGTCCTTTACCTCGGAGACCAGAACCTTTTCGCGGCCATCCGCCATCATCTGCCCGACGGCGACTTCGACCAGCTCGAGCACAAGCTGAAGGAGGCCTTCGGCAAAGGGGACAACAACGAGGTGGTGCGATTGATGAACACGGCCTTCGGCCAAAAGATCTATTCGCTTTCCCATCTGTTCAAAGACCAGCAGCGGGAGATTGTGAACAGGCTGCTGGCGAACACCTGGGAGGAGATCGAAGGATCGTTTCGTCACATCTACGACCATGACTTCGCCCTGATGCTGACGATCCGGAACATGAATATGCCCTTGCCTCGGGCGCTGGCCACGCCTTCGGAGTTCATTCTGAACGAGGATTTGTGCCGCGAGATCGAGGCCGAGAAGATCGACCTGAACCGCCTGAAGAACCTCGCCGAGGACGCCCGCAGGCTCTCGCTCGATCTCGATACAAAGCGTCTCCGGTTTGTCGGAGGGCACAGGATCAGCCGGCTTATGGACCGCTTCGAACGGTCGCTGGACGATCTGAAGCTTCTGCAAACCATAGGCAAGACGCTTGAGATTCTCAAGACGGTCATACCCGACATCGACCTGCAAAACGCTCAGAACATCTTTTTCGCGGTGGCCAAAGACAGATACCCGCAGGTCGAGGCAAAAGCTCGATCGGGCGACCAGGCGGCTGTTAATTGGGTGGCGGATTTCAAGAACCTCGCGCAACAACTGGGGCTGGTGATACCCTGAGATAGTAACTGGTGAATGGTGAATGGTAATCACGCTGCGTGGCTCATTCACCAATGACCAATCACCAATCATCATAGAAATGAACTGACGGGACAAATCAAATGTTCAGAAAGAGAGCCAGCGGCATTCTGCTGCATATCAGCTCGATCCCGACGGATTACGGCATTGGCGACGTTGGTCCGGCGGCCCACGAGTTTGTCGATTTTCTCAAGCGCTCCGGCCAGAACTACTGGCAAATTCTCCCCCTGAATTACACGACGGCCAAAACGGGCTTCTCGCCCTATAATTGCTTCTCGGCCTTCGCCGGCAATCCGCTCCTGATCAGTCTGGACTTGATGTGTCGCGACGGCTTGCTGCGCAAAGAGGAATTGCGGGAGGCGCCGGATTTCCCTCCGGCCAAAGTGGATTATCGGCGGGTCTGGGCGTGGAAATCGAAGCTGTTCGACAAGGCCTTCGCCCGTTCCGGCGGTTTGTCCTGCTTAACCACTATGACCAGTTCGCAGAGCAGAATTCGTTCTGGCTGGAGGATTTTGCAGCATTCGTGGCGATAAAGCGCCGTCTCGGCGGCCGGGCCTGGAACACGTGGCCCACAGAAATAAGAGACAGAAAGACCCGCGCTTTGGCGCCGCTCAAAAAAGAGCTGCGAAACCAAATAGACCGCGAAGTCTTTTTACAATATCTCTGGTTCAAACAATATTCGAGCCTGAGAACCAAGTGCGAGCAAAGCGCCGTGACGATCATCGGCGATCTGCCCATTTATGTCGCGCATGACAGCGCTGACGTGTGGGCCCATCCGAAGGTTTTTCAGTTGGACCGATCCCGGAAGCCGAAATACATCGCCGGCGTTCCGCCGGACTATTTCAGCCGGACGGGACAACTGTGGGGCAATCCGATCTACGATTGGCGCCATTTGGACCGGACGGGCTACGATTGGTGGATGCAGCGCATAGGCCACAATCTGAATCTGTTCGACCTCGTTCGGATCGACCACTTTCGGGGCCTGGTCGCCTATTGGCAGGTGCCGGCCAGCGAGAAAACGGCGGTTCGAGGCCAATGGGTTCAGGCGCCGACGGGCGCCTTCTTTTCGGTTCTGTTCCGACGGTTTCCTTCCGCGGGTCTCTTCGCCGAAGACCTCGGCTTCATCACCGCGGACGTCAGGGAAGCCATCTCCAAATACAATTTGGCGGGTATGAGGGTCTTGCAGTTCGGCTTTGACGGCGACCCAACCAGAAACCCGCACCCTCCGCACAATCACGTTGAGAATTGTCTGGTCTACACGGGCACCCACGACAACAACACGACACGAGGCTGGTTTGAAAAGGAAGCGACGCCGGAACAGAAGAAACGACTGTCCGCCTACCTTGGGCGCAAAATCACCGTCGGGACCATCCACGATGAAATGATACGCCTGGCTATGGCCTCAGTGGCAAAGGTGGCGGTTATTCCCATGCAGGACTTGCTGGGTCTGGGCGCGGAGGCCCGCATGAACCGTCCGTCAAAAGCCAAAGGCAACTGGCTATGGCGCATGCAAAAAGGCAAAACCACCGCCGCCCTGGCCGACGAACTAAAACGAATGGTCGAAACCTATGGTAGAAAGTAGCATGGGCATCTTGCCCATGAGTATCACGGGCGTCTCGCCCGTGAAGCCAGGGCCAATCCGCCGAAGGCGGACTGGGACTCATGGGCGGGACGCCTATGCTACGGCGTCGCTACAAACGATCAGAAGCGAGACGGGAAAGAGCGTGAGAATATCTCCTACGCGAATCGTCTTTTCAATTGGGAGGGATTCGCCGGTAATGGCATTGTGCCAACGACCTTCCAGAGATGCTGGCCACCGAATTTCCGTGTCTTGCCAGACGTTTGTCCCAAGAGGTAATTCACCACTGCCAATGAGCGAAGCCAGGAAGCGCGGCGCAATTGTCACGGCACGTTGGTCTCCATAGCTGCGAAAAAATCCGACGACATGGCCACGATACTTGCCCCGTGCTTGGAGAGGTTGATAATCTCCCTTTTCGAACAGGTCAGCTATCCGTCGGCGAGCATTCAGGACCTTGAAGATCAGAAAGAGCTTGATCCGCCCATCCTCCCGCGTGCGCAGCAATTCGTCGATGAACTCCAGATTGGTATCGTGCTCCTTACTTCGGATCGTATCCAAGAATCTTCTGCGTCTCTCAAAATCAACCGGCCGGCGGTTGTCAGGGTCCACCAAATTGAAGTCCCACAGCTCGCTGCCCTGGTAGAAATCGGGCACGCCCGGCGAGGTCATCTTCAGGAGTGTTTGAGAAAGTGAGTTGAATATACCGTAAGCGGCAATCTGCTTTTGGAAGGGCAGAAAGTCGCTCCAGAACTCGTTTGAGACGGAACGATCCAGGATTCGATCTACAAATGTGCAACAGGCCCGCTCGTATGGCTCATTCGGCTCGACCCACGAGCTGTGCTCCTTTGCCTCACGAACGGCCTTGATGATGTATTGCTTGATTCTTTCCTCGAACCCGCTGTACGGGTCCGGATCCAACGGCATTGCCCCGATCAGCGTCTGATAAAGCAAGTACTCGTCATTGGAGTCCGGAGCTAAAATCCCGCGACAGTCACTCTTGAATCCGGCGTTGATTTGTCTCCAGCGGCGGACCTTGTCGCTCCACAACTGTGGCATCTCGGTCAGCACGCTGATTCTGGCGCGAACGTCCTCGCCCCGCTTGGTATCGTGCGTATTCGTGGCGTTTAAGCCGTGGGGCCAGTGTGCGGCTTTGGCGGCGTTGAACTTGTGAAACTCGTCCAGCGATATCCCGAAGCGACTCGGACTTGCACCGACTTCGTTGAGGCCGACCAGACGGTTGTAATTGTAGAGCAGGGTGTCCTCGAAGCCTTTGGCCATGACCGGGCCTGTGACTTGCTGGAACTTCATCACAAAACGAAGGATCTTTTTTTGCTCATTTACATCCGTCACATCCAAAAGAAGAAATTGCCCGACAAGATCGATCGCCTCTTTCAAGGCTGGATTTCTTCTCTTCGCTCCATCGATAGCCTCTTTCATGCGGGTTCTATCTTCGCTTCGATAGCTCTCCTCATTGATATAAGTGCGATAAACTCCGAAGGCGGCGATGATCTCAACCACGGCTTGTCTGAGTTTCTCGGGCAGTTCGCTACAAACGCGTGGATGATCCCGTTCGGCAATTCCTGCTTTCGCAGGAATGATGTCACCCCCGCGAAAGCGGGGGGCAGGGCAGGCCTGTGCGGCGGTGCGAAGAAGGTGAACGAGATAGTCGATGTCACCGGCCATGTACTTTTCGCAGATCGCTCGTTTCTTCTCGCGGAGCAGCTCGTCGTAGTGCACCGGCCGGTTCACGAACTGCCGGTAGGTCTCCGTGAATGTCTGCTCGTTTTCCCGGCGGATGAATATCCCGTTCACGTAATTACAGAAGTCATAACCGGTCGTCCCCTGCACCGGCCAGTGTGCGGGCAAAGATTCATCGAAATCCAGTATCTTCTCAACGACAATGTATTTGTCGCCCGCCAGGCGGCGAAGCCTTGCCAGGTATTGGGACGGATCATACAGGCCGTCGATATGATCGGTCCTTAAACCGTTAAATACGCCTTGGTGTATGAATTCAGATATGAGCTTGTGGGTCTGGTCGAAGACCTCGGGTCTGTCCGCCTTCAGCGCAATGAAGTTGTTCAGGTAGAAAAAACGCCGGTAATTGATGCTCTCGTTCGCGCGTTTCCAAAAGCACAATTTGAAAAGCTGTTTTTCGAGCAGGCAATCCAGCGCCGGCATATCCGCCGTGGACTGGACGCGGCCGTAGGATGATAGAGCCAACGGAAACCGAATGTCGCCGTAGCGAACCGCCAAGCCCGACTCGCTCCGTTCAAGCCGGATTTCTCCGTCGCAAAGCGCCTGAGAATAGGATTTGCCCAGAAACGGCGCAAGGATTTTTCCCCGCAACGACTCATCCGGGTGGTCCCAGGCGACGTCGAAGAAATCGGCGAATGGGCTGTCCCGGCCATTCTCGAAGACGTCCATCAGCATGTGATTTTCGCCGCTGTACGCCATGTGGTTGGGGACGATGTCCTGGATCCAGCCCATGTTGTACGCACGCCTCTCGGCCGTCAGCGCAGAGAAGTCCTCGGCACTTCCGAGCTGCGGATTCAGCTCGTTGGGATTTGTCACGTCGTAGCCGTGCGTGCTGCCCTTGTTCGCCTTGAATATAGGCGAGGCGTATATGTCACTGACGCCGAGGGCGTGCAGATAGGGAACGAGGGTCTCGGCATCTTTGAACCCGAAGGACGGACCGAACTGAAGTCTATACGTGGCTGTAGGTACGTACATCACTGGCAATTGATTTTCGATTTACGATTTGTGATTTGCGATTTTGGCGCACTCGAACACGATGATACTTGTCGGCGGCATGGTCACGATTTCCGTGCCCTGAACGGCTTCGGGGACCGTCGAGCCGGGCCCAAGCCACGCCGGTTCCGCCGAGTCGAGAATCTTCTTCCACCATGAAAGCGGGCCGCAGAGCTTCAGGCGCTCTTGCTCTTTGGCAAAGTTCACTACACATTGCATTTGGCCCTGAGCGAACCTGCGATGCCAAAGAAGCACGTTCTTTTTCTCCAGACAACGGACCCGCATCCCCGTCTTACTGGCAAACCCCGGCCGGTTCTTTCGCAGCCCGATCAGGCGACGGTAGAAATTCAAGAGGACGGCATGCCGGCCGGTCGTGCGCTTGTGCCACTGGAGCTTGGATTGCTCGAACGTCGAGGCAGTCTGTGGATCGGGCATCTCACCCTTCCAGCCGAACGACGCGAATTCCTCCCGGCGGCCGCGACGCACCGCTTCGATCAGGTTTTTGTCCGTATGACTGACGAAAAACGCAAACGGAGAATCTTCACCGTATTCCTCACCCATGAACAGAAGCGGCACATAGGGCGAGAGAATGACAACCCCGGCGGCCAGCTTGAGGGCCTCAAAGTCAACAAGCTGCGAGAGCCTCCTGCTGCGCATCCTGTTGCCAACCTGGTCGTGGTTCTGTATGCACACCACGAACTGCTCGGCTTTTCTATGTTTGGGGCTGTTTCCGTGACACCGTTTGCGATGCTTCGAATATTGCCCGGTAAAAACAAAGCCCTCCCTGAAGACCTTGGCGAGGTCCCGGACGCTGCCGAAGTCCTGGTAGTAGCCGGCCCGCTCGCCCGTGAGCAGTGCGTGCAGACTGTGATGAAAGTCGTCGGACCATTGGGCGTCGAGTCCGAAGCCGCCGCTGCGCAGGGGCGTGATAAGACGCGCGTCGTTGAGGCCGCTTTCGCCGATCAGATGGAAGGGCCGGCCTTTCTGTCTTGAAAACCGCTCAACGCGCTCGGTCAGCTCTTGCAGGAAATGTTTGGCGCTCGTATCGAAAATGACGTGGAGAGCGTCCAGCCGCAACGCGTCGATATGGAACTCCCGGAGCCAATAGAGCGCGTTTTCTATGAAGAAGTCCCGCACCGGGTTGCTATAAGGCCCGTCGAAATTCAACGCCTCGCCCCACGGCGTTTTGTATTTGTCGGTGAAATAAGGTCCGAAGTCCCGCAGGTAGTTCCCCTCCGGCCCTAAATGATTGTAAACGACGTCCAGAATTACCGCCAGGCTGCTGAGGTGACAGGCGTTGACCAGCTCTTTGAGCTTGTCGGGTCCGCCGTAGGAGTCCTGGACGGCGTAAGGATAGACGCCGTCGTAGCCCCAGTTGCGGTCGCCCGGGAACTGGGCGACGGGCATGATTTCAATCGCCGTGACGCCAAGCTCTTTCAGGTCTCGCAGCCGGTCGATTACCGCTGAAAAAGTCCCCTCCGGCGTGAATGTCCCTACGTGCATCTCATAGATCACCATTCCAGCTTTCGCAGGAATGATCCCTGCTGTTGCCGGGGGAGCCTGCCCCCGCGCAAGCGCGGGATCCTCCCCGGGAAAGCGGGGACTCTGCAAGCCGATACCGCTCCAGTGGTCGTCCGTCCAGGCGAATCGCCTGTGATCGACCACCTGGCTTGGTCCGTGAACGCCGTCCGGCTGGAAGTTCGACGCCGGGTCGGGCCTGACGACCGCCCCGTCCAATTGAAAAAGATACCGAGTCCCTGGTTGGATATCAGGGAGCGTCAACTGCCAATAGCCCATCCATCCCTCCCGGTCACTGTTCTCATAGCCTCGTTGCATCTCGAAGAGACGTTCCCTTTCGGGAGGCTCACGCTCGGCATTCGGCGCAACCCGCTTCAACTCGACCCGGCGCCGATGAGGGGCCCACACCGTGAAAGTGCATCGGCCTTTATCGTCAAACCGTTGGCCCGGTATCATCCAGCGTCACCTCCGTCCCGTTCGACAATTCCTGCCTTCGCAGGAATGACCCCTGCTGTTGCAGGGGGAGCCTGCCCCCGCGAAAGCGCGGGGTCACCCCCGCGAAGGCGGGGGTCAGGGCAGGCGTGCCTGAAGATGACAATGCCCAGAGGCGGCAGCGTCACCGAAAGAGACTGATCGTATTTGCCGTAGAAGGAGGCGGGCGAGGCCTCCACCGCGCCCATATTCCCGTGCCCGCAGCCCCCATACTCTTTGGCGTCGCTGTTCAGCTCTTCTTTCCAAACGCCCCCAAGCGGAACGCCCACCCTGTAGTTATAACGTGGGACGGGAGTAAAATTGCACACGCAAAGGATTGTCGATTTGCGATTTGCGATTTGCGATTTTTTGCCACAAAGACATGAAGACACGAAGGTTTTTACATTATTTTTTCTTTGCGCCTTTGTGTCTTTGTGGCCTATCGGAAATCGAAGGAAGCTGATAATGCTCTTTTGGGCATCGTGGAAATCGATCCACTCGAATCCTTGAGAGTCGAAGTCCAGTTCGTAGAGCGCGGGTTCCGCGTTGTAGAGACGGTTCAAATCCTTCACCCACCTTGCGATCCCCTGGTTTTGTCCGCTTTGCAGCAAGTGCCAATCCAGAGATGAATCATGATTCCATTCGCGCGCTTGGGCAAATTCTCCGCCCATGAACAACAGCTTTTTGCCCGGATGCATATACATATAGCCGAACAGCAGTCGCAGATTGGCGAATTTCTGCCACGTATCGCCGGCCATCTTGCCGAAAAGCGAGCCTTTTCCGTGCACGACCTCATCATGAGACAGGGGCAGAATGAAATTCTCACTGAAGGCGTACCAGATGCCAAAGGTCAGCTTTTCCTGGTGGTATTTGCGATAGACCGGATCGAGACCGACGTACTCCAGCGTGTCGTGCATCCAGCCCATATTCCATTTCAGTGAGAAGCCGAGCCCGCCGGCATCGCCGGACCGGGTCACCATCGGCCAGGACGTAGATTCCTCCGCCATCGTCAGTGTATCCGGATATTCCCTTAGAACCCAGTCATTGAATTGGCGCAAGAAATGGATGGCCTCGAGGTTCTCCCGCCCGCCTTTGATATTCGGTATCCACTGGCCGGGCTTACGCGAATAGTCCAGATAGAGCATGGAGGCCACTGCATCGACTCGCAGCCCGTCGGCGTGGTATTTCTCCAGCCAGAACGTCGCGCTGCTGATCAAAAAGAACCGGACCTCATTCCGGCCGTAATTGAAAATCGAGCTTTTCCAGTCCGGGTGAAAACCCCGGCGCGCGTCAGCGTGCTCGTACAGGTGGGTCCCGTCGAAGAAGACAAGCCCGTATTCATCCGAAGGGAAGTGAGACGGAACCCAGTCGAATATCACTCCGATACCTTCTCGATGCAGGTATTCAACGAGAAACATGAAATCCTGACAGGCGCCGTAGCGGCTGGCGGGGGCGAAATAGCCTATGGTCTGATAGCCCCACGATCCGTAGAACGGATGCTCCATTACCGGAAGAAATTCCACATGAGTGAATCCCATTTCTTTGACGTACTCGGCCAGCATGGGCGCTATTTCTCGGCAACTGAGCAGCCGGTCAGGCTCAGACGGATCGCGCCTCCAGGAACCCACGTGGACTTCATAGACGCTGATCGGCGCCTTCAGATCGTTGCGGCGATTCCGGGTCTTCATCCAATCGCTGTCTTTCCACTCGTACCGAAGGTCCCACACGACCGAAGCGGTCCTGGGGGGCAGCTCCCAATAGAAACCGAAGGGGTCCCCCTTGTCCACGACGTAGTTGTTGTGATGGGACACGATATGGTATTTATACAGCGATCCCTTTACCACCCCCGGCACAAAACCCTCCCAGATTCCCGATCCATCGGGTCGGACAACCAGCGCGTGCGCCCGGGAGTCCCACTGGTTGAAATCTCCAACGACTGAGACGTATGCGGCATTGGGCGCCCACACCGCGAAGAAAGTGCCTTTGTCCCCCTCGTGCTCGATCAGATGAGCACCCAGCTTGTCATAGAGGCGAAAGTGACGGCCCTGCTTGAAAAGATATATATCATCATCCGTCAGCAGGCTTACGCCGTTAAGAACAGAGGTCTCTGGTGTACCCATGGAAGTCTCTCTGACAAGATTACAGCTTCTTCTTCAAAACGTTCTCTATCCCGCGAATCGGTATCCTGATCCAGTCCGGCCGATTGTTGAGCTCATAGCCCAGTTCGTATATGGCTTTTTCGAGTAAGAAGGTCTCAAGGAGCATCATCAAATCCTTATCGTTCGCGGGCAACCCCGCAGAGATTCCGGCAAGTTTGACGGCCTCCAGGTACGAATTCAAAAAGACACCGCTCATGTAGAAGTACCACAGATCGGCCCAATGTTGCAAGTACTCGATATCCCCCCGCTGGTCGGGCGGCCCCAGGAAGATGGCCCCATGAGCGGCGTAATGAAACGACCTTATCATCCCGGCAACGTCCCTGAGGGCGGATCGCTTCAGCCGCCTGGTTCCCAACGGATGGGCAGGTTCGCCCTCGAAGTCAATAATAATGAAATCCTTGCCGGTATAAAGAACCTGGCCCAAATGATAGTCTCCATGAATCCGGATTTTCGTGCCCGCGATCGGCTTGTTGCCAATGCGCGCCAGGCGTTTGAGTATCGTTTGTTTCTCGCCCAGAAGCCGGCGGACCTCGTCAGTGACAGAATCAGAGAGCCTGCCCACGTTCTTGCCCAACCCGTCAGACGTCAGGCGGGCCAGCTCTCCGAAGACCTTCAAGGTCAAAGCCCGCATGGAGTGGTACAGGGACGTTTGATAATGCAAAGAAAAGGGTTCCGGCCTGGTTTGAGGCTCTTGTATCAGAGACGCCAGCGCCAGGTGCATCTCGGCGGTGCGCCGGCCGAGCAAGCCAGCCATATCCACGCAGACCGGACCCATCAGCTCATGCATTTGCGGGGGTATCGATTTGGGCCGGATGCGACGGATCGATCGGAACGAGGACACCGGTTTGGCGAATGGTTCGACAGGCACACCAGGCGTTTCGACCCTCCTGAGCCCGTCGAGGGACTGTCCCTTCAGGGCCATGGCCGCAGCGAAATATCTTCCGAGCGCATTGAGCATATAGGTCCACCCATCGGACTCGTTTGGCACGTACTCTACAAGCAGGCCGATGGTGAGCGGCTCGGCCTTGTCCCGGTGCCATTCGAGCGAGCCGACATAGGCGGGAAAATTCTTGAAGTCAGTGTATTCGGTCAAACAACGGGACAGCTCCACGTCGGGATTGACTCCCGCTTCGGCCCGGCGATACAGTTTCAGGAAGAACCTGTTGGCGTAGTTAATTGACGTATTACTCTGTTCGACTTTCATCACCCGGGACTCAAGGGGAAGCTCCTGGGGGGCCAGAAGCTCTCTGAGCCGCCGGCGCCGACGCGCCTTCAACGGCCCGGCGGCTTGGGTACGCCTGGACGTTGCGATCTCTTCGAGCAGATAGTCTCGCACGCCTCTATGGAACGCCGCGTCGCAAAGCAAGCCCCTTCGGTCTTTGACCTGGAGCGTAGCGATGGCACTCTGCGGGGCCTCAACCGCAATTTGGGCGGCCGCCTCGTCCGGGGCCAAATAAACCGGCAATAAGTAACTTTCCTCGGACGCACCGACGTATGAAACCTCCAATACAAGGACGTGCACCCATTCTTGATTGACTTCAATCCTGAGACTGTCGGCAATCTCAAGCCGCCGGATCGTCTTGCCTTTTCCGCCGAACCAGCGGCATTTGGGGATATAGTCTCTCAAAACCTGCGAAAGCCGGTCCCGGTCTTCCTCGTCCGTCACGAGGGCCTTCCAACTTGCATTGATCGTCAAGCGCGGCTGTTGCTCGACGGTCCCCACCTGTGCGGTCTCGGCTTTTCGCATGGCCAGCCAGTAAAAACTGTGCGGGCCCATGGTCAGAATGTACGGCCGCTCGGTCACCGAGGGGAAATGGTTTCTGCTGAACATCTCTTCGACGGCAAATCCGCTATAAGCGTTCAACTGGAGGCAAGCGACCTGGCAGAACCGTGACAGATTCGCGACCACCAGGACCACGTCCTCCTTATACTTTCTCATGAAGCTCAAGACGTGCGGATTATCCGAGTCCACGAATTCCATGCCGCCGCGACCGAAGGCCTTGTGCTCCTTTCGCATGGCCATCATCCGTCGCATGAACCAAAATAGAGACGACACGTTGGCCACCTGGGTTTCCACGTTTACGGCCGTATAGTGATACTGCAGGTCGATCACGACGGGCAAATACAGCTTCTGAGGATTGGCGTTGGAGAATCCCGAATTGCGGTCCGCACTCCACTGCATCGGCGTCCGCACCCCGTCACGGTCTCCCAGGTAGTAATTGTCGCCCATTCCGATCTCGTCGCCATAGTAAATGACGGGGGTGCCCGGCAGGGAGAGCAGGCAGGCGTTGAGCAGCTCGTTGGCTCTTCGACTGTTGTTCAGCAGCGGCGCCAGGCGTCTTCGGATGCCCAGATTGATGCGCGACCGCGGGTCCTGGGCAAAAGCCCTGTACATATAGTCGCGTTCCTCGTCCGTGACCATTTCCAGCGTCAGCTCATCATGATTGCGTAAGAACATGGCCCATTGGCAGCCCTTTGGAATGTCCAGGCTTTGCTCGAGCATATCGACGATCGGGAAGCGGTCTTCCGTCCAAAGCGCCATAAACAGCCGCGGCATGACGGGAAAATGAAAGGCCATGTGACATTCGTCGCCCCGGCCGAAATACTTGGCCGCGTCGCTGGGCCATTGGTTCGCCTCCGCCAGGAGCATCCGGTCCTTGAATTTGGCGTCAACGTGAGCCCGCAATTCCTTGAGGAACGCATGGGTTTCCGGCAAGTTCTCGCAATTCGTGCCTTCGCGCTCGTATAAGTACGGGACGGCGTCGAGGCGCAACCCGTCCACGCCCAGGCCGAGCCAGAAATCGAGCACCCGGAAGATTTCTTTTCGTACCCGCGGATTGTCGTAATTCAGGTCCGGCTGGTGGCTAAAGAAACGATGCCAATAATAGGCCCCAGCAACCGGGTCCCACGCCCAGTTGGAATTCTCGAAGTCCTTGAAGATGATTCTGGCTTCGCTGAATTTGTCGGGGGTGTCGCTCCAGACGTAGAAATCACGCCAGACCGATCCCGGCTTCGACCGCCGGGCTTTCTGAAACCACTTGTGCTGATCGGACGTATGATTGATCACCAATTCCGTAATGACGCGGATGTCCCGCCTGTGCGCCTCGCGCAGAAACGCCCGGAAATCCTTCAGCGTCCCGTAGTCCGGATTGGCGCTGTAGTAGTCCGCAATGTCATAACCGTCGTCCTTCAGAGGGGACGGGTAAAACGGCAGAAGCCAGACCGCCGTGACGCCCAGTTCTTCCAGATAATTTAGTTTTTGGATAAGCCCCTGGAAATCACCCACGCCGTCGCCGTTGGCGTCGTAAAACGACTTGACGTGAAGCTCATAAATAATGGCGTCTTTGTACCACATACTACATGAAATAATCGAAATCCGTCTCGCGCCGAAGGCGTTTGTGGAGGGACAACACGTGAGCGGGCAGCACGCGCGGATCGAGTTCAATGTAATTTCTGGGGCCTTGCCAGATGTACTTGTCGTGGCTGAGCTGGTCGTGCAGCAGGTAGGGCTGGCTCGGGTCGATCTGCAAGTCCTCCAAGGGCAGGGACACCCACCCGGCCTGGGTGTGGCGGGGATCGAGATTGACGACCATGATCGTCACGTTCGACAGATCATCGGTCGCCTTGCCGTAACAGAGAATCGCATCGTTGTCTACGGCAAAGAACCTCAGATTGCAATTCTGCTGCAAGGAGGGGTTCTGGCGCCGGACTCTATTGACGCGCTCCACGACGGCCCGAATATTGCCGCTGCCGCTCCGGTCCCAGTCCTTGATTTCATATTTCTCACTGTTAAAATATTCTTCCTTATCTTCGATGGCCTCGCTCACACAAAGCTCGAAGGCCGGTCCGTATATTCCATAATTTGAAGAAAGCGTCGCCGCCAGCACGAGCCGGATAACGAACGCGGGCCTGCCCCCGTACTGCAGATATTGCGGCAAAATATCCGGCGTGTTCGGCCAGAAATTCGGCCGGAAGTACTCTGCCACCTCCTTCTGCGTCAGCTCCGTCAGATACTCAGTTAACTCATGTTTTGTATTGCGCCAGGTGAAGTACGTATAGGATTGGTCGAAACCGACTTTGGCCAAGCGCTCCATGACTTTCGGCCGGGTAAAGGCCTCGGCCAGGAAAATCACGTCGGGATGGTCCTTCTTGATTTCTGCTATCAGCCATTGCCAGAAGACAAACGGCTTTGTATGGGGATTATCGGCGCGAAATATCCGAACGCCTTGTTCTATCCAGAAGACGACAATGCTTTTCAGCTCCTCCCAAAGTGCCTGCGGATTCTCAGTCTCGAAATGGATCGGCACAATATCCTCATATTTTTTAGGTGGATTCTCCGCGTGCTGGATCGTGCCGTCGGGCCGCCAGCGGAACCATTCCGGGTGTTCTTTCACGTAGGGATGATCGGGCGAGCATTGGTAGGCCAGATCGATCGCGACCTCCACCCCATTTTGCTCTGCACACTTGACGAAGCGGCGAAAATCCTCCAGCCCGCCCAGTTGTGGATGAATCGACTTGTGCCCGCCTTCGGCTGAGCCAATGGCCCACGGACTGCCCGGGTCCTCAGGCTCGCATTGGGGCGAGTTGTCCTTGCCCTTTCGGTGCGTCGTGCCGATAGGGTGGATCGGCGGCAAATAGACGACGTCAAACCCAAGCCTCGCTATGTCCGGCAGCAGTCTCTCACAATCCGCCAGCGTGCCGTGCCTGCCTCCTACGCCGCACGAGCGGGGAAAAAGCTCATACCATGCGCTGAAAAGCGCCTTCGCTCGATTGACGCATACCCGCAATTCCAAGTCATACGCCGTCGCCAGGCTTCTATCCGGATATTTACGCACCGTCGCCGCCAGCTCTTCCGTGAGGGCCAGCTTCACCGCGTGTGTGGTCTGGCCTTTCTTCAGGTGCTCGGCCCAACGATTCAGCCTGCCTGCTTCGGCGTCCCCGGCCCTTTCGGCGGCCCGCCCGATCAGCTCGCTGCCGATTATCAGGTCTACTTCTACGTTCTGGCCGGCCTGGTACTTCTTCTTCAAGTCCGCCTGCCACGTCTCGAACCGGTCGATCCACGCCCGGACTGTATAGCGGTACTCGCCGATTTCCAGCACCTCGAAACATGCGGTCCACTCGTCGTTGACCAAAGGGCTCATTTCAACGAAGCTCCACTTGTCCGCGTCGACGTGTTTGAACAACAGCTCGGCGGCAATACGGTCGTGACCATCGCTGAAAATAACCGCACGAGCTTCGACCTTCTGGCCGGGGATTCTCTGAATGGGAAAGCGTCCTGAATCAATTTGCGGCGTGAGAGATTCGATAACAACTCTCTTTTGATTGACCCCTTGTCTCATGGATTATCATTGTAGCTATGTGTTCATCTTGAAAAAATAAGGCAATTCCCTAATCGGAAGGGGCAAATACCTCGAAGCGCATGGGGAAGTCCCGATTTTCACCCCCCCCGCCGAGAAAGCAGGTAAGGCTTTTACCTACAGTACTTTAGGCATACTGCCTATGTACGGATTCGGCGACCTCAGCCGATGAAACTCATAATGGACAAAGATTTTATAGGAAGTTCAGGGGACAATGTTATGGATTCGACAGCTTGCCTTGAATATTGTGAAATCCCGATGAATGTCAATCGGGACTCGGTTGCTATGACTCAACATGACTCGGACTCGTCCGACAAGTCGGAAATCAGGGTTGAGAAGATCCTGTCCGTGAGGCGTCAGCTCGGCGAAGGAAGGTATTATGTCGCCGAGAAACTCGACGTGGTTGTGGATCGGATCCTTGAGGAACTGCTGCAACACAGTTGATTTACGATTTTCTATTTATGATCCCTCGGCTTCGCTCGGGACAAGCTTATGAATGCGGCTCTGCCGATCCAAATAGTAAATCATAAATAATAAATCATAAATCTCAAATGTGCCGGCTGCGGATGATGGATATCACCAGCCAAATTCCGATGATGGCCGCAATGATATAGCCGAAGATGCCCATCGTCTGAAAGCTCAACAGCCCGATCACCATTCCTTCCTGTGCAACCAGCAGACTGGACGCTACTAACAACGCCGCGATGATCAGCGCAAAACTCACACGATTCGAGCTCTTGTCCAGCGTCTTCGTGAGGGCCTCAAGATGCTCGTGCTGAACGTGCACCTGGAGTTTGCCTTGCCGAAATTTGGTCAGGAGGGCGTTGAGGTCGTCGGGCAGCCTCGATGCCAGATCGCCCGCGCCTTGCACGGCTCTGCGGAAGTTGCGAAGCACTTGCTTGGGCTCGAGGTCCCGAAAGCCGGACCGCTGCGCGTAGGGCTTCAGGGCTTCGATGAGCCTGAACTCGGGGTCGAGTGAGATGGCCAACGATTCGATGGTCATCATGCTCTTGAGCATCAGTGTGAACTGCGTCGGCGGGTGCACGTGGTTGTGTCGAAACAGGTCGAAGGTCTGCATCGCGATCATACCGAAGGGGATATCCTTGAGACGAAAGTCATGGTAGGTATCGATCAACTGTTCGGTATCGGCGGTCAGCTTATGGATGTCGGTCTTGTCCCCCAGCATGTTGTCACGCTCGAGACAGCGGACCACGTACGCCGCGTCCCGCTCGACGATCGACAGCACGACCTCATTGAAGAACCGACGGTCCTGAACGGATAGCCGGGCTACCTGTCCGAAGTCGATGGGAGCCAGCACGTTGTCAGGCAGGACAAAGAAGTTGCCGGGATGAGGGTCCGCGTGAAAAAAACCGAACTCGAACATCTGCCTCAGAACGAACTGGGCGCCGCGGCGCGCCAGCAACGGGCCCTCCAAGCCGCGCTCCTCAATGGCCTGTTTGTTCGTCGGTTTGATGCCGTCGATGTATTCCATCGTAAGAACCCCCGCGGTGCAGTAGTCCTCATAGACCTTCGGGATATGCACGGTGGGGTCTTCGCCAAACAGTCTCAGGAAGCGCAACAGGTTGCGCCGCTCGTTAGCTAAATCGGCTTCCTTCGAGACGGCCTCCGTGAATTCGGCCACCATGTCCTCGAAATCAATGGAATCGTGCTCGAACAGGACGCTTTTCAGGACTCCCGCAAGGTCGTGAAGAATCTCACACTCGGCGCGGATCGTCTCGACGGTGCCGGGCCGGCGCACCTTGACCGCCACGTGCAAGCCGTCGCGCGTCACGGCCCGGTGGATTTGTGCGATGCTGCCGGCGGCTATCGGCTTGGCCTCGAAGCTGTCGAATACGCTCTCGACCGGGCCGCCCAGCTCTCGCTGAAGCTCGGCCATGACTTTCTCCGGCGGTTCCGGCGCCACCTGGTCCTGCAAACGCTCCAGCTCTCTGATGTACTCGGGCGGCACAAGGTCAGGCCGCGTGCTCAAAAGCTGCCCCAGTTTGATGAACGTCGGGCCCAGCTCTTCCAGGGCCAGACGGACCCGCGCCGGCCGGGTGCCCGTCGCGACCGCACCCGCAACCTGCGTCGGGCCGGCTTTTTCTCCGAGCCGGATGGGCAAGTGCGAGCGCACCGCCCCAGCCACTTCTCCAAAACCGTACTTGGCCAGCACGGCCATGATGTGGCGATAGCACCGCAGGCGGTCGAAGGTACCCCTCAGATGGAACCTCAGGGCTCCCAAAAGCTATGACTCCCGGTCTAAAAGATTTACTATTTACTATTTATGATTTACAAATGCGGCTTCGCCGAGGAGCATAAAACAATAATAAATAGAAAATCATAAATCATAAATTACCAAGCTTGTCTATCTTCTGTTCGAGGCGCTGAACGTCCTCGCGGGTAGGCAGATCCAGGTGCTCTACCGTCTCTCGAACCTGCTTGGCGATCAGCTTCTCAAGCTCCGCGCGGTTCTTATCGGCGGCATCGATCATCGCTTTGACAAATCCGGTTCGGCTCTCCTTCTCGATCTTGCCCCGGCTGACGTACTCATCGAAGATCTTCTCGGCGCGTTCGCGAGTCATGGATATCGCTCCAAGACCGGCAAGCATCATTTTGTCTAATGTCTCAAACATGATCTGGTCCTTTCAAATTCTTATTCGCATTTCTCTACGGAACCATCTTCTAATACTACGGTAAACATTGTACCCCGGCAAGCAAAACGCGCGAATCCTTTGGAATTAAGGACTTGCGAAGCTCCTATTAGGCAAATCCCTTATTCCGCGGTTTCTCATGTTTCCGTATTCCGTAATGGGTTCGATCTGTCCTTTGTTTTAGGAGCTCATATAATGTTTGGTAAAAAAATCCACGTGTTCAGCTTGTTTGGTTTCAAAGTTGATATTGACGTAACCTGGTTTCTTTTGGCCGTACTCATAGCGTGGTCATTGGCCAAAGGTCTGTTCCCCGCCTACTTCAAAGGCTATTCCAATGCTACCTATTGGTGGATGGGCGTTGCCGGTGCCGCGGGTCTGTTTGTCTCTATTGTTTTCCACGAATTCTGCCATTCCCTGGTGGCTCGGCACTATGGTCTGCCCATCAAGGGCATCACGCTGTTCATCTTCGGCGGCGTGGCGGAAATGAGCGAGGAGCCGGAAAGCCCGAAAGTCGAGTTTCTTATGGCGATAATGGGCCCTGTCTCCAGCGTGGTCCTGGGACTGGTGTTCGGGGCCGTAGTCTTTGCCGCCGGAAAGGCGCGCTGGCCGGGATCCGTCACCGGGGTCCTGTCGTATTTAGCCTGGCTCAATCTGGTTCTCGCCGGATTCAATCTTCTACCGGCCTTCCCTCTGGACGGCGGTCGGGTGTTGCGGGCGGCTCTTTGGAGCATCAAGGGCAATCTCCGCTGGGCGACGCGCATCGCCTCGGGATTAGGCTCGGGCATCGGATTGTTCTTTATTATCGTCGGGATCATGACCTTTGTGATGGGTGGATATATTGGCGGCATGTGGTATTTCCTCATCGGCATGTTTATTCGATGGACCTCCCAGATGTCGTACAGGCAGCTCGTGATTGGAAAAGCGCTCGCGGGCGAGCAGATCAGGCGCTTTATGAG